>Ga0209737_10002643_pt1 | contig 12511 bp, 11 predicted proteins | sample TergutCu122P3_FD_187284 | JGI IMG/M metagenome (GOLD analysis project Ga0209737, IMG submission 187284) | Cubitermes ugandensis P3 segment gut microbial communities from Kakamega Forest, Kenya - Cu122 P3 (SPAdes) (version 2) | ecosystem: Host-associated > Arthropoda: Insects > Digestive system... | reverse complement strand
ACAGACGGACCATCAAAACACAAATTTATCAAACGATGGTCTGTCCTTTTACTTCTTATTTATAGTCCAACACAATGGGATGTGTAAGTTTGAAATAATCACAGAGTGTTATCATTAAAAATATTTCTTCAATTTATTAAAATTAATATATTTAAATATATATCTTCTATTTATTAAAATTAATATAATTCAGTTTACTAAATTAATATTATATACATTAGTTAAAAATATACATTTACACTTCTTCAAAATTAAGCCGCCTCCGCACCGGTTTCCTTTTCCGCTTTCCACACAGTTCACTACCATCAAATTCCATACTCGTCCTTACCATCTCAATTCCATTCACACCCAACACTTGTCCATTTACTTCTTCAAAATTAGGCCGCCTCCGCACCGGTTTCCTTTTCCGCTTTCCACACAGTTCACCACCATCAAATTCCATACTCGTCCTTACCATCTCAATTCCATTCACACCCAACTCTTGTCCATTTACTTCTTCAAAATTAAGCCGCCTCCGCACCGGTTTCCTTTTCCGCTCTCCACACAGTTCACTACCATCAAATTCCACACTCGTCCTTACCATCTCAATTCCATTCACACCCAACACTTGTCCATTTACTTCTTCAAAATTAAGCCGCCTCCGCACCGGTTTCCTTTTCCGCTTTCCACACAGTTCACTACCATCAAATTCCATTGCTTCTTCAAAAGCATCTTGTTTGATGGCAGCTGTCAAAAGAGAAAAATACATTAGAACCGGAACATTATTATGGTAGAAGTTACCATGATGTTCTGCTGTGCTTGGGACTCTGAAAAATATGATGGTTACAGAATGTCTCACACAAAACAGTACCTTACACTATCATCACCACTTACAGTGAATAAATTCTGCAACTGAACTGTACCTATGAATTAGCTACATGTACCTGATCATATGCAGTTTTATACCATATTTATAATGATGCTGTCAGAGCTACAGTCACTGCCATAACTATGTAAAACAGGTTGGTACAGCCTACATCACTGGATACATGGCAACAGAAGGTCTTGTCAAAATTACACTAACTGAAACGTAACGGAAGGAAAGAGACAGACAGGTGGGAAAAAAAGAAGCAAAATACGTGAAGTATAAGAACAAAATATGTGCATCTGCATTAAAACGTGTAGTATATTTACTTGAATATAGGACTAGAATTTCTCCCCTTAAATCATCATATAAAAAATGGGGGGGGGATTGCCTAACAGATGCCCACAAAGTTCAACGTATTTTGTGAATAGGCGAGATGTTTTTGTGTCTGCTGCAGCGAGATGAATGAAGGCAATTGCACAGCAGCTGCAATGAGTGTACATTGTACTGTATACTTCTTGTTTTACTGTCGGTATGCGAACAGCTACTTGAGAGGCGGCTTATTGATGCGAAGAGCCATTACAGTATTCTGTACAAATAATGGTTGACTGTATTCAGGGGAAAGCTACAACAGCTTCTAAAGTACCAAAATAAACGAATTGCAGTTAGATTTGACAAAAAGTGGATGATTTTATTCAGGGGGAAGGTGAAATAAGTTCTAGCATATAAAAATAAATCCAATACAGTCAGATTTTACAACAATTGGATGATTTTATTCAAGGGGAGGGGGTGGGGGGGTACAGATTCTAAAATAACAAAATAAATGAATTAAAAATAGATTTTACAAAAACAGTAGTCTGATATTTTAAATCTGAAAATTATTCAATTCCAGAATGCCAACTCTGTTATATAAACCTGGGCAATGTGAACAATTCAGAAGACTGAACATGGGGGGGGGTCATCATTCATGCAAAGTCACCTTTCATTTGGATAAACGCAGCATATAGCAACATCACTTGGTGTAAATTTTACATTATTTCTCTGTGATGACAACTGTATATTAGTGGGAACAGTGTTTTATATAGTGACAATTATAAGTGCCATTTACAACAATGAATAAAAGGCTTTATATATATATATATTGAAATAAAACCTACAGCAGGCTTATTCACATCATATCCAGATGGCGCAAATGCAATCTGGAGACACGGCACTAACTTCTTTGAAACGAGAAGACAGAATGTAAAGCCACGCATCTTCTACCAGTTTTTAGCAGCAAGCACAGACCTGATACAATTCTGTTATTTAACTATGATTCTGGACACTACATTAGGACCAGAATCCCACCTGAATCTCGGGTTTAAACAACTGTGACTCAGGAAAATTATGAGTGTTACATACAGTGCCACTGAAAATGTGCACTTTGGGCTGATTATGGATGTTTTGTCACATACTGGGCTTAAAATTCTTCTATACACTTTCCTTTCAAAAGTGTTCAATTGCTTTCTATCTCTCTTTGTTAGTGTCCAAGTTTCTCACGCACATGTTTAACGTTTTGTCTATTATTGTGTTCTTTAGTCTTGATTTTAGCTTCTTTGATATATTTTTATTTTTAAAAAAAATTTGTACCATAAAATATGTTTTGTTAGCATTTTTTATTCTTTCTGGCCATCTAGTAATGAAGAACAATAATAAAGTTTGAGAGACAATCAGACATTACAACTGAGACATATTATTGTTAAGCATGCACCACAGCTCAACTGATATTCCCATACAGTGGGTTAAAAACTTTCTGCATGCTATGGCAGAAACACAAGACTACTTTAGATTTGGAGTTCTGTATTAACAAAACCACAAAAATGGTTTACATTACTAACCATATTGGCAGTGCTTCCTTTGCTTCTCTTTCTTCCTGCTTTTTCTGAACAAGTTACTGGCGACAGGCTTCTTTACTTTTTGTTTGACTCTGAAAAATATATATGAGGTTAGTCTGGTGGTGAATTTTTAAATGTGTATCATCAAACAAATAAAACAAACTGAAGAATTCTAAACAAATGGTGTCAGTTGTTATGCACTTATCTTTACCACTGTTTTAATGAGATTCCAATATATTTTTAAAAATTCTTACTTATATTTTGACTCATAAATGTTTACTTTCTTGTACTTCAAATCCGTGTTGTGTAAATATGTTAAATACCTTAACGCAATTTGTATGGCACAATGACACGTACATATCTGGCCACAATGCTGACACGTTAGAGCACAAACCACAGACCCTAATATGTCCCAGACAATGACCACAACTAGCGGTCTATTATGTATAAGGTTCGTGTATGTTTTGTGGACAAAAAGGCTATGTGCAATCAAAACTTTCAAGTATAAATTTATAATCAGTGTTCTGTGAGGAGATACCCTGTAGTTTGTTGGAAAAACTACTATAGGAAGTCCTTGTTTAATGTTGAGGTAATGTTACTGAAAGTGGGAATGCAGAGAAAAATAGCACAAAACAGAGCATTTTGTCTTGTAAGAATTCATGAAAATACCCGACATTTTGACCTTTGAAGACCCTGCCTGCCGGCTGCCAGTCAAAAAATAAGAGTAAAGTTACATTGCTCCAAGACAAGGCAAAATTAAGTGAATCTTTGACCACTAAAAAATGTGCCAGTGTTAAAACCAGACATTATTTGGAGTGGAGTTCCATTAAGACAGCCTGTATCATGCATCATGCCCCCTACATTTCTGTGACTGGGGAAATGCGCCAAAGACAGGTTTCACACAATATTGGAAAAATCTTAGAGACATGAGGAAAGATATACATATATAATATTACATTGCTGTCACAGGATTACATGTGTTGACAGACATAAGTATGATGACATTTGAAACAATTAAGTACATTGACAGAGTTTCCTGCAATTCAGGATATCTCTGAAACACATGAACACAACAGACACGGACACAGATGACTGGTGGGTGAATGCAGCTGTAGCTTCATGCAGACCTAACCTCAATACTAGATGCCATGTTTGTGTTCTGTGTATGCACAAGGTTCAAAACTCAGTCCATGTCATGTTGAAGTGTTTTCCTCAGACTCACCAAGCAAGTTCCATGCTAGTACCTTGCATATCATTTATATTCCAAATCACTACATATCATCCCATTAAATACCACTCAACCTCAACAGACAGAAGTTCTTATCAAAACACATCCAGCCGACAGCATTGTCTGGATGCCTGTTGGACCCAAACATTATCACTAAAATTTGGTATGAATTACAAGACAGTAATCACAGACAACCTCAAAAGATGCCGCACAATATTTCACACTCTATAAACTGGACAAAAAAAGGTGTGGAAAAACCCATTTTTTCTCGCCATCACTTTTTGTATCTGCAGCCTCCACAACCTAAATCATGTACTTGTTCTTATGCAGATTACATTAGCTTATTCACACACACACACACACACACACATATATATATATACACACACACACATCTCATGACATACACAAATTCAGATCTGCTCCAAAAAATTTCCTTCTTATAAATTCACTTTACTCAGAGGAATATTTTACTTGGGATTCCAACAGAGATCTTGGCTCACTGTAATCATTTTAAAAGTAAACATCTAAATAATCCTACATGTAACACAACTCAATACCATTGTGTATTATTACTTTTGATTTGACTTCTTAACACTTAGATAGATTCCACTTCCAATTGCCCTTTAAATTTTGTGTTGTTATTTACTATATTATATTGTGTGGATGTCCATATCTAATAAAGTTGTGTTGTAACATATAAATTGTAATCTGTAATTGATAAATTAAATTCCAAAGAAATGGACTTATGGTGGCGCTCAGCTAGAATTTCTAGGAAGGACAAAATTAGTAATACTAATATAAAATAAAAAATGAATGTAACAAGATCTCTTTTAGACGACATTAAAACAAAACAACTTCAACGGTATGGCCATGTTCAAAGAGTGGAAGAAGGAAGATTGCCAAAAGAAGTTATGAAAAGGCGTCCACCAGGAAGAAGAAAACGCGGTAGACCTAAACTCACCTGGGCAGAAGGGATTAAAGGACTGATGTGAGAAAATAGATTGATGAAAGAAGATTGTAATGACAGAAGTAACTGGAGGAAGAAGGAATTATAATTGTCAAATGGGTGCAGGAAGATGTGAAAACACTGTACAACCTGCTAAATAAATAATCTGTAATTGACGTGTCCAATGTTACACGTGTGACTGAATGGAAGAACAAATAAACCAAACAAAACCAAACCAAACTGTCAACAGAAACATGCATTCTCCTGGATGATACCAAAGAAACTGTTCTCAAACTAAAAATGGATATTGCTAAACACAGGTTATGTGAACTGGACACTAAACTAAAATCAGCATAATCAATTGAAAGTACTTCAAAACTTGACGTATGTGTATATTTATTGTGTTCCCACACTAACCACATAAATGGTAATTAAAATGTATGTTCACTTTGGAAAAAGAACACTTAACACAGCATGTTCTTCGCCAACACCGATACGCACGCACCAGATTACGTGGCATCACATCTCAGAAAACCATAAACCTGTCCATCTGTAAAAATATTTCTCAACTGCACACACAACCAAACAAATTCAGCAACTTCAGGCACACAGGTTAGATCTGTTTTTATTTTATGGTGTTGTCAAATGCTGAGATTATGTGTTAAAAGTTACAGCATAGAGCACTGGTAAATTATAAAACTGAAAAACCTGGGGGGAAAGATATCTGTTCCTGGGTCACAAGGAATCCCACATGGACCAGGCTGGGATCGAACCCATGTCTGCACAGTGACAGACAATCTGCATGAGACATAATCTCTTAGATATGTCCATGTTTTTGTAGATATAAAGCTAAAGCCAAACCTGTGCATAATTCAGCACTATGTCAAGAAGATGCATGTGGGAGTAGAGGAATGGCTCCATGAAGTCTTAAGTCTTGGCACTACATGGGAAACTACTACAAAATGTGGGCTGGACTCATTCCTCGTGCAACACTAAATTGTTTTTGTCACTGCTCAAAAGCAGACAATTTGAAATACTGTTCATTACGGAGCAATGACACAGCGAGTAGACCCCACAGCGCTACACAACACTACACACACACACTACACTCCACCTTACCTTGGACACAACGCGCTGCACCCCTCCCAGGCTGTAGGTCACATTTCACATTAACAACCACAGGTCCCATCCACTTCAGTTCACCCACAGTACATATCACCATAGATGTACAACAACATTATTTAACCTGACAACTAGCATCAAAACTCCGCTCAAACCATCCTGGGTGACGGCGGGCAACATTCGCCATGATTTTGATCTGCCACGAGTCGGGGTCCGCACCCTTTAGCTCTCGTCATCATCATCATCATCATCATCATCATCATCATCATTTGGCACTACAACACTTTGTGGGTTTTCACCTTCTCAGTCAGGTCTCTCCAAGTTCTATCCTTAGCTGTTTCCTTCCAGTTTTTTATTTTTAGCTTTTTTAAGTCTTCCATGACATTCTCTTACCATCGCTGTCTTGGTCTTCCTGCTGGTCTACTTCCCATAGGTTTCCAATCTAATAGATTCCTAGTTGCTCTTGCTTGGCCCATTCTTTGTATATGGCCCAGCCATTTGATTCTTTGTGCCTTAATGAATCTCACTATATCTGCACCGTCTATTAATTTATCTATCTCCATGTTGCTTTGTATTCCCCACATATTATCAATATTGACAGGAACAAATATTTTCCTTAGTATTTGCCTTTCAAAAATGCGTAGGTTCTTTTCATCTTTTGCTGTTAAGGTCCAACTCTCTGATGAGTACGTAATGACTGGTCTTATTATCGTTTTATATATTTTCATTTTGGTACTTCTCTTTAGGAATTTCAATTTTATTAATTTTTCATTGGCATAATACACTTTGTTACCTTTTACTATTCCTTCAGCAATTTCTATATTCATTGTATTATCTACATTCAAAATGGAGCCCAGATAATTAAAATTTTCTACATTTTCAAAGGCAAAATTATCAATTTTTAGGTGTGTTATGTCTTTAGTTCCGGTTCTCTTTATTTGCATATACTTGGTTTTCTCTTCATTGATATTTAGCCCTACTAAGGTTGCTTCATTTTGCAACTTATGGAATATTTCTTTAAGGGCTTTGGGAGATCTAGTGAGAAGGGCAACATCATCAACATAAGCAACAATCTGTTTCAGTTCTAAACTAATGTGTCCTATAAGATTGAGTTTCTTAATTACTGAGTTAAGTATTAAATTAAATATTGTTGCAGAGAGTGGACATCCTTGATGAACACCAGATGAGATTGAGATGGTTTTAGAAGTGAGATTCTCTATTTTGACACTTGCCTCCATGTTTTGAAGTGTCATTTTAATTAACTGTACCAACTTATTTGGTATCCTCAGTTCCTTAATATCTGTGTGGTTTTTTGTCTGTCAACAGAGTCTAAAGCCTGTTTGAAATCAACAAACAGTACATGCATTTCAACGTTATATTCATAACATTTCTCTAATATCTGTCGCATTACAAATATGTTGTGCGTAGTTGACCAGTTTCTCCTAAAGCCATTCTTTTCATGACTCAGCAAGTCTTCTGTGTATGTTGTTAGTCTGTTATTTATTACTGTTGCTAATACCTTATATGCAGTATTAAGGAGTGAGATTCCTCTATAATTGGAACATTCAGATTTCTCTCCTTTCTCATATATGGGACATATTATTGTTCCATTCATTAGGCATTCTTTCAGATCTCTATATATTCAGAATTAGCTCCTGTATTGCGGTTAATATTGGGTCTCTGACTCACAAGGTGCTCAAAATGTACCTCTCTAGCTCACAGACTCATGTGACTTGTAATAACTGTCATATAAAATAATGTTCCTCCACAACTGGATATAACCGTACTGTTACAACACACTTTGATGTGTGGAAACCCACATGTCCCTGACAAACAGCACTGTTCCACCTTTATCAGTATACCTGAAACACAAACAAACAATACTGGCAGCTGGTCAGTTCATTTTACGCCATCTTCTCGTAATCTCTGAGAACTGCAATTTCAACATTTATTATAACATACAAGTAATATAAGCGACATTCTGCGGGTTTCGATTTTGAACATGGCAGTCCATAAGCTTGCCTTGTGTTCTGTCTCACTCACACTGGCACATAGGAGCTGAAACACGTAACGGATCCTTGTGTAATTTTGGCGTAAGGAAAAGTTAGCTCGTCGGAATGGGTGTATCAGGAATGGGAAATGAATGTGATGTTGGGAAACAGGTACTTTTTAACAGCAGTGTGAATTGCAGGCACGTTCCTTGTATTCTTGGGAGTAACTTGTGATTATGCTAAACCGATTCACTGTGAAAATCATGAGTTATTGCTGTAACTAAATTGTTATGGAATTTGAAGTCTGGTTGAAGAACTATCTACATCATGCCTTCATGACAGAAGGCACAAAACAGAAATAAAGTTATCAAAATCAAATTACAGTAAGTATTCAAACTGGGGAATTATCAGCAATGAGTACATCATGGTTCAGTGCTTGGTCGTTGTATTTTCTCATACAAACTCAAAATCTAAAATCACATTCTTTCCCAATTACATCAAAAGTACTATTTTACATCCAGAAATTTACTGCTCTCGGATTTGCCTGAATGATGTCCTCAGTGGCTTTAACAGATGATTTAAAGCTGGAAATCTACTTCAAATTTGACACAAACAAATCCCACACATTTTTACACCAGAAGTTCTATTTTCATATTGGGAATTAGAACATATTAAAAACGAAATAGGGTTTTTTTTTTGAGTGGGGGGGGGCTTACATATTGACTCCAACATAATGTTTTAACGAATATCAACACACACCAACAAAATACTTCGTATCCAAAAGAATATCACTCAGACAATAACATTCCTATAGGGAAGTATTCAGGCAATTCAGTGCTATTCCACGTGCCAGCAGATACTCATACTATTATCAGTTGTTTCGGAGAAACCGTACAAATTCTGACACGACACAGGCATAATCTGCATGTGCCATAATCTAACCTCGAAATGTTATAAACGATTTCACTTTACAGGAATCACTGTGGTTGGTTAATACTATCTCACTTGGCACTAGTGTTTAATTTGTGATATAAATATATTTAATTCGGTATTAATTGAGCATAATTTGCCTCACTCCTTGCACATATACAAGCATTTCCCCCAGTCAACTTTCTCAGCCCTTCTACAGCGTGTATATATGATGATGGTTTTTCATATTATGCCCCGAGTATAAATGTAGCTTTACTAAGCACCGATATTTGCACTTCTACTTGATACAATCGCGTATTCGATTTGACACGTGTCGATAGCCTATGGAAAGGAATTCCGTTTCACCTTATGCCAAGACACATACAAACGTCATAACAGGACAGACACGTCTTAAGAAAAGTGAAAATCAATGACAATTTGCTTTTCGCCTTCTTTACTTCGATAAATGACCGTAAAGAAATCACAAACACCATGAAACGTTTCTGCAGATTATGGCAGATGGAGAACATATTCATCATACCAATATCTGGATTATTCCCAGTCAAACACACAGGTTTTATATCTTCACTTTGACAGGAAACATATGGAGAAACTATACTGCGAGTATCGGTAAACAAAATGATCGCTGAAAGATGGGAACTGAGGTGACAATGGTGTTTGTCTGGGTGAACTAAAACGTATCACTGCAACAACTGACACGCTTGTGTGATAAATGCAACACAACATGAAACTCAACTGATACATACCGTTTTTTGTCTGGGACCAATAGATCCATTTTGAATACTCCTCCACGTATCGAACGCCCAAATACTGGCTGCCACATAATCTCCCAACCGCAGTCCTCAAGCTTCTTCTGCAATACACACCACTAATGATCTGTGCCACAGATTATATCTACACACACAGTTCACCTTCTCGCGTTTTCTGTGTAACACCCATAATGCAACGTTACTTCCGGTAGCCGTTTTGAATGCTAGGCTTGTGCTATCATCGAAGGGTGTAAGTGGCGTGTTTGTGATTCAGAGTGTAGAATGGTGGATAATATTTGTAAACTTGTTGACAATTACGAAAAACGCTACATAAATAGTATAATATGTACCATAAGTATTACCCCTTCAGGTATTAGCGTACAAGAGACGTCTGCTTAAGCGTCATTTCCGTTACGTCACACTACCACCTGATACCGGCACGGAAATAACGCTGTCGCGAATGGCGGCCAGCTTGGGCACTGAATTATAGGACCGATCCGATAGGAATATTAAGGACATATACCAGGCACTTTACAGATAATAAGATGGTAGAGTTCAAATATTTGATACAAGAAGAAACATGGAATGAGGTATTAAAATGTAACGAGCCTAACAATTCCTTTAAGCAATTTATGAACACTTTTACTTACTATTTTAACACAGCATTTCCTATAAAAGTAAAATTTGAAAACAATTTTACTGAAAATAAGTGGATCACCAAGGGTTTAATTATTTCTCGAAACAAACTGCGACTATTACATAACATAAAAAGGACCACAAGTCTCTCCATCGAAGCTTCAAAATATATTCAAAATTACCAACAGATCTTCAGGAAAGTGGTTACAGAAGCAAAAAAGAAGAGGCTGACAGATATGTTTTGTCATCCAGAAATAAAAATAAAGCAATGTGGAAGTTAATAAATAGGGAATCTGGTAAAACTCAGCAGGCTTGTAATGTTGTAATTAATATTAGGGGTAAAACAATCACAAACCCTCAGATAGAGTCAGACAGATTTAACACTTTTTTTACAGAAGTAATTGATCTTTTATCTCAAAAGAACCAGCCTTGCTTTAAGCGAGATTGAAATTTACAGATAAAAAGATGTGTTGATACAATGTTTATATCCCCTGTTACAGAAATTGAAATGGAGCGAGTAATTGAGAGTTTAAAAAATCGTTCGTCTGCTGGTTTTGATGAAATTCATATGTCTTTGGTAAAAGAATGTTTAGGTTATTTTATAAAGCCTTTAGTCCACATCTACAATGTTTCCTTTCAAACTGGCATATTTCCAGATATGATGAAACTGGCGAAAATAAAACCTCTTTTTAAAAAAGGGGATAGACGAAACATACAAAATTATAGACCGATATTCATTTTATCTGCTTTTTCTAAAATCTTGGAAAAATTAATGTATAACAGACTACTGTCATTTTTAAAAAAGCATGATACATTGACTAATGTGCAACATGGGTTTAGGGAGAAAAAATACACAGAGACTGCCAGTCACTCATTTATAGAGAGTGTACAAGAAGCCTTGGACAATCATCTACATGCACTAGGCATTTTCCTTGATCTGTCTAAAGCATATGATGTAATAAATCATGTCATATTACTCGATAAATTAGAGTCATAAGGAGTTAGAGGCTCTGCAAACATGTGGTTTAAATCATACTTGACAAATCGAACCCAATTTGTTGAAATATCTCACAGGAATAAAAATAATTTCACCCGAGATAGATTCCACATAAAACCAGGGTGATTAAACATGGAGTACCTCAGGGATCCATTTTAGGACCCCTCTTATTTTTAGTATATATAAATGATTTACCTTTGAATATTAAAGAAGCTAAATTAGTTTTGTATGCAGATGACACAAATATACTGGTGGTTGGTAAAGACGAGGAGGACTTACAGGCCAAAGTATCTTCAGTCACAAAACAATTAGATGTTTGGTTTTTCAATAATGATCTTATAGTTAACTCAATTAAAACAGTTGCAATGACATTTCACCTTTGCCAATCAAAGCCTCCCTATAAGCCGTGCATTGTAATACAAAATACTGAAATTGCATATAAGACTGAAGTAAAGTTTCTAGGTATGCATATTACAGAAAATTTAAATTGGCAAACTCATATTTATCATTTATGCCGTAGTTTGAGTAAAGATTATTACAGGATCAAATCCCTAAAGAACACTCTAAGTAACCAGATGTTATGGAATATTTACTTTTCCTACTCTCAATCGTGTTTGAGATATGGCATTATATTTTGGGGGGTTTCAAAAGAAAGTATAAAGATACTGCGTATTCAAAAAAAGGTGATCAGATTAATTACAGGCTTAAAAAAACGTGAATCCTGCAAACAGAAATTTAAAGAGAATAGAATTCTTACTGTAACCTCACTATACGTTTTAGAAGTTTTGTGCTTCATAAAGAAGTACAAGGGAAGTTTGATGCAAAACTATATGATACATGAGCACAACACAAGAAGTAAATATGACCTTCATACTGAATTCTGCAATACATCTTTGTATCAAAAGAGCGTGATTAATATGGGTATTAGGTTGTACAAATTCCTGCCCAAAGAAATAAAAAAATTAGATAATTTTAATTGCTTTAAAAAAAAGTAAAATCAATTTTATTGAGTGAATCATTGTATACTCTTGAAGAATTTTTAAACATTAAATTCAAGGTGCATATAAAATAAGGGGTGTAATGAGCATCAAGATATTGTGGACATGAACAGAATCCTTAAATCCAATTTTTAGCTTGTCTTCTACAAAATCTACATCACAATCACTCAGTATAATTATTGCCTTTTTTCTC
>Ga0209737_10002642_pt1 | contig 12513 bp, 15 predicted proteins | sample TergutCu122P3_FD_187284 | JGI IMG/M metagenome (GOLD analysis project Ga0209737, IMG submission 187284) | Cubitermes ugandensis P3 segment gut microbial communities from Kakamega Forest, Kenya - Cu122 P3 (SPAdes) (version 2) | ecosystem: Host-associated > Arthropoda: Insects > Digestive system... | reverse complement strand
GGGCGTTGAAGGAGGCCGGGGCGAGCCATATCGTTTCCGTCGCCTCGGTAGGCGGGATCACGAGCGGTCTTCAGCCCGGCGATCTCGTCGTTCCGCATCAGATCATCGACTACACCTGGGGGCGGACATCTACCTTCTTCGAGGATGATGGCGCTTCGGTGACCCATATCGATTTTACCGAGCCTTATGATGCCCGTCTTCGCGGCTGCCTCCTCGAGGCGGCGAAAGCCGCCGGAATCGCGGTGCGGGATGGCGGCGTTTATGCCGTAACCCAAGGGCCGAGGCTGGAGACGGCAGCGGAGATCGATCGTCTGGAGCGCGATGGGGCGGAAGTAGTCGGGATGACCGGAATGCCGGAAGCGGCGCTGGCGCGAGAACTGGGAATACCCTACGCTGCCATCAATCTGATTGCCAATCATGCCGCCGGAAGGCACGACAGCCGTCAGGGCATCGTCTTCGATCGTCTGGAAGCAGTGCTCAAGGAAGCGATGGAAAAAGTACGCATGGTTCTTGCAGAGGTTGCTCTGCCTGAAGATGAGAGTGGTGAATTTCAAAGGAAAGGCAGAGAATGACGAACGAAAAAGTAATAGTCAGGCAGGTTACTTCCCCGGATGATCCGGCGGTTGAAGCCTTGCGGGGTTTTTTTCAGGACTACGCAGCCTGGATGGGGGTCAATCTCTCATTTCAGAGCTTTGGCGAAGAAATAGCGACCTTGCCGGGGCGCTACACCCCGCCCTCCGGCTGGCTTTTCGTAGGGGAAATAGATGGGCGTCCCGTCGGCTGCGTCAGCCTTCTGGCGATGTCGGACGCAATGTGCGAAATGAAACGGATGTTCGTCTCGCCGGAAGCGCGGGGGCGTGGCGTAGGCACCGCCCTTGGCATTGCCGCGATCCGTACCGCGCAGGAAGCCGGATTTTGCCGTCTGGTGCTCGATGCCATCCCTTCGATGCGGCTGGCGGTCAAGCTCTACCGGGAACTTGGGTTTACCGAAGCGCCCGCCTATTATCCCGCGCCAATGGAAGGCTCGATTTACCTTGCACTCGAATTGACGAACTGGTCGGAAGAGCAGATTCGCAGGGAAAATCTTTTCCACCTCTTCGACTACAACCGCGCCTGGTCGAACCAGATGCAGACTCTGGACCCGGAATACTTCGACAAACTCTCCGGTATTCAACGCCCGGATTATCTCTGGATAGGCTGTTCCGATTCGCGCGTCCCCGCCAACCAGATCGTCGGCCTTCTGCCGGGCGAGGTTTTCGTCCATCGTAATGTCGCCAATGTCGTGGCGCATAGCGACCTGAACTGCCTTTCCGTGGTTCAGTATGCTATTGACGTGCTCAAGGTCAAGCACATCATGGTCGTAGGCCATTATGGTTGTGGTGGTGTCAAGGCGGCGCTCGATGACGCGAGAGTCGGGCTGGTGGATATCTGGTTGCGACATGTACAGGATGTGCGCCAGAAGCACGCGACTCTTCTTGACAATCTGCCGGAAGAAAAGCGTCATGATCGCCTGTGCGAACTGAACGTGCTCGAGCAGGCAGTCAATATTTGCAAGAGCAGCGTGGTGCAGGATGCCTGGCAGCGCGGACAGCAGCTCACGGTTCACGCCTGGATATACAGCCTCAAAAATGGTCTCGTTCATGATCTTGGTATGACCGTGGATGAGCCGGGAGATCTGGGTTCCCGTTATCAGGCGGCTTTGGCGGCGGTAGTGCGCTGAGGGGTGAGGGCAAGCGGATGGATGCGCCATGACAGACCTGTTTTCCGCTGAGGACTTTCAGCAGCAGGCTCATGCGCCATCCGCTTTTTCGCCGCTGGCGGAGCGTCTGCGTCCTCGAAGTCTGGATGAAGTGGTGGGGCAGGAGCATCTTCTGGGGGCGGGCAAGCCGCTCAGGCTGGCGTTTCTGGCGCGTCAGCCGCATTCCATGATTTTCTGGGGGCCGCCGGGAGTGGGTAAAACCACTCTGGCGCGCTTGATGGCGGATGGTTTCGAGTGTGAGTTCATCGCGATTTCTGCGGTATTTGCCGGGGTGAAGGACATCCGCGAAGCCATGCTGCGAGCGGAAGAAAACCTGCGCCGCAATCGTCGCACCCTGCTTTTTGTGGATGAGGTGCATAGGTTCAACAAGGCGCAGCAGGATGCTTTTTTGCCTTATGTGGAATCGGGCACGGTGACGTTCATCGGGGCGACGACGGAAAATCCTTCTTTTGAGGTCAATTCCGCTCTCCTTTCCCGCGCTGCCGTGTATGTCTTGAAGCCATTGCAGGAGGCTGATCTTGCCTTGCTGTTCGATAAGGCAGGAAAGACCCAGCTTGGCGATCTCGTTTTTGCGGAGGAGGCCAAAAGCCGTGTGCTTGGCCTTGCGGATGGCGATGCGCGCAGACTGCTCAATATGCTGGAGCAACTTGCGGTAGCGGGGAGGAGCGCGGGCAAAAGAGAGCTGGATGCCGCTTTTGTTGCGGAAGCCCTGGCGCAAAGCCTGCGGCGCTTCGACAAGGGTGGTGATGCGTTTTATGACCAGATCTCCGCTTTGCATAAGTCTATCCGAGGTTCAGACCCTGATGCTGCGCTGTACTGGTTTTGCCGGATGCTGGATGGCGGGGCTGATCCGCGTTATCTAGCTCGCCGGGTGTTGCGGGCGGCCTGGGAGGATATTGGTCTGGCAGACCCGCGCGCCGCCCAGATCGTGCTGGCGGCTGCCGAAACTTATGAACGCCTGGGTTCGCCGGAGGGTGAGCTGGCGTTGGCGGAAGCGGTGATTTATCTTGCGGTGACGGCGAAGAGCAATGCGGCTTATACGGCTTTTGGGAAGGCTATGGCTTTCGTGAAGGGAGACAAGTCGCGCGAAGTGCCGGTTCATTTACGCAATGCGCCGACCAAGCTCATGAAAGAGTTGGGCTACGGCCATGCCTATCGCTACGCCCATGATGAACCGGAAGGCTACGCGGCGGGGGAGACCTATCTGCCGGAAGGGATGGACAGGCCGGAGTGGTACAAGCCAGTCGCCAGAGGCATGGAAAGCAAGATTCGGGAGAAAATGGCTTTTTTGCGGAGCCTCGATGAAGGCGCGGATAAGGAAAAGAAAAGATGATGTCCGGTTTTTCTGGAGGAACACATTTCGTAGCGCATAGGCTGGGTCGTCAGGTCTATATACCGTTGGGCGGGCGGATGGTATCCGCCTCTACATGTGCTTGTGCTTGATTCGGTTCTTCAATTGCCATCCGCAGGATCGGTTCTTCAATCGCTGTCTGCAAGACCGTAGTACACTGCGCCCTGGGTGATACGCTCCCTCAGGCGTAGTGCAGTGGCGAGAGCGTAAACTGCGTAATCTTTTTTAGGAAAAAGACCATGAAATTCAAAGTGTTAGGTGTTGCATCCGCAGCGTTGTTTTCTGTGACGGCTTTTGCCGGGGATATCAAGCCGGGGCTTTGGGAGGCGACTACCCAGGGTAGCGGCATCTCTGTCATGCAACAGGAGCTTGCCAAAATGCCGCCGGCGGAGAGGAAGCAAATGGAAGCGATGTTGGCAAAGCAGGGCGTCAAGATGAATGATGGCGGGATGGTCGTCAACTTCTGCGTCACGCCTGAAATGGCAAAACGTGGCATCGTGCCGATTCAGGAGCAGGGTAATTGCACTACCAAGACCAGTCCGCGCGTCGGCAATACGATCAAAATATCCTCTACCTGCGCCGCGGAGCCGCCGGTCAGTATCGAAGGCGAAGTGACCTTTCAGGGCGATACTGCCTACTCCGTGAAAATACGAACCACCGCTGGCGGGCAAACCATGGATTCGCAGGCCTCGGGGCGTTGGCTGCAAGCAGATTGCGGCAATGTAAAGCCGATGCCGCAGCCGACTGGCAAGTAAGGTGAAAGTTGCGGCGCGCCCGACACAGGGCGCGCTTTGCTTAAACATGTGCGTAAAGGCATTTGACAGTTGGCGTGGTTCTCATTAGAATCTTGTCCTTTTAAATTTAACAGGCAAAGGGTGCCGTCAATGAAAACTTTTTCCGCCAAGCCGCATGAGGTGGAACGCGACTGGTTTGTGGTAGATGCCACCGGCAAAGTGCTGGGGCGCATGGCTACCGAGATCGCGCGTCGTCTGCGTGGCAAGCATAAGGCAATCTATACTCCGCACGTAGACACTGGTGATTTCATTATCGTGACCAATGTCGAAAAGCTGGTCGTGACCGGCAACAAGGCAGAGGACAAGACCTATTTCCGCCACACGGGTTTCCCCGGCGGCATTCGTGAAACCAGCTTCAAGAAAATGCAGGAGCGTTTTCCTGAGCGTATTCTGGAAAAGGCCGTGAAGGGCATGTTGCCCAAAGGTCCGCTTGGTTACGCCATGCTGAAAAAGCTGAAGTGTTATGCGGGTGATACTCATCCCCACAGCGCCCAGCAGCCCAAAGCTCTGAACATCTAAGGACGAGAAATGGCAGTGAGTTACTACTACGGCACGGGGCGGCGCAAAAGCGCGGTTGCTCGCGTGTTCATGAAGCGTGGCAAAGGCGAGATCATCGTCAACGGCAAACCGATTGATGAGTTCTTTTCCCGTGAAACCGGGCGGATGATTGTTCGTCAGCCCCTGCAACTGGTGAATCAACTCGAAGGCTTCGACATCAAGGTCAATGTCTCCGGCGGTGGTGAATCCGGGCAGGCTGGCGCGGTACGGCACGGCATAACCCGCGCCCTGATCGAATACGACACCACCCTGAAACCTTCTCTTTCCGCTGCCGGTTTCGTTACCCGCGATGCCCGTGAAGTGGAGCGGAAGAAAGTCGGTCTGCACAAGGCAAGACGTCGCAAGCAATTCTCCAAGCGCTGATTTACGCGCTGCTCCCGAAATTTCTTCGCGAGAAAAGGCCATCTGGTTGCGACCAGATGGCCTTTTAGTTGTTATCATTGCCCCCTTTTATAAAAATAATCCGAAACAGGAGGAGACAGGATGCATTCCAGGTTGTTTCGGCAGTTACGCCGTTATTCAGGAATTAGTGCCAAGAAATTGATTATTCGTCCGCGGGCGGTTGGTCATCTCCAGATTTTGCTGGGTGTTCTGCTTGCGCTCACGTTTTTTTTGTCGGGTTACGGCGTTCATATTCTGTTGCGTTCCCCGGAAGAGCAGGCAGTTTTTGCCTTGCAAGAGCGGGTCGAGGAGTTGGAGGGTGTGCTGCGCGAGAGCGGCAGTGCGCTCACCAGTCTGGAAATGACCCGAGGCGCGAAGCGCGGGCTGGAAGGGGAGTTACGCAATATTTCTGCTGATCTCGTGGTTGCCAAGGATGATCTGGCCTATTTTCTCCAGTTGGTGCCTGTGGGAACCAGAGAAGGCGAGGTGCTTCTGGAGCGTTTGTCGGTGCGTTCCGACCACGGCGTTGCCGGGCAATACCGCTTCAGCGTTCTGGTCGGTTATCATGCCGGGCGTCAGACGGCAGGGTTTAGCGGGCGGCTGCAATTTTTGCTGACCGTGGAGCGGGATGGCAGCCCGGTGCAGATTGTCTGGCCGGATAGTCAGGAAGCGGGCGCGCGTCCCGATTTTCTGGTACAAACCCATCAGTGGACGCGGAAGGAAGGGGTACTGACTCTTTCTCCCGGCGATACCCTGAAAAAAGCGGAGCTTTTGTTGTTGCAGGGCAATGTCAAGCGCGCTGCCGCGAGCGTTACTTTTTAGACAGGAGATGAGTCATGTTTGCCAAAAAAAACAATGTCGGGTCGGCGGCCCAGATCGACAGCCTGATCGGGCAGGGGACGAAAGTGGAAGGAAATATCCTTTTTTCGGGAGGCTTGCGGATCGATGGCGAGGTTTCCGGCAAGGTCATTGCCAAAACCCCGCAGGCTACCCTGATGTTGAGTGAACAGGGCGTCATCAACGGGCATGTGGAGGTATCCCATCTGATCGTCAATGGCACGATCAATGGTCCGGTGCGGGCGGCGGAATTTCTGGAATTGCATACCAAGGCGCGGATTACCGGCGATGTCGAATACGGCATGATCGAGATCCAGCAGGGCGCCCTGATCGAAGGACAGTTGCTCCTGAAACGGGAAAAGGCAAAGAACGAAGAGATGGAATCCTGAGGTCGTGGTTCGCCCATGACTTACAGCTGCCTATCGACTTTATAGGGGCGTAGCACGCTGCGCCCCCTACATGTATCTGTTCGTTGAATCGCGTCTTCAATCGCCATCCGCAGGATCGCCTGTAGTTTTTGATCAGCCAACTAATGGCAATGTATAATGGTAATAATCGATGGCAAGCGAGGAGGCGGTCATGTATCTGACTCTGACCAGGAACGGGCAATTCACTGTCAATAAGTCTTTGATGGAGCATATCGGCGTCAAACCCGGTGACGCCATTTCCGTTCGCCCGATGCCAGACGGAAGTTTTTCAGTTACGGCGAGGAGCAAAAAACGCCCCTTGAGCGAGATGCGCGGGGCATTTCGTCACCTTGTTGGGGATGTAGAACCCTTGAGCCTCGAAGACATAGACAAGGCAATTTCGGAAGGCTATAGAAACGCTGGCATGGCCGGGCTGGATGAGCTGAAATGACGACGGCCATTCTCGATACGAATGTATTGATTCGTCTCGTGCTCGATGACAACCAGCATCAATCCAATGTTGCCTTCGCTGTCGTGGAGTCGGCAACGTCTATCGTCGTTCCAACGCTTGTGTTTTGTGAGTTCGTATGGGTTCTGCGCTCGATCAGAAACAGAACGGGCGAAAAGAAATATTCCAAAAAAATGATCGCGGAAATCATTCGGGACTTTGTCGAGTTCGACCATGTCTCTATCGTTGATGATGAGGTCGAGGCCGGGTTGCAAATGCTTGACGCTGGCGGTGACTTTGCCGATGGTGTCATTGAATACACGGGGCGCAGCATCGCCCGTAACGCCACGACAACATTTTTTTCGTTCGACAAAAATGCAGTCAATGGTCTGGCCAGACGCGGTCTTTCTGCGCTGTTGCTGCAATGATGAAAATCGGCAAATCTGTGACGGCGGCTTGACCTCACATCAGGCAGCTTCCATAATCCCTTTCCCAATTTTTTAACAGAAGAACACACCATGAGTGAAACCCTCCCCCTTGTTTTTACCGACAACGCCGTCAATAAAGTGCGCGAACTGATTGCGGAAGAAGGCAACCCCGACCTGAAGCTCAGAGTTTTCGTCACCGGCGGCGGCTGCTCCGGCTTTCAGTACGGCTTTGCTTTCGAAGAGACCGCGAACGAGGACGACGCCAGCTTCGAAAAAAATGGCGTCACCCTCTTGATCGACCAGATGAGCTACCAATACCTGGTTGGCGCGGAGATCGACTACAAAGAGACCCTGCAAGGCTCCCAGTTCGTCATTCAAAATCCCAACGCCAGATCCACCTGCGGCTGCGGCTCGTCCTTTGCCGCATAAAAGTTTTGCAGACTAACCAGGTATCAGGTTTCAGATCGTTTATCTGATCCCTGATACCTGATACCTGATCCCTGTCCTCTGCCCTCTGCCCTCTGAACCATGAAAAATATCTGTGCACGTCTCATTTCATCTCTGGCGCTGGTTTTTACTCTTGCCCAGATGCCAGTCGCCCTTGCCTTGCCGCCAGCGCCTCCGCCCAAGCCTGCCGCGGTAGAGTCTCCCGGTTTTTACCGGATGCTGCTTGGCGATTTTGAGCTTATCGCGCTTTTTGATGGGCACAGCAGATTGTCGTCGCAGCTTTTGAAGGGGATTAGCGCCGCTGATGCCAACACCCTTCTGCAACGCGCTTTTCATCCGGTAGATCGTCCGGTACAGACTTCGGTCAATGCCTATCTCGTCCATACCGGGCAGAATATCGTTCTGGTCGATACCGGCGCAGCAGCCTGTTTTGGCCCTACTCTGGGCAATGTCCTGAGTAATCTGAAGGCGGCGGGCTATGAGCCGGAAGATATCGACACTGTTCTGTTGACCCACATGCATCCCGACCATGTTTGCGGGCTTACGGATTCGGCGGGAAATGAGGTTTTCCCCTATGCTACCGTGTGGGTGAGCAAGGATGAGGCCGCCTACTGGCTGAGCGAAGAAATTGCCGCGAAGGCGCCTGAGGGGATGCAGAAGATGTTCAGTTCCGCGCGGGATGCGATTGCGCCCTATGCGGCGAGCGGGAGATTCAAGACGTTTCTGCCGGGCGAGGTTTTGTTGTCGGGCATTGCTACTTCCCCCACTCCTGGACACACTCCCGGACACAGCGGTTATTTCTTTGCTTCCCAAGGGCAGAGTCTGTTGATCTGGGGCGATATCGTCCATAACCACGCGATCCAGTTTGCTCGTCCCGAGGTGGCTATCGAATTTGACATTGATACTAAACAGGCGATTGCCACGCGGAAGAAGGTGTTCGCCGATGTTGCCAAAAAACGGATATTGGTTGCCGGATCGCATCTGCCTTTTCCCGGAATCGGGCATGTGGTTGCGGAGAAAAACGGCTACAGATGGGCGCCTGTCGATTTCGGGCAGAACTTTCCCGACAGGGAAGGCGCGCCAAAACGCTGACACGGGGTGAGAAGCGGTACGCTTGTTGGCGATGGAGTATTGTGAATGGAATCGACGCTGGCGGTGGCGCGATGCCACGCCGGTGCCGGTGACCGATCCCTTGTACGCATGGCTGGCAAGCCGTGATTCCCTCACCAGTCGCCTTGGCGCAATCTGTGAAGAGTTGCGGGTTGTCGTGCATCGGAGCGGGTTTGCGCGGGTATTACCCGATGAGCTTGGTTTGCTGTCGCCCACCAGTCAAAGGAGTAGGACTCTGGTGCGGGAGGTCAGTCTGGTATGTGACAATGTACCGCTCGTTTTCGGACACAGTATTTTGCTGAGCGCCAAACACGGCGCTCTGGCGCGTTCGTTCGGGCGGAGAGGCAATGATCCCCTGGGCGCGATTCTGTTTGCCAATGCCGATATTCGGCGCGGCGCCATTTATTTCCGGCGCATCGAGCGAAGACATCCCCTCTACGACAAAAGCAGGGAGTGCTTGGGTGATAATCCATTCTTTTGGGCGCGCCGCTCGGTCTTTGCATCATCCGCCGAACGGATTTGTGTGACCGAAGTGTTTTCGCCGTTGTTGCCGACATTTTCCTGAGGTGGCAAGATATTCTGTCTTATGGGGATCATAAGCAGGTGAGCTGCTGATGTTGAATATGGTTTGACCATACGCTTTAAGCGTATATAATTTGTAGCATGGTTTTTGTTGAACTCCCCCTCTTCCAGAAATACCTGTCCCTTTCCGACGAGGAATTGCGGCAACTGCAGATGTTCCTGCTTTCGCAACCGGACGCAGGAGACTTGATTCAGGGAAGCGGTGGGCTGCGTAAGCTGCGGCATCCACTTCCGGGGCGCGGCAAACGGAGCGGCGCGCGAGTGATCTATTACTGGTACACGAAAAAATCGTTGTGTTTTTTGCTGCTCGCGTATCCCAAAAACCGCATGGAAAACCTGACTGACAAACAAGTGAAAGCACTGTCCGAACTTGTGCTTAAGGAGCTGAAAGATGGATGACAAAATGTTTGCCGACCTGCTTCAAAGTGTGCGCGATGCAGGCAAGGTGTTGCGCAAAGAGCACGTTCCGGGCGTCAAGGTCAGTTCTCTCGACACTGACACTTCAGAAAGCAACATCAAGGCGCTACGCGAATCAGTTCGAGTTTCGCAAACCGAGTTTGCACGGTTGATCGGTGTTTCCAAAAGGACGTTGGAAAACTGGGAGCAAAACCGAACCACACCTTCCGGCCCCGCAAGGGCGCTTCTAAAAATTGTTTCCGCTAACCCGGAAGTTGCAATACGAGCCCTGCATACAGCATAAGCTTGGACGGTGAACAGAGCGGATAAACTGCGGGGCACAGCCGCGATTTCTGCCGTCGTAGCTACAATGAACAGGGCAATCGCATTGGGTCATGGGATAGGAGGAAAACTCGTAGGGGCAACCCTTGTGGTTGCCCTGTCGCATGGGTGGGTACAAGACCAGTCCCTACCAAGCAATTGTCCTTCCCGCTAAAGAAGATAACGAATTTCCTAAGGGGGATAGCTATAATGCCGGTTTTTCAACGGCAATTGCCATTCTCTCGCCTATGTCTGTGACTGAGCGCCCATTTTCCCCGGTAGTCTCTTCTTCCTGCTCGCGTCCCATTCGGGCGCGGCTGGATTTTTCTGCGTTGCGTCATAATTTTTCCATCGCCCGCTCTTCTGCCAAGGGAGCTAAACTCTGGGCGGTTATCAAGGCGGATGCTTATGGGCATGGGCAGTTTCTCGCCGCGCGCGCTCTCGATGGCTTGACGGACGGTTACGCGCTGCTGGAGTCGGAGGTGGCGATAGCCTTACGTGAGCAGGGCTATCGCCAACCTATTTTGCTGCTGGAGGGGTTTTTCGCGGCGGCGGAACTGGCGGGCATCGTCCAGCATGATCTGACTCCGGTCATCCACTCTGCACATCAACTGGAAATGCTTGCTGCCGCAGAGCTTCGCCCGACGCATGTCTATCTGAAGGTCAATACCGGCATGAATCGGCTGGGGTTTGAGATGCAGGATACGGGGGCAGCTCGCCAGCAACTGGCGCAACTCGGCATCCGCCAGATCACCCTGATGACCCATTTTGCGGGGGCGGACAGCGGCGAAGGCTTTGCCGCACAACTGGCGCTGGCAGGAGAGCTTGTCAGCGGCACAGGGCTTCAGTGGAGCTTTGCCAATTCCGCCGCCTTGATGCAACGCCCGGAGACGGTGGGCGAGGGGAGTTGGGTGCGTCCGGGGATCATGCTTTACGGCGGCAGTCCGTTCGGAGTGATGGCAGGTTTAAGCGCAGCAGAGCTTGGTTTGCGTCCGGTGATGACGCTGGAGAGTCGGCTGGTCACGGTGCGGCTGGTCAAGGCAGGGGAGCGAGTGGGTTATGGCGGCAGTTGGCAGGCAGAGAAGGATACCCCGGTCGGGATCGTCGCCTGCGGCTATGCCGATGGCTATCCCCGGCACGCGCCAACCGGAGCGCCGATTGCGGTGGAGGGGGTGACAACCCGCACTCTGGGGCGGGTCTCCATGGACATGATAGCCTGTGATCTTTCTCCGGTGCCGAACGCAAGAGTAGGCAGCCCCGTGACCCTGTGGGGAAGCGGCGAGGGTGGCACAGTCAGCGCGGACGTACTGGCCGAAGCGGCGGGAACGATCAGCTACGAACTCTTCTGCGCCCTTGCCCCAAGAGTGCCAAGGGTTTGTGAGAATCTTTGATGGGGTGAGTGCAGGTTGGGTCGGTAGAAGTCGCAAAGCTTTTGTCTAGATGAGCAATACCAAATTTATGAGAAACGTTTAATATTACAGACTCGATACGAGAATAACAATTTTTTTCAGAAGGTTTGAATTATGGAATCTCTGAAGCGACAGCCTGTCAAGAGAGAGCCAGCGCAACGGTTGGCATATGCAGCTATTGGATGCTGGCTTTTGTCGCTTGTGCTACCAGGGTTTATGGTAGGAGATAGTGCCGTTTGGCTTGGCTTCGGGATCTTAATTGCTGGATTAATAGGTGGTTGGGCAGTCATGGGTTGGGCAGTTTATGCCAATCTGCTGTTTTTCCTGGTTCTCATCTTTGTGATGATGAACAAGCCTGCTAGGAAATCAATCTTTTGCATGTTGCTGCTTGTTGCGACGCTGCCATTTTTTCATGGCATCCCAAGCGGAATAGGAATAGGCTCAGTAACGGCTTGGGGTTGGGGTGCTCTGGTTTGGTTGACTGCACTTTTCCTTGCTATCGCTGCATCAGGCTTGCAAGAAGGATGGTTTACTATGCGGCAAATTAGACGCAGTTTGGCGTGGTTGTACGCTTTGGTAGCTTCCCTGCACATCTATCAATGGACGCAGGCCAACATACAAGAGCGGGAGATGTATTTACTGAACGGTGCTATGGTTTTTACCGTTGTCCCTTTCTGCGGCGTGTCCCTGACTTGGCCAGAAAGGCAGCTGATCGAAGCAGACGAATTTCCCGAACTGGACATAGATACTTCCCTAAATGACATACGGTTACCAGATTTTGAGCGGTGGCGCTCGGATGGGTTTGCATGGGTCAAGCATACCTTCCCATGGAAGATTAAGGTACGTTATTCAGTACCGCCATCTCCACCCAGCCTCAGCTTTCAAACCAAGGCGACCGAACATGGCGCGGTGATTCGATTGGTGCAAAACGTTACAGGTCAGGTTTTGTACGAACAGGAATTGCGTAGGCTACCCCAGCGCGGTAACTCCTATCATCATGAATATTGCCCCGGCCCAGGCTTGACGCCTAAGCATAAAGGTTACCAACGAGCCATACTGCGCGCTTTGGGACAGCAAACGAGTGAACTTGCTGCGGCAGCGCCAAGAGCACAACTCCAGACAGAAATTGCGTTTGAGCCTTGTGATATTGGAGAGCAGGACATTGATGGCATCAAGGGATTGCGTATGTGGGATGGTCGGCAGGTCATTCTGGGTTTAAATTCGAGAGCACGTGGTTTCTGTTCCAAGACTTATATTGCTACCGCCGCCGTAAGAAAAGATCATG
>Ga0209737_10002641_pt1 | contig 12518 bp, 13 predicted proteins | sample TergutCu122P3_FD_187284 | JGI IMG/M metagenome (GOLD analysis project Ga0209737, IMG submission 187284) | Cubitermes ugandensis P3 segment gut microbial communities from Kakamega Forest, Kenya - Cu122 P3 (SPAdes) (version 2) | ecosystem: Host-associated > Arthropoda: Insects > Digestive system... | reverse complement strand
TTTATTCTTATTCACATGTTCCTAAGACAACCGTGAGCAGAAAAACTTGTTGAAAAAACCTTAACCTGTGTAATTATCTAGTGGGTTATGGACGTATTGTTTTTTTTGGTTGATAGTGTTTAGCCTGTAAGTATGTGTACTTGTTGTTATACTTGTAAAAATTCGTGTATCTGTAGAAATGTTTTGCCTCACAATCTTTGTTAAATTTTTTTAGAGTTCAAAACACTTTGTGTCTTGTTAAACCTTAAACTTTCAAATTCAGGTATTTTACTGATTTGATGTTTTATTGTGCGCGAATTTCTAGTTTGTATGGGAGGGCTTATTTATAGGAAAAATGTTTTATTTAAACAGTGAAATGCTATGTGTGAATTTAACGTTATTTTAGACGGTCAAATGGTTTTCGGTGATGTAATATATGCTAAAGTTGACGGCAGTACTATTATAGTTAGAAATATTCTAGGGGAAGCTAAGGAATACAAAAACGTCAAAATCACCGAAGTAGATGTAACCACAGCAAGACTCGTTTTAGAAATAATACCTGACTAAAACGATTCTCTAACATTTTTTATAACCTATATTTGTCTGTTAAAATTATGCGCGTTTTTTCGATAAACGCTATGTTCTTTACTGTTGTTTTTTTTTGGTTGTTAAGCTTTAAAGTTTATATAGGAACATCGTACTTTGAACAAGTTTATAATAGCTGTTGATTATGGAGAGTTCTAATGTGAGCGAAGTTCAGTTACGTGTTAGAGATGCAAAACAAAGAGATGTAGGTCGGGGTATAGCCCGTATTGATCAGCGCGCAATGCAAAAGCTAGGCATAAGTGCTGGCGATGTTGTAGAAATTATTAACAAGCGGACTACAAGCGCGATTGCTTGGCCAGCATATAGCGAAGATCAAAATCATGATCTTATTCGAATTGACGGATTTACCCGTAAAAACAGTGGGGTAGCTATAAATGAGTATGTTGTTGTAAAATCCGCTAAAGTAAAACCTGCCGTAAGTCTAACACTGGCGCCTGTTGACATGCGTCTCAATGTAGATGAGGACTTTACAAATTTTGTTAAAAATCGCTTAATGGAACGCACACTTGTTGAAGGTGACACAACACTTGTTATGATGCTAGGACATGCCATACCTTTCTCAGTTTCAAAAACACGTCCTCATGGCATCATAAAAGTAACCAATGAAACCCGTTTAACAATTCTAAATGAACCCGTTCCCGAAGGCAAAGGCTTACCTCGCACCACTTATGAAGACATTGGGGGTTTGCACGGAGAAATTCAACGGGTACGGGAAATGGTTGAACTGCCACTTCGTCATCCCGAGCTTTTCCAACGCCTTGGAATTGAACCTCCAAAAGGAGTTCTACTACACGGTCCACCTGGTTGTGGTAAAACTTTGCTTGCGCGTGCAGTTGCAAATGAATCAGAAGCCAATTTTTATAGCATAAACGGCCCTGAAATCATGAGCAAGTTTTATGGCGAATCAGAAGCACGTTTACGTGAAATATTTCAGCAAGCACAGCAGAATGCTCCAAGCATCATCTTTATTGACGAATTCGATAGTTTAGCACCAAAGCGTGAAGAAGTTAATGGTGAAGTTGAGCGTCGTGTCGTTGCACAGTTACTTGCTCTCATGGATGGTCTTGGTGGAAGGGGTAATGTAATAGTTATCGGAGCAACCAACAGGCCAAGTGCGCTTGATCAAGCATTGCGTAGACCTGGCCGATTTGATCGAGAGATTGAAATCAGTGTGCCTGATAAAGGTGGACGGCATGAAGTCCTTCAAATTCACACACGAGGCATGCCCTTAGCTGAAGATGTTGATTTAAACAGGCTTTCAGCTATGACTCATGGATACACAGGTGCTGATGTATCCTCGTTATGTAGAGAAACTGCTATGAAAGCGTTAAGACGTTACCTGCCTCAGATTAACATTGAAGAAGAACGTATTCCTCCTGAGGTGTTAGAAAAAATGGAAGTAAAAATGGATGATTTCACCAGTGCATACAAAGAGGTTACTCCAACGGCTATGCGTGAGGTATACATTGAGGTTTCTACGGTCCATTGGGATGATATAGGTGGTCTTGATGATGTTAAGCAACATCTTAAAGAAGCGGTTGAGTGGCCTATTAAGAACCCTGATATGTTCACCCGTTTAGGTATTCGTGCGCCAAAGGGGATTCTCATATATGGTCCACCTGGTTGTGGTAAAACTTTGCTTGCGCGTGCAGTTGCAACGGAGAGTGAAGCTAATTTTATCTCCATTAAAGGTCCTGAGGTCTTTAGTAAATGGGTTGGGGAATCAGAAAAAGCTATACGTGAAGTTTTCCGTAAAGCTCGTATGGCTGCGCCAGCTATTGTATTTCTTGACGAAATTGACTCTTTGACGCCTAAACGTGGAATGGGTATGTCTGATAGTGATGTTTCTGAGCGTGTAATCAGCCAATTACTAACAGAAATGGATGGCATAAGTACTTTGCAGGATATTGTAGTTATTGCAGCTACTAATCGACCCGACATGGTTGATCCAGCTGTTATCCGTCCTGGTAGATTTGATCGTCTAATATATGCACCTGAGCCTGATGATAAAAGCAGAGTGCAAATCTTTAAACTCTACACAAAAGACATGCCTCTTGATCAAGATGTTGATGTTAACCAGCTTGCATCTGTTACCAAATATTACAGTGGTGCTGATATTGAATCTTTATGTCGTGAAGCAGCGATGCGTGCGTTGCGACGAGATGTAAATGTTCAGAAAGTGACAAATAAAGACTTCCAAGATGCTCTAAAAGAAATGGGGCCGTCAATTACGCCTGATATGGAAAAATGGTACAAGAGTTTCATGCAAGCTATCCGTCAAGTACAAAAGCCAGCAACACCTGTAACTTAGGAGAAGCGGAAAACGTATGCCACAAATTAAAACTTGGAAAACTCGTCCTGCTCAATTTGTCCTTTTGGGGATTTTGAGTAAAAAAGGCGACTTAACCGATGATGAACTGTTCAGTCAAATGCGTAGTGAATTTGAAGATTTAGGGTTCAAAGACTTTAACGAATTACTGCTCGGTTTGGAAGTTAGCGGCAAAATCCGAACTTCTGGCATGTCACGCGGTAAACGACGCATTGAAATAGTTCAATAACTCCTCTTTCTTTCTTTCTGATTTACCAAAAATACTAATACTTACGTATAATGTTTTAGATCATTATGCACCTAGCAAAGTTTATCATGACCCAAATTACAGGTTTACAAGTATGGTTAATTAAACGCCAAAAGAGAGTCATTAAAAAATCGACCATTCTATTATGGCTGTTTGTCTGTGTCAAATTTTTAGTCACGTTTCATATGTCTTTGAGGAGTAGCATTTTTGGTGTTTTATGTCTACATTTTATTGTGTTATGATGGAAGTTTTTACACGGGTTATACAAAAGATGTGGCAACAAGAATACACCTACATCAAATTGGTAAAGGTGCAAGATACACTAAAGTCCATAAACCGCAAAAATTGGTGTATTCTGAGGAGTATGGTTCTCGTAGCTTGGCGATGAAGCGTGAGCGTGAAATTAAAAAATTAAGCCATCAGCAAAAACAGGATTTAATAGATTCTAAAACCAAAACGTAACTTTATGTTTATTTTTTCAGATTAAGAGCGTTAATGCTATGGCAGTTATTATTGGAATTGAAATGTTATCATTTATTGGTAATGGTAAATATTCGACAAACATAGCTATTGCTGCTCCTACAACGGCAATCCAGGGTGCGACAAATAGAGTGGCTGCCAAAAAAGCGGCTGTGAAACCTGAAAGCGAACCCTCTAAAGTTTTTCCCTTATTGAAGGGTAATTTTATGCCAAGGGAACCTCCGAAAATTGAGGCTACGCTGTCTCCTAAGGTAAATATGGCAATTGCTGCTGCACTTATGGGAAAGGGGAAAACCAGTAGTGTAAATAGAATTCCAAAAGCGTAAAATAGGGGTGCTGCGGTAAAACTGTAAAGCTCTGACTGCGAGGCAGCATGACGTGTTATTGTTGAGATAAGGGGTAGATTTTTGCCGTTTAGGCGTGTAAATTCTGATATTAAATAAACAATTGATACTGCGCTGATGAAAATAGCTATGGGTATTACACCGACTCTTAGGGCTATTATAGGCATGAAAATACCTGCGGCATGAATGTTTTCTCGAATGAAACTATTAATTGATGGCAGTGTCCATTTGTTTTTTTTCTCGTTTAAAATTGACAGTATACTTGAAAGTTTTCCCATGACAACATAGTCTGCTTTCATGCGAATGATAAAATTGGGATTGTAGCCGATTTTTTTGGTTTCCTCTGTGTATAGACACCTATTTTCTCGTCCCCTGGCAATTATTGTACAGTCACGTAACGATAAGCCCTCTTTTGTTAATATTTGTTGTAGAATTTTTTTTCTACCGTTAACTTCTATACCTTCTTTACTGATCTCTCCAGTTATCTCTCCCCTTGTGTTAACATAAGCGTTGATGCCGTATGCATAGTCTGCGCCTAAGCATTTTGCAAACTGTTTGACAATAACTGTAGGTAACCCTGAGCTAATTAGAACTATTTTGCTGCTTCCTTGCTTTTTTATCTGTGCAAAAAACTCTTGTAGTCTTGCAGTAGCTGAAATCTGATCAAAAATGCTTTGCAAAGTTTCTATTTTTTGTCCTTGCATCTTTTTAAAAATGCGTTTAAGTGACATCTCAAGTGAGACTATGCCTATTTCGTAAAGTAATCTATACATTAATATTTGTATTAGAGTGAAAAAACCAATTGATTTGCCCACTTGAAAAAAGAACCTGTTTCTAGAAATTAGCACTCCTTCAACATCGAAAATGATGAGTCGTCTCTTCTCTTTGCTGGTTTCCATTTTTCCAACTCTCTTGCTTAAGGTTAAAAATTGTTAATTAACCCATGACTTTAATGTTACTTAGTTACAAATATGTTATTTGTTTCTCTCACTAAAACGTTTTTCAGTTTCTGTTATTTCCCATGAAAGCATTTACTGTTTTCATGGTTCTTCCAGCATCGACTCGTCGATGGTGTGGTTTCCCATGAAAGCATTTACTGTTTTCATGTTTCTTCCAGTATCGGCCACAGCCGATGGTGTGGTCTCCTATAAATGTTTATTTAGCGATGATATTGGAAAGATTTATCCTTTTAAACCCTGATAATACTTTTAACTACTCTTGGGCGTTTACTTTGAAGTTTGATAAACAAAAAATCTTTCTTTTAGTTGGCATGTTTAGTATAGCCTTTATAATTCGTGTATTGTTATTTTCCTCTCAAGGGTACCAAAATGATATAGATACTTTTTCTTCATGGTTTAATACTGCCGCAGATTATGGCCCCCGGCTCTTCTACAACACTGTAGTCTGGTGTGACTATCCCCCTTTTAACATTTACCTTTTCTGGGGATTTGGCTCATTAATTCAAATGTTAGGCTTGTTTGGAACACCTTTTACTGCATATATTATAAAATTAGTCCCAAGTATCTTTGACTTACTTGTCGCTGGCCTAATTTATTTTTTTGTTCAAAAACAGTTAAGCTTCAAAATAGGTTTAATGACAGCAGCTCTCTACGTTTTCAACCCTGCAGTAATTTTTAATGCTGCTGTTTGGGGTCAGTTTGATGCCATATACACTTTGTTTTTACTTCTTGCCCTCCTTCTTGCCCTAAACGGTAAATCTGAACTTTCTGCAGCAAGTTTTGCTATTAGCATTTTAACCAAACCTCAAGCGATAGCACTACTGCCTTTAATTGTGTTTATAATTTTCAAAAAAAGCGGCATTAAACGTTTAATGTTTTCTATTGTCACGTTCACTGCAACGATTTTTGCTGTTATCCTGCCTATGCAATGGAATAATCCAATAACTTTTCTCTATAACATCTACTTTGGTGCATACAGTGGATATGCCTATACTTCTGTTAATGCGTTTAACACTTGGGGACTCTTTGGGATGTGGATTCCTGATGGTGACCTGTTTATTTTAGGTTGGATCCTGTTTGCAGTTTTTTCAGTGTTTACCCTATATGTTTTAAATAAGCGATGGGACAAATCTGAGTATATACTTATTTTCTTTGCAGCGTTTATGCTTCTTTTTGCGTTTTTTATGTTGCCTACCAGAATTCATGAACGATACCTGTTTCCTGCTATTAGCATTTTAGTTTTAATGCTTCCATTTGCCAAAAAAGCTAGACTATTTTACAGTATTATAACCGTAACTTTTCTAGTAAATGTTGTCTATGTTTTATATTGGCTAAATCTATATGCTAATGCTGGTTACAGTTATGGTCCAAATCTTTCAGGGGATCTTGTAGTAATAGTTGTTAGTCTCACTAATGTGGTTATGTTTTTATATGGTTCTCTGCTATTGTGGACTGAACTTAAAGAACAGACAGTACTCAAAACTGAGTCATTAACCGGTTGATTTACAGAAAAAAGGTTAGCTCTATGAAATACAAATTTGACTTTGGTTTAACTATAACTAAAAAAGACGTTATAACCATAGCTTTGTTATCGCTAATCTTTTTTTCTGTTGCTATAACAAACTTGGGCGCAACGCAAGTGCCCTCAAACAGCTTAACTATAAACACTCCTCAATCTCAAGCTGCAATAATAGACCTTGGACATCCCGTATATGTTGATAGTGTCTATTTTTACATAAAAGACTGCCAAAACACCAGTACCATAAAAATTTACACCGGACAACCTGAAGGTTGGTTCGAAAGTGGCCGAATTGTCGCTGGGTATCCATTTGCTTACCTGAATTGGAACAGCACCGGAATTTATCAAGTGACTCAGTATATTCGCTTAGAGTTTGAGCCCTCCTCTGATATTGAAATTAACGAAGTGGCTATTTTAAATCAGGATGGTCAATTATTGTCCATTGTTTCAATTACTAGTGAAAACAGTAACAGTCTAAATTTCAATTTACTAATTGATGAACAAGATATTGTTGCGCTACCTAACACTTACTTTACTGAAACAATGTTTGATGAGGTCTACTTTACTCGAACTGCTGTACAGTATCTAAATTTACAGTGGCCCTATGAATGGACTCATCCGCCGTTGGGTAAAATTATAATTTCATCTGGTATTGCTGTTTTTGGATTAAACCCTTTCGGTTGGCGTATAATGGGTGTAATCTTTGGAACTCTTATGATACCGATAATCTTTTTGTTGGGTAAAAAAATGTTTAATTCTTATATTGGCGGTTTTTCAGCGGCTTTCTTGTTTACTTTTGATTTTATGCATTTCTCTGAAGCCCGTTTGGGTATAACTGATACTTATGTTGTGTTTTTTTCGTTGTTGTCTCAACTGTTTTTCTTTATCTACTTAAGTAATGTCATAAAGAAAGGTTGGAGAAACGTAGGTGTTATGCCTCTGTTTCTTTCTTTTGTGTTTTTTGCCTTTGGTTTTTCTACTAAATGGTTGGTTCTTTTTGGGTTTTTAGGTGAATTGGCTCTTTTGATAACCCTGCGGTTTTCTGAATTGGCTAAAAATAAAGATGGCCTCTTAGCTAAGCTATACATCTTATTTGATCGTCCCTATACTCATATGGTGCTATTTTCACTCTTATCCATAGGTATCTATTTTGTAACTTATCTGCCTGATCTGCTTGTTGGCAGAACATTTACAGGTATATTTAGCCTTCAAAATTCTATGTATTCCTATCATGCTGCTCCCATTGGACTTGATCATCCTTATTCTTCGCCTGGATGGAGTTGGCCTATAATTGGAAAACCTCTTTGGGTATATGTTAGCGTTCTGCCTGGTAGCATGCGTTCAACTGTTAGTTTGTTTGGAAACCCTGCTGTTTGGTGGGTTGGGTTTATTGCCATAATACTTCTCACAAGTTTTATTCTTTCCAAAATTATTACTGGGTTTAAGTTGCGTCAGATGCCAAAACTTGAGGTTTCAGCAGTTTTTCTTATGGTTGTATTTTTTGCTCAATGGTTGCCTTACGCTTTTGTAAGCCGAGGTTTATTTATTTACCATTATTATGCTAATGTACCAATTATTTGCCTTGGGTCAGCGTATTTTATTAGTAAGTATTGGAAATATAACTGGATGAAGATTGTCACAATAGTTTACTTCATAACGGTTATTGCACTATTTGTGTTATTCTATCCCGTAATTTCAGGTGTGCCAGTATCAGAGGTGACAACTGAAAGCTTAAGATGGTTTAAACCATGGGTGTTCTAAAAACGCAAACCCCAAACAAGGATATGCAATTAGATGTTACAGTTGTACTTCCAGCTATAAATGAAGTGGATATAATTGAGCAAACTGTAAAAAAAATTAGCCACGCTCTTGAAACCTATGGTTGTACTTATGAGATAATAATAGCTGAAGATGGTAGTACTGATGGTACAGACCAAAAAGCGGCCGAGTTGGCTCAAACATTTTCCTATGTTCGGCATTTGCATAATAATAAACGGCTTGGTCGTGGTAAAGCGTTAGATAATACGTTTAGGCGCTCAAATGGTCAGGTTTTAATTTACATGGATGTAGACTTGGCAACTGACCTTAAGCATTTAAGCCAATTAATCTCTGCTGTTACAGTGGAAGGTTATTCCTTGGCCACTGGTTCGCGGCTGCTCTCTCAAAGCAAAGTTGAACGCACTCTTACCCGTAATCTTGTTTCTAAACTTTATAATTTTCTAACACGTTTATTTCTTAAATCGGAAATTAAAGACCATCAATGTGGGTTTAAAGCGTTCCAACGTGAAATGCTACTACCTTTGCTTGATGAAGTTACTGCCAATCATTGGTTTTGGGACACTGAAACCCTTGTTCGTGCTCAACGTAAGGGTTTTAAAGTTAAAGAAATTCCCGTTGAATGGGCCAGTACACGTGAAACTAAAGTTAAACTTTTCAAAGACTCTCTTGACATGGGCTGGCAGGTTCTTGTTTTATGGGCCCACTTAACCTTTTAACAGCCCTCAGTTTTGTTATTTAAATTGTCTTGCCATGAGCAATACTGTCACTCGTGCAATCAGTGATAAACCACCCACTACTATAACTCCTATCCAGAAGGTGAACCACTTGTTTATAGTTACTGAATCTACTATAAGATAGATCCACATCAGATGGCATACGCTGAATCCGAAAATAATATTGGACATTGTTTCTGCCTTATGTTTAATGGCTGAATTAAACGCAAAGTTTAATGCTAAAATTGTTATTTCCATTATAGCGGTGATTAGGCAGAATTGAAATGCTGCAATGTATAAGTTAACATGAGCTATAGGTGAAATTGGTGCAGGCAAAAATAATCCTGTATTATAAACCTGCATAGGAGTTAAGTGGCTAAAAAAATTAATTACCTCAATGAAAAGATTATTTGGCAAATGAATAAGATAGATGACCCACAGAGAAAGGATTACCACAATAACACGTAGCAAACCAAACAGGGTTTCAACGAGATTAAAACCTTTCATTTTAATACCTACCTTATAATAATCTCTTCAATAGCCTTTTTCTCTTAACATCTAACCTATCTCATAATGCCTAATATACATTGTTTTAAGGACTTGTACATAATGAGTATAGAACCTATAGGCTGTCCAAAATGGTGCCCTGAAACTTTTCGTATATCCCGCTGCCTTCATTTTTTAAAATGGTTTTAAAACTCAATTATTGAAGAAACTAAACATTAACCTGAATCTTAATCTAAATTTCAAACTGGATGTAAATTCAAAAATTTTTTCTTTCAATTTACTTATATCTTGCACCGTTAAATAACTTGTAACAACTAGTAAGTGGAAAACTATGGAAACCGTAAAAGCGACCGCAGAAAAAATCTGCAATTTTGAAGTTAAAGGTACAAGAAACGCTGCCATAGCCGCTATAAAAGCCCTTCAAATACTTGCTCAACAATCAACTGCCAAAAACAAAACTCAACTCTTATCAGAGCTCATCCAGGCTCAGCAGCTACTTTCTGCTGCTCGTGAAACTGAACCCTTACTGCGAAATGCTCTTCATTACCTAATCCGTCAAGTTCAACAGAGCCCTATTCAGCAAATTTCTGATCTTTGTGCCCAGTTAGTTGTTAATGCTGACAAATTTCTAATTGAACTTGACGCTGCACAGGAACATGCAACAGAAATTGGAGCTAAGCTCATACAAAATGGGATGACTGTTTTTACCCATTGCAATTCTTCCTCAGCAACTCAAATGTTAATTAAAGCTAAGCAAGATGGCAAAAACTTTAAGGTTATCTGTACTGAAACTCGTCCCGCTTTTCAAGGACGAATTACTGCACGTGAAATGGTTGAAAATAGCATAGAAACCACCTTTATCATTGACTCAGCATCTCGTACGTTTATCTCTAAAGCTGATTTTGTAATTGTAGGCGCAGACGCAATCACCCCTGAGGGTAATGTGGTTAACAAAATCGGTACAAGCAATCTTGCTGTTTTAGCACATGAAGCCCATAAACCCTTTTATACAATTTCCGAACTCCTCAAATTTGACTCCACAACTCTCTACAGTGAAATTGAAGGCATTGAACAACGTAGCCCAACTGAGATTTGGAGCAAAGCGCCAAAAAGACTTGAGGTGCGAAATCCTGCATTTGACGTTACCCCCAGTAGATATATTCATGGTATAATTTGTGAAAAAGGTATAATCCAATCTAAAAATCTGCTTAAAATAATACAACAATTCTACCCTTGGCTTTTAAAATAACGATTTTTCATCCAGCAAAGGTGATTGTGGAACCTTGTAAGAAGATATGACTACTATGTTGTAACATCTGCGTTTACATATTTGTCATGTTGTGGTTCCAAATTTGCCCTGCCATACCGTACGCAACAAAGTAATTTTTTAGATGTTACAATATACTACTATAATGACCTGAAAAGGGTATCTGAACAAGTAGCAAAAATGATGTGTTAGAAGAAAAATATGCAATCTAACTTTTCAAATAGATGATGTCTTTCAGAAATACCGTCTTATTTTTCTTCAATACATCCATAACCCACTAGATGATTACACAGGTTAAGGTTTTTTCAACAAGTTTTTCTGCTCACCGTTATCTTAGAAATATGCGCATAAGAACAAACATACATCTACAACCACAGCACACACCAATTACTAGTTAATTATGGACACATGGTTTTTTTTACCTCTTTTCACAATAGATAACGTTGAAAGACATTTTTACAAATTAACATCGATAACCTATTTGGCAGATTATCTCATCACGCATCTGCTATTGGTGTATGCTGTTGCATTTTTGTGCTTTTTATAGTGCACTTTAAATGTTGCCGTTGATATCATTTTATAATTGCTATAAGGAAGTCAAATGATGACGTATTGTGTTATATGGGGTAAACGTTACAAGTGTGCAATTTGTATTTGGAGGTGTGAGTAATCAAGACCACAACTTTAGTAGGTATTACAATAGTTCTCGCTGTGATTATGACGATGTCTGTTTTTATCTATATCAATATAGTAGATCAGCCAAGATTCAGGTTAAACGGAGAACCTCATGCCCTGACAAATGGGAATCAAATGCATCTGGCAATAACTGCAGAAAATTACGGTTACCGAGACGGATGGGTAGAAGTACACTTCAAAGTAAGCAATACCTATGATACCAGAGAAACAAGCCAAGTAGTATACATTAAAGCTCAAAGTACCGCAAGCGTGACCGTGAACTTGACTGTAAACTATAATCAGGATTATCTAATCACCGCGTGGATTTAGATTTAGAAATTTACATAGTGAAAACTCAAAATAACCCTTATGTACTAACTAGATGCTGGCTGTAGCCAAATCTGTTATATGAGTGCGTTACAAATGATGTTTAGTGTACTCTTGCTATTTTTAAGATGTAAAAGACCGATAGTTTAGTTGGTTGTCTAAAGATTGTTTTTTTATTCTCCATTTGGAACTATATGTGTTGGTTCTGCAAGAAACATTAAATCTCAGACCTTAGTTGTTTTCTTAAAGTGAAAGATTATGTTTCGTGTAAGAGTTAACAAAATTGAATCAACCCATGACGTAGATGGGAATCTAGGTAAAAGAATTGAACTTCTCGAAGAGCGAGAAATAAACCCCTACGTGTTAAGACCTCAATCGGACGAAGCAAAAATGGCTCAAGATATCATGCAAGCTCTCCAACAACAAATGGCCTTCTTACCTCAGCGTCAACAGTTAACCACACCAAAAATTATTCTGTTCTTAACAGAGCAAGAATATGATCGATTAGGTATAATCTTTGATGTAAATCAGGTCTACGAAGTAGTGTTGGAAAATCAATCAATACGTTTCAAAAAATCCTAACAACACCCTATTTGTCTATGTTAGATAGGGTTGCAATGAAAATAAATCCTATGCTACAGACAGAGCTGGTTTTTTCAATATAGCAACTTGATTTTAAATTAATTCATATCCGCAGTGTTTAAAATAGTTTGCAATATCTTGGGTCGAGACCCAGCTAAGTGCTTTTAACAAGGCTTTTTGTAATTCAACTTCTGCTTTGATTTTC
>Ga0209737_10002640_pt1 | contig 12520 bp, 6 predicted proteins | sample TergutCu122P3_FD_187284 | JGI IMG/M metagenome (GOLD analysis project Ga0209737, IMG submission 187284) | Cubitermes ugandensis P3 segment gut microbial communities from Kakamega Forest, Kenya - Cu122 P3 (SPAdes) (version 2) | ecosystem: Host-associated > Arthropoda: Insects > Digestive system >... | reverse complement strand
CTACAACGACACCATTCTTTCGCATAAAGAAAATAATTTCTTAGCCTCGGTATATATCGAAAAAGAAAGGGGCGGCGTGGCTTTCCTGGATATTTCCACAGGCGAATTTCATCTTGCCGAAGGCGACATTGAATATATTGATAAACTGTTGGCAAACTACACTCCTAAGGAAGTGCTTCATAAAAAAGAACAGGAAAGATTGTTCAACGAATTTTTCGGCACGAAATATTATACCTACAAAATGGACGAGTGGGCTTATTCGCCAGAGGCAACGCGCGACAAACTGTTGAGGCATTTCCAGACTACCTCTTTGAAAGGTTTCGGGGTTGACGATTTGCGGCTCGGCACAGTGGCTGCGGGAGCAGTGCTCTTCTATCTTGAACTCACGCAACACGCCCGACTGCAACATATCACCGCCATCTCGCGCATTGACCGCGACCGCTATGTGTGGCTCGACCGCTTTACGATGCGCAACCTTGAACTGTTCCACTCATCGAACGATGGCGCAAAAACGCTGATTGACATCATTGACAAAACCATTTCGCCAATGGGCGCACGTCTGCTGAAACGCTGGCTGGCTATGCCTTTGAAAGAAGTTGCGGCTATCAACGCACGCCTCAATGTGGTGGATTATTTTCTGCAAAATGATGATTTGCGCGATTTGTTGAAGACGAATATTTATGAAATCGGCGATTTGGAGCGAATTATTTCCCGCGCTGCCGCAGGTCGCTGTACCCCGCGCGAAGTGGTGCAGTTGAAAAAGGCGCTAAAAGCGATAAAACCCATCAAGCAAGCCTGTGAAACAGCAGCAGACCCCACGCTGCAAAAAATCGGCGAACAGTTAAACCTCTGCACAACTATGGTGCAGCGCATAGCAAAACAGTTAGCCCCCGAACCGCCCAACCAAATCGGGAAAGGCAGTGTGATTGCCGACGGCGTAAATGCCGAATTAGACGAGTTGCGCAACATCTCGCGCCACGGCAAAGATTATCTCTTAAACATACAGCAGCGCGAAGCAGAGCGCACAGGAATTACCTCGCTGAAAGTAAGTTTTAACAACGTGTTCGGCTATTATATCGAAGTGCGCAATACCCACAAACACAAGGTGCCCGCAGAATGGGTGCGCAAACAAACCTTGACGGAAGCAGAGCGCTACATCACCGAAGAATTAAAACAATACGAAGAAAAAATCTTAGGCGCAGAAGAAAGAATCTTAGTTCTGGAACAACAGTTGTATCAAGAATTAGTGGCTTCGCTGGTTGATTACGTAACCTCCATTCAACTGAATGCATCCTTAATCGCACAACTCGATTGCTTGCTCGCCTTTGCCGAGTTAGCGAAGAAAAACCGCTATTGCAAACCCATCGTCAGCGATTCCGATTTGATTGACATCAAAGAGGGACGCCATCCTGTAATTGAACAGATGTTGCCGCTTGGCGAGGCTTACGTGAGCAACGATGTGAAGATAGGCACAGACGAGCAGCAAATTATGATTATCACAGGACCGAATATGTCGGGTAAGAGCGCACTCTTGCGCCAAACTGCGCTGATTGTGTTGATGGCGCAAATGGGCTCCTACGTGCCCGCCGCCGAAGCCAACATCGGCGCCGTTGACAAAATTTTCACGCGGGTAGGCGCATCCGACAACATCTCTCAGGGCGAATCAACCTTTATGGTAGAAATGAATGAAACCGCCAGCATTCTGCACAATCTCTCGCATCGTTCTTTGGTTTTGTTAGACGAAATCGGTCGCGGCACCAGCACCTACGATGGGATTTCCATCGCCTGGGCAATGGTCGAGTATATTCACGAACACCCTGCCGCTAAAGCCAAAACCCTGTTTGCAACTCATTATCACGAATTAAATGAAATGGAAGAACGTTTTCATCGCATCAAAAATTATAATGTAAGCGTAAAAGAAGACGGCAAGCAGGTGATATTCCTGCGCAAATTGCAGCCCGGCGGGGTGGCGCACAGTTTTGGTATTCATGTCGCCCGTATGGCAGGAATGCCCGCAGCAGTGTTGTCCGAAGCCGAGCAGATGTTGTTAAAATTAGAGTCGCAACGCAGCGGCAGCATAAGCAGCGGCAAAAAACGCCCTGAAACAAGCGGCATACAAATGTCCTTCTTCCAATTAGACGACCCCGTATTGACAAAAATTCGCGAAGAATTAAGCAAACTCAAAATTGAAAGCCTCACCCCCTTAGAAGCCTTCGACAAACTCCGCGAGTTTCAGAAATTGTTGAGGGAGTAAGGGGAGCTAATCCTTTAATCATACTTGTATGAAAGCGTATTACAGATAGGCAAATGATTGAGGGGCACTGCCAACATTGTAATCGGATAATTGTTTTGGATTTCTGAATTTATGTGTTTTTCCCACTTGAATTGCAAATGCCATTTCTTTGTTGGCGAAATAATTATCGTAAAAATTTTTATTAATTCCTGCAAATTTGCCGGTTATTTTCCATAGCAATTCGGTGTTTTCGCACAAAATACCTTTTATTTCAAACTCTCCAATCACTTGTTGTACTGGCGAAGAGGCATATACTACAACCTTACTTATATCTTTGCGTTTAAAAATACTTTTACGGAACTCGTATTTTTTTGTACCCTCAAATATTTTGAATGCAAATTCCGGCTTAATTGATAATAAAACTTTCATCGCTTTTTGTTGCTTTTAATATTGTGTTAAACTGCTCTTTCGTAATTTGTTTGAAACCTCTCGGCGCATCATTTACACCATTTAAAACCCGCAAATCAATCAATTCTTTCATGTTTATTCTATGCGGAAAAGAATATACATATAAAAACTTTACGACGAATGGTCTGTTTTGAGGGGAATACCGCCACATATCTCGAAGTTGATTTTCAGGGAAGACACTACTTTTTCGACAATACAGAGCAAAGTCATTTTCATCTTTGAAATCGTATTTAATATCTTGTGTTATGCCGATTGTGGAAATTACACCTTTATAATAGCCTCCCGTCCTGTAGAAAACGAGTATGTCACCTTTTTTAGGGTGTGGCGTCATCGCTCGTGAAACATAAACTTTATTTATCCCATTTCTATGTGGAAAATCTTCTATAAATTCTTTAGGTGATTCCGTATTAAGAATTGAATCAGGCAATAGCTCAGTATGATAATCGGGATAAATAGGGACAATATAACAATCATTATTACGAGAGATGAATGGGTAACAATGCTTTAGATTGACTTCATTTACTTCTTTTTTAAAATTCCTGACATAAACCAATTCGTCGTTTTTTTTGCCCCATAACACAAATCCCCATTGTTCAAGCAAGTCTATCAATCTTTTTTGCTCGTCTCGTTTGTTAAAAATAGTAACATAAATTTCATCTACTTTGTTTTTGAGCGCATTATCAAAAATTATTTTCATAAATCGCTCGCCTAATCGAAAACCGTTATTGATAACTTTAAATGTCCCTATTTTTAACCGTTTTTTAGGTGCAAAATCGGTGTAATATCGTTGTAATTTTCCCCTTTTTCCTCGACTTTCAAATATAAAAAAGACAAAAGTAAACCGTTATTTGAATTTACGGTTATATATGCCTCTTCATCAAATTTTTTGATAAACCATTTATCGAAACCGACATAATCTTCTTTTAGGCTGTCAAAGAAATCATCTGCAAGATTTATTCGCCCAAATTTTAACTTTTGAACATTAAGGACTTTGTAATTTACTAACTCGGGGTGTTCTGCAAATGTTTTTTCAAGGAAAGAATCTATTGTAAATACCTTGTCCTCAATTCCCAACTCCGTCGCCTTTTGATGAATTTTCTTATCCTCGGTAACGAGAATATCAACACGACCAACAAAAACTTCATTCAAGAGCAAAGAGTCATTTATATCATTTTGATTAACATCCCTTTTGGCTGATATGGCTTTTATTTCGCCTTGCAAAGGTGATGGAATTTCTATTCTCTCATAACTGTCTAATTTTATCTGAAAAGTCTCAACAATCTGTTGATTTTGGTATTTTTCAATCTCGGCAAGAGAAAGTGAATGGATACACTTCGTATATTTTGCTCGTTCCAACCAACGATATAAAGTACCAATATCCTGATTGATAACCCTTGATGCTTCTCTATGGATAATAATATTTGTATCAAGAAGTGCTTTCATAATGAATGGCGGTATAAATTCTTTTTACAAAGATAAGCATAAATTTTAAAAACCGAAAAATTACATATAAAAATGCTGATTTGTTTAAGAAAGGGCGCCTGATTTTCCATTTTCTCAATAAAAATCACTATATTTGTTGGATAATAATTTTAAAAAAAATAAAACTATGAAAGAACAGGTTTTTGAACTTACAACATCTGAATTGAAACAGATTGCCGATGCTCTTCAGGAAAAAATAACCGAAGGGCTGAAAGCCGACAAGCAAGAAATAGCGGCTATCCCGACACATATTAATCCTGCGAAAAATATTTCGGATGGAAAAATTTTGGCGCTGGATTGGGGTGGCACTAACTTCCGTGCGGCTATTGTTGAATTTAAAAACGGAAAAGCCGCTATCCTTGAAAGTTTGAAAGCTCCCCTCTCGAAAGATGAAACCAAAGGGCTTGAGCCGGACGGGCTGCACGAAAAAATGGCGAAGGTGGTCAGTCAATTAAAAACTTTAGACGAAACGGTTACCCGCATCGGCTACTGCTTCTCGTATCCCGCTGCTTGCCGACTGAACGGCGATGCTATTCTGCTGCGCTGGACTAAGGGGATTGATATTCCTGCCATGATTGAAAAGCCCGTGGGCGAACCTTTGCTGAAATATTTGAACAACCAGAAAGATATTAAGGCTAAATTTGAAAACATAAAGGTGCTTAACGATACGGTAGCCTGCTTGTTTGCGGGATTGGAAGAAAGCGGCTACGATTCTTATATCGGCTTGATTGTAGGCACAGGCACTAATATGGCGGGACTGATGCCGCTGAACAGAATTGATAAACTGAACAACGTTGACAATAAAACCATTCCCGTAAATCTTGAATCAGGGAATTTCAATCCGCCCCACCTCACGATTATTGACGGCTTGGTAGATGCAATGTCGAACAACAAGGGATTCCAGCGTTTCGAGAAGGCTATTTCGGGCGGCTATTTGGGCGAGTTGTTCAAAACCGCCTTTATGGAGCAAAAAGTCAAGTATAATTTCGATGGCGGCGATTTGGCGCACATCGTCAATAATCCCGCGCAATATTCCGCCGAGCAGCTGAAGGTAGCAAAGGCTATTCAGGAGCGTTCGGCAAAGTTGGTTGCCGCTTCTCTCGCGGGATTAACACAGGTATTGGTAACGCAAAATCCTGCGGTGAAGAAAATAGGTCTCGCCGTTGACGGCAGCGTGTTCTGGAGCGAAGATGCCCAAAAGCAGTACAGTTATAAAAATTTGGTTGTCGAAACCCTGCAACAATTATTGCCGACTGGTGTTGCTGTTAATGTTTTAACAAAATTAGAAGAACCCAACCTCATTGGCTCGGCTATTGCTGCATTGTCGTGAGGGGTATTAGCGCTTACAACAACATTTGTCTCGCCTTAACCAATGCGGCTATGGCGGTGTCAATTTCTTCCTTAGTATTGTAGAATGCGAAGGATAAGCGTAACATGCCCTGTACGCCGAAACGCTGCATAAGCGGCTGTGCGCACAAATGTCCCGAACGGGCGGCTATACCCATTTTGTCTAAAAGCAGGGCTGTGTCGGAGGGGTGTGCTCCTTTCATGTTGAACGATATAAGTCCCGATTTTGGCGCGGCAGTGCCGTAAACCTGTAAGCCCTCAATCAGCGACAACTCTTGCATGGCATAGTCTAACAGCCTTTGTTCATAAGCTTTTATGGCAGACAGTCCAATTTGGTTAAGATAGCCGATAGCGGTTTTCAATCCGTAGGCGCCAATGTAATTGGCTGTGCCCGCTTCAAACTTTAGCGGCAACTCGGCATAAGTGGAGCGTTCAAGTGATACTGAGGCAATCATATCGCCGCCGCCCTGATACGGAGGCATGGCTTCGAGCCATTTTTCTTTTCCGTACAATATCCCTATGCCGGTGGGTGCATAAAGTTTATGCCCCGAAAAAACATAAAAATCACAATCTATATCTTGAACATCAATATCTTCGTGTACAATCCCTTGAGCGCCATCAATCAATACCGGCACTTGATGAGCATGTATTATGCGGACTATTTCTTTAACAGGATTGACTACTCCCAACACATTGGAAATATGCGTAATGCAGCATAGTTTGGTTTTGGGCGATAAGAGTTGCGGCAGTTGTTCAATGGCTAAACTTCCATCGTCGTAAACAGGTAAAACCCTGAGCGTAGCGCCCTTGCGTTCACAAAGCAATTGCCATGGCACAATATTGGAGTGGTGCTCAGCCTCAGAAATAAGTATTTCATCGTCTTTTTGAATATAACGCTCTCCAAACGAGGAGGCTACAAGATTAATGGCAGCAGTTGTGCCGGTGGTAAAAACAATTTCTTCCTGTTTTGCAGCCTTTATAAAATGCTGTACAGTTTCTCTGCTTGCCTCGTAACGCTCTGTGCATAAGTTCGCAAGGTAGTGAACAGCCCTGTGAATATTGCCATTGATGCCGCTATTCATCTCATTTATAGCGTCAATCACCATTTTCGGCTTTTGGGTGGTCGCTGCGTTATCAAAGTATATCAAGGGTTTACCATACACTTGTTGCTTCAACGCAGGAAAATCTTTTCGTATATTATCAATTTCAAACATGCTACAAATTTACTAAAAAAATTTCAGAATAAAGAAAAATGAGTATCTTTGCAAGTTAGCCGAACAAATTAACAATTGTTCCTATGTATGAATATATAAAGGGTCAACTAGCCGAACTTACGCCAACCTACGTGGTTGTAGAAGTCGGAGGATTGGGGTATATCGTTAATATATCGCTGCAAACATACAGTCAGATTAATGGGCTGCGTGAGGTACAACTATGGTTGCATCACATCGTACGCGAGGATGCCGAATTATTGTTTGGTTTTTTTGACAAAGAAGAACGAGAAATTTTCCGTTTATTAATCAGCGTTTCGGGCATTGGGCCGAATACGGCGCGAATGATATTATCATCCATGTCTTCCGGTGAAATACGTACTGCAATTATGCGTGACGATGTGCGCAGCTTGCAAAGCATTAAAGGGATAGGGCTAAAAACCGCACAGCGCTTGGTGATTGACCTGAAAGATAAAGTGGTGAAAACAGCAGGCTTGTCGGGCAGTACAGTTATTTCGGGGCATACCGTAGGTTTGCAAGACGAGGCGCTATCGGCTTTGGTTACGCTGGGCTTTACCAAAGCGCCTGCCGAAAAAGCCTTGGCTTTACTTCTACGTGAAAATCCGTCATATACCTTGGAAAATCTTATTAAAGCAGCTTTAAAACAATTATAATTAGTGCAACGTTTTTACTCATATCTCCTTATTCTATTGCTCAGCGCTTTTGGTTTCACAGTCCAAGCGCAGTCGGGAGCTACAACATCTATCTTCAGTCAACAAGCTTCGGAACCTGTTATTGATTATGATTCGGCGACAGGAAATTATTTGTACTATTATAGTTTTGACACCCAAAAAACTATGCCTTATAAGATTCTCACCGCAGAAGAACACCGCAGGGAGCAATTTTTAAATACCTTGCGAAAGGGTTGGGAGAGGCAAACAGCACCGGGAAGCTCTGGTTTTACAGGGCAGAGTAGAGGACTTATACCTTCATTGAGCGTGAATAGCGATATTTTTAAAGCGGTTTTCGGTTCTAATGAAATTTCTGTGAACCCTCAAGGAAATATAGAAGTCAGCTTTGCGCTCAATCGTTCTTATACCGATAATCCGATTATTCCGGAGCGTTATCGCGGCAACACCAGTTTTGACTTCAAAACGAAGATGATGTTTAATATTGAAGCCTCAATCGGCGATCGTATTAAAATGAATTGGAATTACAATACCGAAGCCACCTTCGATTTTGAAACTAATTTCAAGGTTGAATACGTGGGTAACGAAGATGATATCTTGCAGAGAATAGAAGCCGGGAATGTGAGTTTACCGCTCGAAGGCTCGCTGATTACCGGTAATCAAAGTCTTTTTGGTATTAAAACAGACCTGCGCTTTGGCAAGCTTGATCTTACCGCAATCTTTTCTCGTCAGGATACCGAAAATAAGGTGATAGAAATAAAGGGCAGCGGGCAGACGAATCTTTTCGACATTCGTGCCGATGAATATGATGCGAACCGCCATTTCTTCCTCAACCAATTTTTCCGTGCTAACTATGACCGCTACTTGAGCCGTTTGCCGCTTATCGTATCGGGTATTAATATTAAACGGGTGGAAGTATGGATTACAAATAAAAGTGCGAGATTCGATGATTCCAGAAATTTGGTAGCCTTTATTGATTTAGCTGAGCCTGATGATATTTATAATACAGCCTTATTCCACCAACTACGCAGCGGCTATCCCGATAGTTTGAGTAATAACTTGTTGTCTTATATAAGTTCTTCGGAAATTCGTAATATGTCGAATGTTACCAGCTATCTTTCCGGTAAAGGTCTCAGAAGCGGTGAGGATTTTGAGAAGTTGGAAAATGCACGCAAACTCAATCCGAACGAATATACCGTCAATACACAGTTGGGCTATATTTCGCTTAACCAGGCGCTCAACAATGATGAGGTGTTGGCTGTAGCTTATGAATACGAAGCGGCAGGGCGTACTTATAATATCGGAGAATTATCAACCGATGGGATTGTAGCGCCGAATGCCTTGGTGGTAAAACTGCTAAAGGGAACAACCTTGTCGCCGAAACTGCCGACATGGAAGTTGATGATGAAAAACGTCTATTCTTTAGACACCTACAGCCTCAGTCCGAAAGATTTTGTATTGGATATTTATTATGAAAATAGCGAGGTGGGCACAGCTGTTCCTTATATTCCTGAAGGAAGTATTGCCAATAAACCTTTGTTGCGCGTGTTGAATTTAGATAATCTCAACAGCCAGAATGACGCTTATCCCGACGGAATGTTCGACTTTGTTGAAGGTGTTACAGTCATAGCTTCCAAAGGGAAGATTATATTCCCTGTACTGGAGCCTTTCGGTCGTCATCTCGAAGCGCAGTTTAACAATCCACCCATTGCCGAGAAATATGTTTTCAAAGAATTATATGATTCTACCTTAGTCAAGGCGCGCGCCATGCCTGAAAAGAATCGCTTTAAATTAATGGGCAGCTTTGTTTCCGAAAGCGGTTCGGAGATTCGCCTGAATGCCATGAATATTCCTCAAGGCTCTGTTGTGGTTACTTGCGGCGGCGCTAAATTGCAGGAAAATATAGACTATGAAGTCAACTATATGATGGGTACGGTGCGTATTATCAATCGCGCTTACCTCGAATCAGGTATGCCTATCAGGGTCTCGTTAGAGAACAGGCAGCTCTTCAACCTGCAAACAAAAACCCTGTTGGGAGCACACCTCAAATACCGCTTCAATGAAGATTTTTATGTTGGCGCTACTATTTTAAACCTTTCTGAACGACCAATGACACATAAGGTCAGTTGGGGTAATGAGCCTATTTCGAATACCATTTGGGGGGTAAATACAGCTTACCGCATGGATGCTCCATTTATTACCAAAGCGCTTAATGCGCTGCCGCTTTTCTCGTCCAAAGAAAAATCATCTATTACTTTTGAGGCAGAGTTTGCACAGTTCTTGCCCGGACACTCCGGCGCTATCAGCGGTTCATCGGGCGGCGTAGTGTTTATTGACGATTTTGAAGGAAGCAAAACTGCTTTGGATTTGCGTGCTGTAAATGCGTGGGTGTTGGCGAGTACGCCGCAGGGGCAAAACGACCTCTTTCCGGAAGGCAATTTATCTGCGCCCGACTTATCGTATGGCTTTAAGCGTTCACGATTGGCTTGGTACACTATCTATCCTGAGTTTTTGCGCAATACGGCTTATACGCCTTCCTACATGAGGAGTAATCCGGCTAAGTACCACGAGAATCATTTTGTGCGTGAAATCCCGATTCGCGAATTATTCCCCGAACAAGACCAAATGGTAGGCTCTCCTGCGAATATTGCCGTACTCAACTTGTCTTACTATCCAGATGAAAGAGGTCCTTATAATTATGATATTAATAATATAAGACTTGACGGCAGATTCTCGAACCCCGCCGCACGATGGGGGGGTATTATGCGCTCCTTGCCGGTGACCGACTTTGAATCGGCTAACTATGATTATATCGAATTTTGGATGATGGACCCATTCGTCGAAAAGACGAATGCCACAGGTGGTAAACTATATTTCAACCTCGGAAATATTTCCGAAGATATTTTGAAAGACGGACTAAAGTTTTTTGAAAATGGACTGCCGCCTTTTGATGATACGCTTAGGGCTACCAAAACTATTTGGGGGCGTGTGCCAAATGTGCAGTCTTTGACCCAGACATTTGACAACGATTATGCATCACGGGCTTATCAGGATGTAGGCTACGATGGGTTGGACAATGAACGTGAGCGTTCTCATTTCAGAGATTATGTTGACTATATGATGAATTTCCTCACCGAACCCATTGCGCGGCAATTCATTTATAACGACCCTTCAGGCGATGATTATAAATATTATTTAGACCCCTCCTACGACCAGTCTCAGGCTACTATTATTGACCGTTACAAATATTACAATAACACGGAGGGTAACTCTACCCCCGGCGGCGGTGATCAGAGTTCCATAGCGACTACGCTTCCTGACATGGAAGACATCAATCGCGATTTTACCATGAACGAAACGGAAAGCTATTTCCAATATGAAATTAATTTATCTCCGGCAGCCTTGCAGGTAGGCACAAATTATATTACTGACAGCCGCATGGTATCAGTAAATTTTCCGAACAACGGACCCTCTACTGTAACCTGGTATCAGTTCAAAATTCCTATTGGCGAGGGACGTTCTGTCGGCGCTATACAGGATTTGAAGTCTATTCGTTTTATGCGTATGCTCATGCGCGGATTTTCTGATACCACTATTCTTCGTTTTGCCACCCTGCAATTGGTGCGCGGCGAATGGCGCCGTTATAACCAGTCGCTGATGCAAGGGCAAGAGCATACTGCTCAGCCTGAATTACCCAATGCTCTGTTTGATATTAGTACCGTAAATATTGAAGAAAATGCTTACCGCCAACCGGTAAACTATGTGCTGCCTCCCGGCACATCGCGACAAATTGACCCGGGCGAATACCAAACGCGCCAGTTGAATGAGCAAGCGATGCTATTAAAAGTGGTTGATTTGGCTGATGGAGATGCGCGTGCAGCCTATAAAAACACCAACTTCGATTTTCGCCAGTATCGCCGCATCAAGATGGATGTCCATGCAGAAGCTATACCCGGTCACCACTTAAAGGATAATGATGTGTCGCTATTCATTCGTATCGGTACAGATTATCGTTATAATTATTATGAATATGAAATTCCGCTTTACTTAACTCCGCATGGCTTTTATACCGATAATCAACGTGAGCTTGTGTGGCGTCCTGAAAATATGTTAGATATTGCTTTGGATATTTTCACCAATCTTAAATTAGAACGAAATGCTGTGATGAAAGCTGAGGGCGGCTCCTTAGCATCAATGTATGAAAAGAGAGACGGCAAGAACACGGTTCGTATTATTGGTAATCCAAGTTTGAACAATATTCGAGCATTGATGATAGGGGTTCGCAATCCTGCAAAACGCAATAATCCTAACGACGATGGTTTATCTAAATCAACTATTGTGTGGGTGAACGAACTCCGGTTGACGAATTTTGACGAGAGCAGCGGTTTTGCAGCTAATGCCCGATTGTCAGCCAAGTTAGCCGATTTAGGGAATGTTACTATTGCAGGAAATATGATGACCCCGAACTTCGGTGGATTGGAGTCGAAAATCCATGACCGCTCACAAGTTCACATGTATCAATATGACCTTTCTGCCAATTTGGAATTAGGTAAATTTTTCCCAAAATCCTTTGGTGTGCGTTTGCCGCTATTCTTCGGTTTTATGGAAAATTATACCACTCCGAAATACAGTCCCTTTGATCAAGACATCAAATATAATGATGCTGTGAGAGATTTGTCAGCGCATGAGCGCGACTCCATACGCAATTTGGTATTGGATTACAGGCAACGATTGTCGCTTAACCTTACGAATGTGCGTGTGGCAACCAATACGGTAGAGCAAAAGGTATTCCACCTTTCCAACTTATACCTGAGTTTTGCCTACAGCCGCATGTTCGCACATAATCCAAGATTACACCATCAGGAAGACAAATTTTACCTCTTTAATTTGGGTTACGCCTATAATGTACAGCCCTATACGATAGACCTGTTCAGTAATGTAAAATGGCTACAATCTAAACATTTACGCCTGATTAAGGAATTGAATTTCAGCCCATACCCCAACCAGTTTAGCTTTAATACGGATATCAATCGCACTTATAATGAAATGCAGATTCGGGCAATAGCAGCGCCCGATATAATTATTCCGCC
>Ga0209737_10002639_pt1 | contig 12520 bp, 11 predicted proteins | sample TergutCu122P3_FD_187284 | JGI IMG/M metagenome (GOLD analysis project Ga0209737, IMG submission 187284) | Cubitermes ugandensis P3 segment gut microbial communities from Kakamega Forest, Kenya - Cu122 P3 (SPAdes) (version 2) | ecosystem: Host-associated > Arthropoda: Insects > Digestive system... | reverse complement strand
AATCGCGCTCTGTCTTTTTCGGTGGTAATAATCAAACATTCTGGGTCGGTCGCTGAATGCGGTGCCTGAGCGAAGTCGAAGGCAAGTGCAATTTTTTTAATATCTTTTTCTGTAAAATCGTGATGGTCTGCAAATTCCATTTTGTAGATTTTTTCAGCGAAATTTTGCAAATAATCGTACATTCCCGCCACATTTACCACGCCTGTAACAACCAAAAAATTCCTTTTAGAATCAATACTCATCGGCTTTTGTGTAAAAATATTTTTGGGAATTGAATATTTGAAAGTTGAAAAATAGATGTTTTCGTCATTGCGGGCTTGACCCGCAATCTCTTTTTTTTGAGGGGATTGCGGGTCAAGCCCGCAATGACAATAGTGATTAATTTTTTCAATAAAATAATTTTTTTCTTTTTCGGACAAATTTTGAGGACATTTTGTTATAATCACTTTGTCGGCGCGTTTTATTGCTGAAATCGGCTCGCGCAAACGTCCGTAAGGCAGAATTTTATCGTTAAAAATTGGGCGGTTGTAGTTGATTAACAGAATGTTATCGCTCGGCGTAACGTACCTGTGCTGAAAGGCATCGTCAAGCAAAATCACTTCGGGCGGGTGGGGTAGTGCAAGCAATTTTTCGATGCCACGCACTCGTTTTTCATCTACCGCAACCAATATTTCGGGGAATTTTTTGTAAATCTGATATGGCTCATCGCCTATTGTTTGTGCGTTGCAATTTTCATCTGCCAACACAAAACCCGATGTTTTTCGCTTGTATCCGCGCGACAGTACAGCAACTTTTTTTGATGCAAATTCTCTTATAAAATATTCAATATGAGGTGTTTTACCTGTTCCGCCAACGGTAATATTTCCGACAGAAATTATCGGAATATCAAACTTTTTTGATTTCAAAATTTTCCAATCAAAAAGTTTATTACGAAGCCAAACGATGAAAAAATACATTATTTTATTTTAACCCCTCCGCCTTCGGCTCGTCCCCTTTTTTAAAGGGGACAGTTGGGGGCTACCTTTTTTTTAATTTATCTACAAATATTTTTGTTTAAATCCCCAACTCTCCCCTTTTTTTTAAAGGGGAGATGTCCGAAGGACAGAAGGGTTAAAACTACTTTGTGAGTTCTCTAAAAATTTCTTCCAAATTACCCTCTTTTTGAAGTTCCTCAACCGCTTTATCTTCAACGATTTTGCCTTTGTTAATTACAATTATTCTGCTGCAAATTGCCGAAACTTCTTGTAAAATATGCGTTGAAAAAATTACGGTGTGATTTTTGCCGATATTCGCTATTAACTCTCTGATTTCCAGTATCTGATTTGGGTCTAAGCCAGTTGTTGGCTCATCAAGAATTAGCACTTTTGGGTTGTGAATTATCGCCTGCGCAATGCCAACACGCTGCTTGTAACCTTTCGACAATTGCCCAATTTTCTTGTGGCTTTCGGGTGTCAAGCCCGTGCGAATTATCACGTCCTCAACCGCTTCTTTTTTGTTAGGAATGTTGTAAAATTCCGCCGCAAACGACAGATACTCACGCACATACATATCTAAATATAGCGGATTGCTTTCGGGCAAATAACCTATATTGTGCTTATAAAGGAAGTTGTTTTTCTCAACCTTTTGCCCGCAAACTTCCACGTTGCCGCTGTTTGCAGCCACATAGCCGGTAACAATTTTCATCAGCGTAGATTTTCCCGCGCCGTTGGGACCGAGCAGCCCCACAACTTCGCCCTCTGCCAAATTCAACGAAACATCGTCTAACACGCACTTTTTGTCGTAAAATTTGGTAATATTTTCAATTTTTAAAGTCATAAATTTATTTACGATTTACTATTTTCTGCAAAATTACTAAAAATTTTCAATTTTCAATTTTCAATTTTCAATTTTTTTGTACTTTTGCAGAGGAATGTTGAATATTGTAGAAAAAATATCGGAAAAGCGTATTTTGGTTGCGCCGCTGAACTGGGGTTTGGGACACGCAACTCGCTGTGTGCCAATTATTAATGCGCTTTTAGCAGCAGAAAAAGAGTTAATTATCGCAGCAGACGGCTATCCTTTGCAGTTTCTAAAAAAAGAGTTTTCAACTTTACAAACCATTGAATTTAAAGGAATTAATATAAAATACAGTTCGTCAAATTCGCAAATTTTGGCGATGCTTTTTCAAGTTCCGAAAATTATTTTTGCAATTTTTAAAGAACATTTTGAATTAAAAAAAATCATTCAGAAATATGATATTCAAGCGGTTATTTCAGATAACAGATTTGGACTTTGGAATAAAAAAATCAAAACAATTTATATCACACATCAAATTTCTGTAAAGATTTCAAAGCGTTTTGAGTTTCTCAATAAAATCGCATATCTTCTTCATTGTCAAATAATTAAAAAACATTCTCAATGTTGGATTCCCGATTTTGAAGACGAAAACAACCTATCGGGCGATTTGTCGCACAAATACCCACTACCGAAAAATGCTGTTTTTATTGGAGTTTTGTCGAGGTTTTTTACTAATTTTGCATATAAAAAAAACAACGAAATTAACTATAAAAATGTTGCGATAATTTCAGGTGTAGAACCGCATAGAACAATTTTACAAGAAAAATTGTTAAAATTGTTTTTGAATGAAAATGAAAAAAGTTTGATAATTGAGGGGAAACCTGCACAAAAGATTAATATTCAGAATTTTAACGATGTTACAATCGTTTCGCATCTTGAAGATGAAGAGTTGGCTCAGACGCTCAAAAACGCTGAAAAAATCTATTGCCGCAGTGGTTATTCTACGCTAATGGACTTGTATGCTTTGGGCATTAAATCGGCGATTTTGGTATCAACGCCCGGACAAACCGAACAGGAATATTTGACGGAACATTTTTTGAAAAAAGGGTTTAAAGTTTTAAGTCAAAAAGATATTTAATAAAATATGGACAGGAAAATAGCAGTTGTAACGGGTGCAAATACAGGTTTTGGTTTTGAAATCGCCAAAATGTTTGCGGAAAAAGGTTTATGTGTTGTGCTTGCTTGCCGAAGTGAAGAAAAGGCATTGCGGGCAAAGGTGCAAATAGAAAACGCTGTGCCGAATGCCGAGCTTGATTTTATTTCGCTTGATTTGAGTTCGCTCAAATCGTTGCGTGAGTTTGCGGAAACTTTTGGGGAAAAGTATGGTAAAATCAACATTTTGGTTAATAATGCGGGCATTTTGTTTGTGCCGCACGTAATCACAAATGACGGCTTTGAGCAGATTTTTCAAACAAATTATCTTGGACATTTTTTGCTCACAAATCTACTGTTGCCATATTTTCCAGACGAAAAAATCTCAAAAATCGTTACTCAAAGCAGCGTAATGTATAGACTTGGTAAAATTCATTTTGATGATGTGAATTTGACCAAAAATTATTCAAAATGGACGGCATATTCGCAAAGCAAACTTGCTTCAACGTTGTTTGCAATCGAACTTCAACGCAGGTTAGAGCAGCGCGGTAGTAATATTCAGTCAGTTTTGGCGCATCCCGGAATTTCGGTTGAAACAAACATTCTTAAAAACCAGATAATCAGAAATTTAGCAGTGAAATTTTGCTCGCTTTTCGCACAATCTGCCGACAAAGGTGCAATGCCAGCAGTTGAGGCAGCACTTTTGGACGAGATTAAAGGTGGCGAATTTGTAGGTTTGGACGGTTTTTTGCAAGGCAAGGGCAAGCCAATAAAAATCAAAATTGCAAAAAAAGCACAAAACAAAGAAATTGCTAAAAAACTTTGGGAAATGTCGGAAAAGTTGCTGAATATCAAGTTTTTATAATTTCCTCATTTTCACATAACTACCAAATAATTTTTAACTTTACAAAAAATGTTTGTCTTCAACCCCGAACACGAACTCGCTTTGGCAAATAATGATGAAAATTTTATGCCGAAAGCATCAACCAAAAAGTTGGCAGAGGACTTGCGCTTTTTGTCGTTTTGGTGTGAAACACGTCATTGCGGGCTTGACCCGCAATCTACTGAAAAACAGGAGATTGCGGCTTTTGCCGCAATGACTGGCGAGATTTCTGTTTGGGGTTGGAATAAATATATTCGTAAGAAGTTGATTTTGAACGGAATAGATAAAAATATTTTGCCTTCTGACGAATATTTAGAAAATATCAGAGAACTTTCGCACCGCAAAACCGCAAGCGAAGCAATGGCTTTTTTGTGTAACGAACTAAAAAACAAAATTTTACCACAACCTGCCGAAATTCTGCAAAATATTACCGAAATTGAAAATTTTGCACAAAAATATTCTGAAATTGTGCTGAAATCGCCGTACAGCAGCAGCGGAAAAGGCGTTTATTTTAGTGATAAAAATTTAAGTAACAGCGTTTTGGGTTGGTGCAAAAGAACAATCGCACAACAGGGTTGTGTTTTGGGCGAAAAGCGTTTTGAGGTTGTGAAAAACTTTGCAATGTTATTTCAAATTGTTGATAATCAGACAAATTTTGTCGGTTATTCGCTTTTTGAAACGGACGGAAAAATCTATCGCAACAATATTTTAATTTCTGACGAAAAGATTGAAGAAACCCTCTGTCATTGCGGGCTTGACCCGCAATCTCTTAATTCTGTAAAACAAACACTTATAAAATTTTTCAATCAAAAAATTGCTCAAAAATATAGCGGTTTTCTTGGTGTTGATATGTTTGTTTTTCAAGAAAACGGCAAAAATTTTCTAAACCCTTGCGTTGAGATAAATCTAAGATACACAATGGGTTTAGTGGCGCACGAGTTTTACAAAAATTTTGTTTCGCAAAATTCCGAAGGCATTTTTTCGATTGATTTTTACGAAAATTCCGTAGAATTATTCCAAAACCACAAACAAAATCTTATTGATAACCCGCTGATTATCAATGATAATAAAATTATCAAAGGTTATTTATCGCTTTGTCCTATTTTGGAAAATACGAATTACAAAGTGCGGGTTGAGATTTTTTAATTTTTTTTATTATCTTTGCAGAAAATTTTTAGAAAAAAATATGACATAAAAAACCAATATTTTATACATTCTTCGTAATAGAAACTTCTACATTTCTTTTATTTTGATTAAGTCAAGTTACTCACGTAGTGAGTGGCTTATTATTCTTAATCAAAAGAGCAGTAGAAGGCTTCTATTACGGAGAATAGTGAGCCGTTTTCATTTTATTTATCAAATATTTTTTAATTATTTTCTTAAAACCTCGCGATAGTATTAAGGTCAATCGTTATTATTATTATGAAGAAGTATTACTATTTTTTCGCAATGCTAACTTTGTTAGTATTAGGTTTGGGTGCTTGTGAAAAACCAAACAACCCGATAGATACCCCTGATGACGGCGGTATAAACCCAACCACAGAAAGTTATATCAAAGTGAATAACGTCTGTGAGTACCCATTTAAGATTTTTATAGATGGGAATTATAAATCAACTATAAATGGCGGTGCATCAAATAGATATGCTGTTAATGTTGGTAGTAGAAGAGTAAAAATTGAACAAGTATCGGGTCATTTTCAATACCCGCTACAAGAAGAATTTTCTGTTTCCTGTATAAATGGTTATGAACATAGTTTCAATATACCAACAATAAGAACAGGACAAATAAAAGTAGTAAATTATAAAAGTGACCCTTATGATGTAAAAATCAACGGAGCAAATAAAGTAACAATCGCTGCATTTGGTACAGAGATTTATGAAGTAGATGCTTGGCGTGAATATAACGTATATTTAAAACAAAAAAGCGGTTATATCTTTTACCCAACCGAAATAACAAAAAATGTAAAAGTTGATGCAAATTACATTTACACAATTGAGATTAAATAATTAATGTAAAATCATAACCAAAAAACAGCAAAAATCGAAAAAGTTTTTGCTGTTTTTTACATAATAACAATCTGATTTTCAACTAATTAAAAAATTATTAGTTAAAACTAATAAAATTATTAGATTAATATAATAATTTTATTACCTTTGCAGCGAATTTATTTTTTGATATTATGAACACTTATCAAAGACCTGTTTTACAGCAACTTAAAGAAAGAATGAACGGCAAACGGCTTTTCATTCAAGTGCTGTTTGGTGCGCGTCAAGTGGGAAAAACTACGCTTGTGCTGCAAATGTTGAAGCAAACAAATGTTGCTTCGCAGTTTTATTTGGCTGATAATGTGCCTGCTGCCGATAGAAATTGGCTTGCGAAAATTTGGGACGAGGCGCGTTTGAAATTGGCTACTTCGCAACAAAACGAGTTTATTTTGGTTATTGATGAAATTCAAAAAATCGAAAATTGGAGTGAGGCAGTGAAAAAAGAGTGGGACTCAGACACTATCGCAGGGCGAAATATCAAGGTGATTTTGCTCGGCTCGTCGCGGTTGATGCTGCAACAGGGGCTTACCGAATCGCTTGCGGGGCGTTTTGAGACGATATATATTCCGCATTGGTCGTTTTTGGAAATGCACGATGCTTTCGGTTGGTCGCTCGAACAATACGCTTGGTATGGCTCGTACCCCGCCACCGCCGAACTTTTGAACAACCCCGAGCGAATGTTCGATTATATACGCAATTCGCTTGTAGAAACGAGCATTTCAAAGGACATTATTATGCTCACAAAGATAGATAAACCTGTGTTACTCAGGCGTTTATTTGAAATTGCCTGTACCTATTCGGCAAAAATGTTATCACTAACAAAAATTCAAGGTAATTTGCAGGAAAAAGGTAATTTGCTTACGTTGGCGAACTATTTGCATTTGCTTTCTGAGGCGGCATTGATAACAGGGTTAGAGAAGTTTTCGGGCAATGTTATTCGTCGCCGCGCCTCTGTGCCGAAGTTTCAGGTTTTTAACAATGCTTTGCTTTCGTCAATGCTGAATACTTCGTTTGAAAATGCAAAAAATGACCATAAACTTTGGGGGCAAATAATGGAATCAGCCGTTGGAACGCATTTGTTAAATCATTCATTATCAAACAAATACAAACTTTATTATTGGAATGAAAATAATAATGAGGTTGATTTTGTGCTTAAAAGAAATAATGAGATTATCGCTTTGGAAGTGAAATCGGGCAAAGACAGCACAAACACAGGTTTAGAAATTTTTAATGGAAAATTTAAGCCGAAACGTATCTTTACAATTGGTACAAATGGCATATCTTTTGAAGAATTTTTCAGTATAAATCCTTTGCGACTATTTGACAATTAGCATTTTATAAAACTATTAGTTATATCTAATAAATCTATTAGGTAGAAATAATAAATTTATTATAACAATAAAAAAACAGCAAAAACCTTTTCGATTTTTGCTGTTTTTTTTATTTCAACAATCTTTTAATTCTCTGATAAACTGTTGGGTGCGAATATCTTACAAACACAGCCAAAGGGTGCGGCGTAAGGTTGCTCAGTGATGTGGCAGAAAGTTTTTTTAGTGCGCTAACTAACTCATTTACAAGATTGTACGATTTTGAAAAATTGTCTGCTTGAAACTCAAATTTTCTTGAAACCATATTGTTGAAAACGTCCAAAAGCGTTGAAATCGGTGTGTATAAAATGCCGAAACAGAGCACATTAAGATGAAAAGATGCTTGCTGTCCGCCCAATGCCTGCGCAAAAATTTCACTTTTAAGAATTATGCCGAGCAAAAAGAAAAGCAGCAAATTTGACGGCAACATAACCGCCAAATTTTTCAATGTGTGGCGGTGCTTGTAATGTCCGATTTCGTGTGAAAGTACGGCTACAATTTCCTGCGGCGTCATTTTTTCAATCAGCGTGTCATAAAGCACAATGCGTTTTTTGCCCCAAAAACCTGTAAAATAGGCGTTTGCTTTTGTAGAACGCTTTGAGCCGTCAATCACATATATATTTTTGAGGTTAAAACCTGCTTTTTGTGCAAATTTTTCGATTTCATCGCGCAATTTGCCCTCTGCAAGCGGCGTTTGCTTGTTGAAAAGCGGCACAATAACGTCCGAATAAAAAAGCAGCATAAAGAGCGAAAACGCAGTGATAACTGAGAATGCAAGCAGCCAAAAATATTGCGGCGTTAGTTCATAAAGCCAAACGATGAGCGTAACCAGAAGTCCGCCGATAAGCCCAACAAGAAAGTATGTTTTTAGTTTGTCGAGAATAAAAATTTTGGGCGTAACTCGGTTAAAATCAAACCTTTGCTCTATCACAAAGGTATCGTAAATTTCAAACGGAATATTTAAAATATCGTTTGCCAAAAGCAAAATTCCAAAGAAAATTAGCGTTGTAAAAATTTCCGAAAAACCGAATGAGCGTACAATTTCATCAACCCAAGCAAAGCCGCCGAGAAGCAACATCAGCATCACAACCACAAACGAAAATGTGCTTGTAATCATTCCAAAACGCGCATTTGTTTGAAAATAACGCTGCTGTTTTGCATATTTTTCCGCATCATAAACATCTTTTAAAATGCTTGGAATTGGTCTTTGCGAGGATTTTATATTCAAAAACGAAACATAACGCTCGAATAGAAAATCGGCGATATAGATTGTTATTATAATGATAAAGAGAAAATGTGGTGTCATTTTTTGTTTTATTTTGCCTTCGACTTCGCTCAGGCAACGTTGCGGTGGCTGAACGAAGTCGAAGCCACTACTTCCTTAATATTTTCTATTAAAAATTTCGCTATAAACAAAAGCGCGTTGCCAATCGTTTGCGTTTTCCAAATCAACATCGAAAGTTCTTTGCGGCAGTTCTTGCTGAATAACAGGTTGTTGCATAACAACACGTTTTTCCAAAGCAAGCGCATCGTTCATAATTGAACGCGGATTTGCAACATATTGAGGCATCGGCTGCACCACAACAGGCTGCGGTTGCGGCTCATCTTCTCCTGCAAGTTCGCGGAAAATATCTTCCAAACTTTTCGGTTTGGACGTTTGCGCAGGTTGAGGTTGCGTAGTTTTCTCTTTTTTGGCAGCAGATTTTTTAACAAATTGCCAAATAAACGAGCCAACAATTAAGATGATATAAATAATAATTTTAGGGTCTTCCATAATTTTTTGATTTTTTTCCTTACGGCTTTTCAAGTTGCAAAGATAGTAAATAATTGTAAATTATAAAAATATGTGTTAGCGTTTAAAATTATTTTGAAAAAACAAAATTGAGCGCACTAAATAGATTGACATTAACGGCAAAAATGCTGGGTGCATAACTTGGTAGCGCGTTACCCAGACAATTATTGCCAAGAGCGTGGTAAATGTGTTGAAAAGCGCAAAATATGAAAGCGGCTTGCGCCACGATTTTTTAAGAATTAAAAATGCAAAGATTAATTGCAATGGATTGAGCCACAGAAAATTAAAATTTGGATACACGAGCGGATGTACCGAGAAAAACATCAGATAGAAAATGATTGTGCCAACTGTGCCAGAAACCAAAAACAACACAGAATCAAGCAGCACAAAATCAAATTTATTTCTCCAACCCCAAATACTTAACAGCATAAGCAATACCAAAATAGCGCAACAAACCACATTAGGACTAAAAATTCCTTTTTCTTGCGGTACTTGCAGCGGAAAATCACTAAGTTTGTGTGTTTCAAGCACTAACGGTTTTGAAATAGTATCATTTTCCAAAATAATGCTGCTGAGCATTGCCGCCGTATATGAGGGAAAAGCACGCAAGGCGTATGTATCGATTTTCTTGTCGGCATCGCGCCCGATGAGCAGGTCAATACCAAATCTGTCCCAAGTGTTTAAGCCGACAAATTCGTCAAAAATGGCGCGGTAAGTTGTGGTGCGCGAAAAGGTAATTATCGGTGTAGTTTGCAGCACACTTATAATCATATCAAACGGACGTGTGGCGCAATTATCATACACAAAGTTGTAGCGATATTCGCGGTTTTCTGGCAGAAAATTAACTTGCAGAGCATCAAAAAGTTTCTGCTTTTCTCTTTGTGTCAAGTCCAAAATCTGCTCATATACAGCCGATTTTCTATTATAATATTCCGAAAAAAAAGTGTCAAAACTCCAAATTGCAAGTTGATAATCGGTTTTGCCTTGAATAAATCTTAACACAAAAAAAGGTTTTGATGAATCAAAAATTCCGTAATTATACGCCCAATCAATATTATTTTTTTCGTCCAAAACTCTGATTGCAGTGTGTCCCCAACGCGCATAAATCGGTGCGCTCGGCTCGGCTGTAAGCAAACTAATCTGCGCCGAATCTGACAAAATAACTTGCTGCGAATTTGCAAAAAACGCAATAAAAAGTAGTGGTAAAATTAAGAGTTTTTTCATTTATTTCAAAAATAATGTTTGCCCTACAATAGCGGTTGCGCCGTAGGTTATTCCGTTGAGATTGTATAGAGATTTTAGCGTGATGCCGTATCTTTGAGCGATTGTGTGCATACTTTCACCCTCTTTTACAACGTGGTTAGGACGTCCGCGCTCAAATTTTTTCGCTTTTTTTGCAATATAAACAAAAGTTCCCTCTTTCAAAACTCTGTCTTCAAACATATCGTTGTAGTAGAGAAGCGATTTTTCACTTTTGCCTAAAGCCGCCGCAACTTCTGCAATGGTAGCGTCTTTGCGCAACCTGTAACACTTTATGCCGTTGTGCTGCTGCTTGGTCATCAGTTTTGAAATAGACCTTTTATCTTTATATTTCACAAAAAAATCTTCTTCCACCTCAACCCCTCTTTTGGGCTCATATTTTTCATAAACAAGTTCATTAAGGTTGTAATCCTCAATGATTTTTATCAATTTTGCAGCATAATTTCTATCGGTGGCGTATCCCGCACTTTTCAGTCCTTCCGCCCAAGATTTATAGTCATCTATTGGCAAATCGAACAAAGAAGCGTATCGCGGACGTTTCAAAAAAAGCGAATGGTCGGAATACGACTCTTCAACTTTTGAGTATCTGCGGAAACAGTCTTGAATGTTGTCATCGTCTTTGTTTATGGTTCTGCCCGTCCAATTTGCACCGCATTTGATGCCAAAATGGTTATTTCCTTTTGTGGCGAGCATACTTGACCCCGCACCTGATTCGAGCAATGCCTGCGCCATTTTTATGCTTGCAGGAATGCCATAGAGGTGTTGTTCGCGAATAGCCAATTCGCGATGTTTTGCAATATATGCCTCAAATTTTGGATTAGTTTGTGCAAAGATTGACGACGAAATCGACAAAAACAGAGTAAATAAAACGATTTTTTTCATAACAAAAAGGGTTTTATAATTAATGTGCAAAATTACAAAAAAATTAATTATAAAAAAAGTTTTTAAAAATCTTTTGTAGTTCAAGAAAAAGTTGTACCTTTGCAGTCGGGTAGGTCATACACGACCAGCTCCCTTTGAATCCCCCAGGGCTTGACCGCAGCAAGGGTAGAAGGTTGTAGCGGTGCGATGTATTTTGCTTGCCCTTTTTCTTTTTTGGCAAAAATCGTAGGGGCGTATTGCATACGCCCTTGATGAAAAAATATATTAAAACAAAAACAACAACAGGGTGTATGCAATACGCCCCTACAAAAAACGTGAAAAAATGAAAATTAGTCCTATTTTACAACTATTTATCGGTGTGGTGGCAGGTTTGATTGTGCCGCTTGTTTTTGGTTGGCTATTTCTGCGTAATTTGTACGAGGGTGAACTTACACTGGATACGGTTTTTTTGTTGATGAAATCTACTTCGCTTATAATGAAACTGCTTTTTGTGGCGATTTTGCCCAATATGTTTGCCGTTTTTCTACTCAATTATCTTGAGTTGTGGAACTATTGCAGAGGCGTTTTTGTTGCAATAATGATTTATATTGCGGTGGCTGTGATAATATGATTGACTTTATTCAAAATACTACTTCTCCGATTTTGGCAGCGTTTTTACTTGGGCTGCTCTTTTCGTTTGACGCCTGTCCAATGCTCGCAAATATTGCTGCAATCAGTTATATTTCCCGCGATTTGACAAACAAAAAACGTTTGATTATCAAATGTTTATATTTTGCCTTGGGAAAAATTTTGATGTTGGTAGTTTTGAGTTCAGCACTGATTTTTTTGATTAAAAGCGGCTCAAAAATTCTCGATTTAGGACAATTCTTTTTGAAATATTGGGAAACAATTTTAATATCATTTTTGATAACTTTTGGGCTTTTATTGCTTTTTGCGCATAAAATTTCTTGGTTAAAAATAGCATTTTCTGCTGAAAAACTTGAGAAAAACGCAAAAAAAGATAATTTTGGTGTCTTTATTTTGGGTACGGTGTTGTCGTTGGCGTTCTGCCCAACAAATGCGGTGCTATTTTTTGGAATATTGATACCACTTTCTGTGTCAGTAAGTTACGGATTTTTTACATTACCACTTGTTTTTGCACTAACAACCGTTTTGCCTGTTATTCTTATTATGCTGATTATGATTTTCAGCATAAAAAATATCGACAAATTCTACAAAATTGCCGATAAATATTCCAAAATTGCCATAAAAGTTACAGGGATTTTATTGATTCTTGCAGCCCTTTTCCTGCTTGGCGAACATTTTTTGTTTCACTCGCACGCAAATTGTAATCATTGAAAATTTGTATTAGGTCATTTCGAC
>Ga0209737_10002638_pt1 | contig 12520 bp, 4 predicted proteins | sample TergutCu122P3_FD_187284 | JGI IMG/M metagenome (GOLD analysis project Ga0209737, IMG submission 187284) | Cubitermes ugandensis P3 segment gut microbial communities from Kakamega Forest, Kenya - Cu122 P3 (SPAdes) (version 2) | ecosystem: Host-associated > Arthropoda: Insects > Digestive system >... | reverse complement strand
CACTTTCAGTTATATTATCAAGGTGACCGTCGAAGATTTGAATTTGAACACTATGTAGATTATGGTCTGTTACTGTGAATTCAAATTTTCCATTTAATGGCAATTCGTATCCATCATCATTAACACCATCAATATCAGTAAACGCTACATTATCAATTTTGTTCATAGCAACAGTTGGTTTTACATTATCAACCCACAAACTTACGCTTGGATTTTTAATATTGCCATCTGGTCTATTGTTCAAACCTGTTAATGGTAGGTCTTGGTCTAATCTGTTAGTGATATAACCATCCGCAAATTCAAAGTCAGTAAACTTGTCTCTTGATTCAAAAGAAATACCGCCATTGATTTTGGTTATTTTAGCCCACATATAGTATTCAGTAGCAGTAATTTTTTCTACATATACTGGCGAACCAGAACCACCGTTAAGATTAATCGCTTCCAAATCAATTACAACCCATTGTTCTGAAACTTTTGGATTACCATATTTTGCTTTAACTTGGAACTCACCATTGTTTGAACCAGCAGTTGAACCGATTTTTTCAATCGTATCATTTAATCTGAATCTTACGAATGTTCCATCTCCACCGTAAATATCAGCAGCAACCATACTTGGAGTAGTCCAATCTGGGTTATATGCTTTGTAATTACTTGTAGGAGATGTGCCTGTGCCATTTCCTAAATCTTTGGTTACCCAACTTACAAGATTACTGAATAATGGGTCAGGGATTCCGTTGTTATTTCTGCCATTGAATGAGAATCTAATTTCGTCAGCAACAAGGAATGCTTTTTCACGATTGATTACAAACCTGTTCATAAACTCTGTTTGATAATCAGTGTTGTTCGCAAAATCCCAGTTATATACTTCTTTAGCAACTGGTGCTTTACAAGTTTGACCAATTAGATACTTATTGTTCTCGCCTAATCTGAATTGCATTTCAATAAAGTTACCGCCATCCATAGCGTCTATAAGCGTTTGCAAATAACTTGTATCAGAAAGATTTTCTATTGGGAAAGTCCAAGTGAAGCCGATAAAGTTTTCGCTTGCGCTAAACGGTGAAGCAACACCTGTGAAGTCGTTCCAAATATGAACTTTTGATTGCAAACTGTTCATCGCTTTTGCTAATACAACAGATACATCTTCAAAGTCATCATCGCCTAATTTACTTCCATCGCCAATTACAGGCACAAACAATTTTTTCAAGAATTCTTGTGTCGCTTGACTTGAATTTGGATTAGTGTATTCTGCTTTGGTTGGAATGTTTGCTGCTAATGCTGAGTTTGTGTTCCAAATAATTGGTTTTTCAAATCTCATCGCTACGCTTATTGAAACATTTTCAGATGTTATGTAAAGCGGTGAAGTTGGAGCAGTTACTGTTGGTTGAGCATCAACCGCCATATATACTCTGTCAACTTTCGGACCGAATGTGTTAAATCTGATTCTGTGTGTGTTATTTACACAGTGATAAGTTTCAAAGTCGGTTACAGATGTGAAGCCATTTGCCTCAGTCGCAATCAAAGTCAATTCAATCAATTCGTTTTTAGATTTTGCGTAATCGTAATCCAAACTGAAAGTATATTCTACTGTTGTGCTACCTGTTGGTCTTCTATAGCCATTCGGTAGTGGGTCAAGCCAGATTTTCATACCGCCAATTTCTGACGCGAATGATGAACTTGTTCCAAAGTATTCTTGAGCACCTGCTTCATCTGTATAACGAAGTGAATTGTTTCTTACGATGTTGTTTATATCAGCATCATTTCTGTTTGTTTGTGCGATAATCCGTAGTTTTTTGTAAGAAACTTCAAGCACTAATTCGTTGTTCGCATCAGGGAAAATGTTAAACCAATCATTAACTGTTGGATTTGTAACATTTGCCGCTTGGTATGTATAAGTAACACCTTTTTTAGCGAATGGAAGCGCTGTTAGAAGTTTTGAGAAAACTACATCTGTTTCGTCTGTCGTTGCCGATACCGATACAGTATAGTTATAACCCGCTGGAAACGCTTCTGCGTTGTTTGGCATTGGTTCAAGCAAGTTCTCAAGGTCTAATGTGAAACCATATTGTAGATTGCTTGGTGCGCCGATAAGTCCGTAATCATTGCCAGAAACACCGCCAAAATGAATTTCTTGTGTGAAATTAACTGATTGTTTGTTTGTATTTAGAACACCCATATAGTCGTGTCCAACAACAGTAATTTCATACTTGCCACCATAAGTGTTATCAACATCATCTGTTCCTTTCATATCATCAGGCACTACTAATTCATCGCCTGTTTTTGTGCCTGTTTTTGCGAAACCTGCACCATTAGGTTCTGAATTCATTGCAGTAACATAGATTTCTGGTTTTAATGTGTTCACATAGAAACCGTGTTGTCTCGGAACGCGTGTGTTGTAAGTAATGTGATTTCCACCTTTGTTAACTTCTGCAAGCGTGATAACAGAATAATCTTCCATTTTGCCTGTCGCTACATTGATTTCAGCAACAAATATGTAATAATCTGTGTCGTCTGACAATTTAGTAAACATATTTGCTGTGCCTAATGTAACTGGTGCAGAAATATTGTTTGTGTTAATTAAACGCATTGAATCTTGAACTACTGCTTGGAATGTGTTAAAGTTTCCTGTTAAATTAGTCCAAAGAGCATTTGAAGCAACATCCAATTTCGTAGCAAACAAAGCCGTATTTGTTATACCTTGATTTTGTGTTGTATTTAATGACAAGTCAGTTAATGCTTGCAATAAAGCATCTTTGCGTGCTTCTTCGAAAGCCATAACAATATACCTTCTGCTTCCTGGAGCAGTTGTATGTGAAGTAAGTTTCCAGTCGTTTTGTTCCCAAGTAAGATCCAATTTACCGTTTTTGCTTCCTGCTGCGGTTTCTGGAACATACTGTTTAACTGCCAAACGAACTGCACCCGCCAACTTGCCGATAACTGTTATGTTATCCATACAAGTCGCTTTTCCTGTCGGATTTCTGAACTCTATTGTCGCTGATGTGTAATCAATAGTCGCAGCGTCTGGTGCTGTTGGACATTCAAAATCCCAACAAGTTGCACCCGCTTCTACTACTAAATGGCTACCATCAACAAACTTAATAATATCCACAGATGTTGGAACATCACCACCTTTGTCAGTTAACGGTGCAATTACCATAGATGCATCTAAACCGCTCCAGTTAGTTACAACCGCTGGAACTTCGAAAGTTCTACCAAAAAGGTCGCCCTCAACATTGATAGTTCCTGCAATCATAGCGCCTGCGACAAAATTAGCTTCAGAACCTGCATAAATAGTTAAACCTTTAGCACCTGTAATTTCCAAACTTTTACCTGTTAACTCGTATCCTGTATTGAATGATGCTAAAACAGTGTTATCTGTTGGATGTCCAACAGTAATACCGTTAACGCCTTTAACCAATTCAAGAACGTCCATATTAGTATTCCCTTTAACAAAAACGATATTGCCAATTACTGTGTGAAGTTTATTAGCATGCATCCCACCATCATTGATAATGATATTGTTATGAGCAGTCAATAAGTTATCAGCAGTTAATTGACCATCGCCATTGATAGTGATATTACCGTGAACTTCTGTTAAAGCAGGGGCGTTCACATCGCTACCGTTAATAGTAAGTGTGTTGCCTGTAATTACAGTTAAGTTATCAAAAAATGCAACATAATTTCCGTTCGCTGTAAGAGATTTCAAAGAATTAACACCACCACAGTAAGTATTAGCACTCATAAACAATGTTAAATCAACATTTGACCAGTCAATGCCTTCTTCAGAAGCATCTCCGGACAAATTGATTTTACCAATCAATGCTTTATCATCAGAACCATTGCTTAAAACGTGTGCCAGAACATTCGCTCCTTTTTTGAAGTCCACAGTTCCTGCTTCCATTTCTAAATTAGAAGTAATAAGCAATTCGTTAAGAACATTTACTTTTTTGCCCGGTTTATTAACTGTAAAACTATTTACTTTAGTTACGCTAATATCAACATCTGAATCGCCTTCAAGCACTAAGTCAACATCATCAAGTTCACAAGAAATACCGCTGATACTGCCTTTAACTGTGAGTTTATCGCCAGCGCCAAGTTCGATATCACCGCCTGTTTCTTTAACGAGGTTTCCACCGATTACAGAATTATCAACAAGCGTTAATTTTCCTTGTGTGATATAAACATTTCCATTGATAATAGCAATATCAGTAAACTCAACACCCGCAGGGTTATTTACTTTCAAACCGCCAAGTGTAAGACCTGTGAAATCTTGTTTTACTTTACCATTTGCTACAACTATTGTGTTTTCTAATGGTTGACCTGTATAATTAGTTATTTCGCCTGAAACTTTGATTTCAGAAGGGAAAACAATGTTAATCTCACCGCCACCGCTTGTCAAAGTCAAGTTTCCGAATTGTTGGTTCATACCAATATACCAAGTAACATTGCTACATCCTTCATTATGCAAGTTTCTGATTACGATGTTCGGATTTGCAGTATGAACATTTGTGATATTAACAGGATATGTTACAGTGTTTTCGCAAGTGATGTTTTCAACATACTTCCAACTTTGGTTACCCCAGATAGTTGCAAAATCCAAATTAACTGTTCCCGTAGGAGCCGTAGCAGGACTGCCTGAAATAAGCGTTATTGTGCCTAAACATCTTACAGTAGAGTTAGTATGCAATTCCATAAATCTTGTGTAAAGTTCTGCATTATGGTCAACAACATCTTTGTGTAATTCAATGATGATGTCGTTACAATCTTGGAAACCTGCGACACTTGAAGCAGTGCTTGGATAAATCCATTTGTATCCGCCAAAACCATCATAAGCAAGTTTGAACGCTGTTGGATGAGGCAAGCCCGTTCCAATAACTTCATAACAAGCAGCAGATGCGTCATAATCAGGGTCTCTGAAATTAACGCTATTCGCTCCTAAATCAAGAACTGCTGTAGAAGGACTGCTTAAACAAGTTATATTCCAACAAGTTGCATTCGTAACATCAACAGTAAGTGTGTTATCCCAAATTTGAATCATATCTACTGAAGTTGGTTGTGGTGAAGAATAATCTGACCAATTCCAATCTCCCGTAGAAGTTGTAAATGTTCTTCCTTGCAAGTTAGTGCCCCAAACAGCACCGCTGAAATTAGTAACATGAGCACCTGCATTAAATACTGCTTCAGCATCCGTTGCGTTAATATGCAAATTAGTAATTGTTGGAGTTGAACCTGATGCCAAAACGCCTTTTTGCACTATAACCGCATCAACAACACTAACTAACGCATTTGCTATTACAAGGTTGTTTGGATCCGTTCCATTATTCTCAACTATCAACCCTGCCAAATGTGTAGCAGCAACTGTTTGGTTAAAATTACCATTCATCATCAAAACAAGGTCAGACAAGTTTGTATGTGTTCCTGATTGATTTTCACCAACAACAACCATTCCAATCAAATTACCATTTGTTATTAAAGAGCCAACAGATAATCCATCCGAAGTAATTTCTACTTCACCGCCTGCAATTACTAATCCTTCAAGGTGTGTAGCAGAAAGAGACGAATAGGTTACACCTGTTTTAGTTAAAATAGCGGATGCAAATTCATTTGTAATACCACTGATTCCTGATAAACCTGTCCATTCAAAAGCAGGTTGGCTAAATGTTAAATTTGTAACAGTAATGTCTTTCTGTATACCGCCGAATTTGTTAAGGTCAACGAATGTGCCTGGTTCGTCAGTCATCCAAGTAAGATTCTGAGTAATAGTAGTTAAACCAGTATTATCGCCTAATTCTGCATTTTCATGAACAGTCAAATTATTCAATGTTGTAAAGCCCTCTATGTCTTGAGGAGTTCCATCGCCCGCCAAAACAAGATTCGGTTGCATTGTGTTTTTACCTTTGACATTTTTCAGAACATACAAGTTATTAACAAGCGTCCAAGTTCCAACTGTCATATCAAGGTCTTCACGAACAACATTATCATTAAGTGTGATAGTTGTATTACTTTTCACATCATTAAACGCTGTTACTACTGTTCCATTAGACATAATTAGTGTAATTGGTTGTCCTCCAAGAAAAGTAATTGTGCCGAACGATGCTACATTTGAACCTGCTAAAGCAGTTTCAAAATCAACTACAATTGCTCCTGAACCGCTTGTTGCGTTAATAACAATATCGCCAAGGGATTCAACACCCGCAGGCAATGTTGTGAAATCAGGGTCAGAGTATTCGATAGCAATTTTAGCACCTGCTGTATAACCACCTAAACCGCCAAGAAAGCCCGTTGGAGGATACCAACCAGCACCAGAACCCGCGTCTTTCCAAGTCCAAGCATCTGCAGGAGTTGGAGCAAGGTATTCAAACTCACGAATTGTTAAATAACTACCAGCATAGGTAATTGGCATTTCTACAACAACATTGCCAGGATTAGGAGGAATACTTCCCAAATTAACTATAAAGCCAGCATCACCACCAACAGTTCCTCTAACAACCAACAATTTAGTAGCAGTGAAAGTTCCCGATGTAAGTGTAAGGTCGCCTAAAACTTCTTCCAATTGGTCAGAAACGAACTGTCCGCCTGAAACCATAACATCAGTTACTTTAGGATTCAAACCTGTTAACTGTAAAGTGCCTGCATTAACTGCAGCAGTAACTACTTCAAAGTTCTGACCTGTTGATTGAAAAAGATGTGCGCTAAGCACTTCAACAATTTGAACTTTAGAGTTATTACCTGTTAAAACTAAACCACCGCCATTAACTGTAGCCGTGCCAGTAACATCAACAGGGGTATTCAAAGTTAAACTACCGTCTTGAACATTAACATTACCAATTGTAGCACCTGCTGCTGCTAAACTTGCAGTTCCTGTCGCAGCAGAAGCAAGTTGGTCTGTAATTTCAGCCAAAGAAGAAGCAGTTAAACCTGTAACAGTGTTGCTTAATTCCAAATATTTCAATTTTGCAACATTAGTTAATACAGGATTTGTGCCATATAAACCCAAATTAACATTATCAAAAGAAGTGTTAGCAACTGGAACAGTAATATTACCGCCAACTGCCAATCCAACTGCAGCATCAGCATTAAATGTTGCACCAGATGCCACATCTATATTGCCTGCAACATTTGCAAATCCTGAAATAACGAATTCACTTCCGGCAAGTACTTCAACATTGCTTGCTATATTAACAAAGAGGTTAGTTAATTCAAAGTATGGACTCTCAACTGTTAAATTACCGCCAATGTTTGCAAGGTAATCGTGGTGTAAGTCAGCAAGTGTAGAAGTTGGAACTGCGAAATTAAGGTCGCCTGTAATTGTCGCTAAAATAGGAATATTGAAACCGCTCGCTGGAGGAGCAAAAGCACAACTAACTACAGCATTACCATTAATTGTTGTTAATTGAGGCGCCGAAGCAAATCCACCGCTTATAGTTACATCGCCAGTAATTGCATCCAAAGTATTAGCAGTTAAAGTTCCACCGCTTACTTCAACATCACCAGTATGTGTAGTCAAAGCATTTGCAGTAAATAATGCTCCACCGCTTACTGTTATTTTTTTACCAGCAGTAATGGAAGTCAAAGCATTCGCAGTGAAAGTTCCACCTGAAACTGTTATATTACCGTTAATCGATGCTAAAGCAGTTGTTGCAGTAAATGTTCCACCTGAAACTAATACATCACCCGCAATAGCAGTCAAATTATTAGCAGATAAAGTTCCACCTGAAACTACTACATAGTCAAAACTCGCAGCGTCCATAGTTGGAGTGCCAGTAAAGTTTAACGCACCATCTTGCACTTCTACGCTTTTTGTAACGCCAAGATCAGAAGACACTGTTAAAGTACCAGCCGCATCAACGACTACATGTGCCACAGTCAAAAGATTAGCAAGTGTAATATTTGAAGTTGATTTGTAAGTAAGGACACCGTCATCGCTGTCAAGATTACCCAACGAAGTAGTTAAACCAGTAACGCTCGTGCCGATTTCCAAACTGTGCAACTTTGCAACATTAGCGTGTAATGATACAGCACCACCAGTTCCATTCAAAACAAGTTTAACTTCGTCAAACTGATTCGTTAAAGCGCTTGTAATATCCTGACCAAGCGTTATTTTTGCTGTTCCAGGATTCCAAACACCCGGTGTCTCAACCAGAATAGAACCTGTAATTTCTAAATCCACCGCTGGATTTGTTATGAAAGTTCCATCAGTTATACGAACATAACTGTCAACTTTTTCCAAAGCGTCTGTTGTGAAAGTTCCCGCTGCTGCTGTAATTTCAACATAACTTTCAACTTCTTTCAAAGCAGTAGCAGAGAAACTTCCCGCTCCTGAAATCGCAACATAACCGTTAATTGTTTCCAAAGCATCAGCAATGATAGTTCCCGTTCCAGTAATAGAAACATCACCGTCAACTATTTCCAAAACATCAGCAGTGATAGTTCCCGCTCCTGAAAGCGTAACATTACCGCCAATTTCTTCCAAAGTATTAGCAGTGAAAGTTCCATTTTCAACAGTAACATGATTTTTAACTTCTGGGTCTGCACCTGAAAGCGTTAATACGCCTTCTGTAACAACTATCGCACCAGTGATTACATCATTGGCAGGCAATACTAATCCGCCACTGTTAGTAGCATTGACAGTTAAACTACCAATTTTTTTAAGGTATGCCATTACAGCTGTTTCGCTTCCATATACACCAAAAAGTGCATCTCCCGGTATTGTGTAATTAAGGTTATCGACAACTTCTTCTAACGCATGAACTGCTATATTCGCAGCAGAAACCGTAGCATTACCGCCAATTTTTGTTAATGATGTTGCTGAAACACTTCCAGTGCCTGTAAAAGATGCATCACCGCCAATTTCTAACAAATTGTTAGCAGTGGCAGTTCCCGCACCTGAAATAGTAACACCGTTTTCAATTTTAGTTAAAGCATTCGCTGTGAAAGTTCCAGCAAGTGAAATAGTAACATTACCTTTGAGGGCTCCGTCTTTTTCAATCGTTAGCAAAGCAGGAGCAATGAAAGTTGCATTGTCTGTAATTAAAACATCACCAACGATTTTTGTCAAGCCGAGGATTTCTAAAGTTGCAGTTCCTTCAATGTCAACATCGCCTTCAAGTTCAGGAAGGTCAAACTGATGAATTTCTAAAGTTCCAGCAGAAACAGTAACAGCACCTTCAATTTCAATCTCGGATTTGATTGTTACATCGCCTGCTCCTACTTTTGTAAGCCCACCGCTTACAGTTACAGTTCCAGCTCCATCCAATTCCTTAGAGAGACCGCCACCAACATCAAACTTAAGTTCGCCTGCGAATGTTAAGTCATCCAGATGGCTAACATTGCCTTCGAATTCTGCGGAAGCAAATGTAGCAACATCTTTGAAATCTGCATCTCCAACAAAGAATGCAGTGCCATCAAAGGTTGCCTCTTTGTTAAATGTTGCGTCGTTGGCAAAGATTGCCAAATCGTCAAAAACAACAGGTCCTTCAAAGGTGATAGTTCCTGTTTTGCGAAATTCACCTGTGAAAGTTACTGTCACAGTTGAATTAGTAGTTAGATCCACAGCGATAGCAATTCCAGAAGCTCCCCAACCATCAATAGCAACATCTACAGTTGCTTCGCTGAGGTCTATCGTGCCCGCTGTTCCTTCAACCGCACCGATGCTCGCAATGACGCTACCTGACACGAACTTTAAAGTTCCAACATCATCAAAGGTAACATCGCCGATGTCTGTTACACCTGCGGGTATCTCCACTTCCACACCAGAGTAATCAAGCGTGATATTGCCGATTACTGTTTCGGCAATACCTGATAAATCTGGGTTGTCGTCTTGAATGACGATATGGTCACCTGGAGCGAAGTCCCCCGGAAACGACCCTGTCCCAGTAGTAGTCCAGCTACTACTATTCCAAGTCCAGGTTTCTTGCGCTTGAGTGTTATACCCGAATGCGGTTATAATTATCACTGCCATAAGGATTGGCAGCATTTTGAGTTTAGACAAACTTTTATTAATCCGACAACTGAGATTATTTTTTATGTTGTCATTAATTGGTTTGTCTATCGTACTTGTTTTAATCAAAGTACTTTCCATAATTTTTAAACCTATAATTTAGTAAAACAAATTGTTAATTAATATATTTTTTTTATAATTTTCATTTATTATTTTTTCTGTCTGAACCACTGATTACGCTGATTTCACAGATTTTTTATTTTTATCATATCGCTCTTTCGCACCGTCATTTTTTTCCAATTTTTAATTTTTAATTCTTAATTTTCATTTAAACCAGACCACAATATACATTTTTTTTCGAAACTAATTATCATTCCAAATTTTTTTTCAAATTTTTTTTTAATTCTTAATTTTTAATTCTTAATTCTTAATTCTTAATTCCCTCAAACGATTATCATAGAGGAATTTTTATCTTCTTCCATTTTTTGTATTCTAACATCCAATTTATACAATTTTTCGTTAATTTTATACAATTCATCTTTTATCGTATCAACTCTTTTATTTGTATCGTCAATTTTTTTAGAGAGATTCATAAACAGTGAGAACACTGAAAAAACTATAGTTAGTGTTGTCAGTATTTGCGCTGATATTATCATTATCGTATTAGTATCCATAATTCTTAATTTTTAATTCTTAATTGCTCAAAGCACTGGTTTTTGTACAATATTATTTATAGTTTCGAGTGCTTTATTTATCAGGTTATTATTATTTTCTTCTATTTTATTTTCGACTTTATCTATTCGTTTATTTGCTAACACTTCAACTTTATCAATTTTTTCGTTTATATTTTTGCCATCATTTTTTACTATATCGAATTTAATTTCTAATCTTTCAACTCGCATAGATAGTTTCCCGATTTCTATTTCTAAGTTAGTTATTCTGTTATTCAAACTAAACAGAAATTTCAGGATTGCTGCCAGTCCTATAATTATTGTAATAAACATTCCCATTATCATAATTGTATTAGCATCCATAATTTTTAAACCTATAATTTAGTAAAACAAATTGTTAATTAATATATTTTTTTGTCTGTCGTCATTGCGAGCCGAAGGCGTGGCAATCCAATTTTTAATTCTTAATTTTTAATTTTTAATTCTTAATTGCTCAAAGCGGTATCCCCTATTTTTTGCGTATTAGCATTCACAACATCCAGCACTTTCCCAATCAAATTTTTATTATATTCGTCTATTTTATCTATTTTGTTATTAGCGTAATTTATTTTTTCGTTAGTATCGTCAATTCTTTTATTTGTATAGACATAATCTTTATTATTTATTTCGAGTTTGCTTTCAATTCTTTCTATTCTTATTTTGAGTTCAGTTATTTCATCTTTTAGTTTAAACAGAAATTTCAGGATTGCGGCCAGTCCTATAATTATTGTAATAAACATTCCCATTATCATAATTGTATTAGCATCCATAATTTTTAAACCTATAATTTTTTAATTTTTAATTTTTGTCATTGCGAGCCGAAGGCGTGGCAATCCAATTTTTAATTCCACTGTCATACCGCACTTGATGCGGTATCCCCTTTTCAATTTTTAATTCTTAATTTTTCATTTAAACCAGACCACAATATACATTTTTTTTCGAAACTAATTATCATCCAACATTTTTTTCAAAAATTTTTTAATTCTTAATTTTTAATTTTTAATTGCTCAAAGCGGTATCCCCTATTTTTTGCGTATTAGCATTCACAACATCCAGCACTTTCCCAATCAAATTTTTATTATCTACATCGTTCAATTTAACATTTTTTTCTAATTTATCTATCCTTTCGTTAGCATTGGTTATTTTCACTTCTTCAATTTTTTCTATTTTTTTATTAGCATCGTTTATTTTTTCGTTTACATTTTTATAATCTTTATCAATTTCATTAATTTTAGAGTTTAGTATTTTATTTTCGGTTTTCACATTAGACATTTCGGTTCTCATTTCCATTCTAAAATCATTCAAGTTTTCTTTTATTTCAATTTTGAAGTTATACATTTCGATTTTGAAGTTATGTAGTTCGTTATTCACGCCATCGATTTTTTTAGACAGATTTGCAAACAGTCCAATCATTGTAATAAACATTGCGATAAGTGTTATGAACATTCCTATCAGCATTACTTGCATTATCATCATATCCATATTTGTATTTGTTATTTCCATAATTTTTAAACCTATAATTTAGTAAAACAAATTGTTAATTAATATATTTTTTTGTCTGTCGTCATTGCGAGCCGAAGGCGTGGCAATCCAATTTTTAATTTAAACCAGACCACGATATACATTTTTTTTCAAAACTAATTATCATCCAACATTTTTTTCAAATTTTTTTAATTCTTAATTCCTTTGTCATACCGCACTTGATGCGGTATCCCCTTTTCAATTTTTAATTCTTAATTTTTAATTGCCTCAAACGATTATCATAGAAGAATTTTTATCTTCTTCCATTTTTTGTATTCTAACATCCAATTTATACAATTTTTCGTTAATTTTATACAATTCATCTTTTATCGTATCAACTCTTTTATTTGTA
>Ga0209737_10002637_pt1 | contig 12523 bp, 4 predicted proteins | sample TergutCu122P3_FD_187284 | JGI IMG/M metagenome (GOLD analysis project Ga0209737, IMG submission 187284) | Cubitermes ugandensis P3 segment gut microbial communities from Kakamega Forest, Kenya - Cu122 P3 (SPAdes) (version 2) | ecosystem: Host-associated > Arthropoda: Insects > Digestive system >... | reverse complement strand
ATATTACTGGTATTAATACCGAAATTGGTATTACAATATATAACAGTCCAATTAGCGGACAATTTTATAATGCTCACGTAGGTTACATGTATGGTACGCCAAACAGTAATAGCTATAGTGCTGAGCATGCTAATACTAATAGCTCGTTAATTAAAGGGATAGTTGATACTTGGTATCAAAACAATATTGCTAACCAAGGCAGTGGAGTAACCAACCAGATTGCTGATGCTATTTACTGTGCTGATCGCAAAATTGGTCTTAGCAATCAAGTTTGGATGTCCTATTTCTTAACTGATTTAGGTTATGGTCAAGAATTAACTTTTTATCATTCAAATTCAAGATTATTTTTGGGTAGTGAGAGAACACCCCAATTAACATGTAGTTCAAAACATGACGCTTTCACGGTTTATGATACAACAAACGGTAATGGTGCACTAATATATCCAGTTGCTCTAATTACTCCAGATGAGGCGAGTATGGCAGGCAGTATTTTTTCTCAAGGTAATCCTAGCATCTTTAATCATGACTTTTATTTGTATAATGGCTTAACTTATTGGACAATGACGCCGTCATCTTACCTCGCGCCAAACATATACAATTGGCATGTAACGGCATCTGGGATTATCGACGGCCAGACACTTCAAACTAGTTGTGGAATTAGACCAGTTATTTCGATTAAATCAACGGTGAATATTGTTTCTGGTAATGGTAGTATCGGTACCCCGTATGTTGTTGAATAATAAAACCTATCATTATTGATAGGTTTTTAGTTTGCGATATTCTTTTAAGAAATAATCATCAGTCATTCCAGCAATATAATCAATTATCTTTCGAGTATCTGAAGTGGTATTTAAATAATCATCATCCATATATTTTAAAAAGTGTTGATAGATGTTTTGTTTTAAGTCTTGCTTGGTTAAAACAATGATTAGTTTATCAAATAATGAATTAAACATTAGTTTATAACTTGCTAAGGCTTTTTTAGTATTAGCCTTATGATAAATATTTTGATAATTAAATTTTTTTAATTTAACAATTGTGTCATACATTTCTTGACTTAACTTAATATAGGGTTTTCCCAGACTATTATTGATGATATCTAAAATAATATTGTTAATAATATTTTTATTAGAGTTACCAATTACCTTAGTGATTTCTTCAGGGAGATTGTTAATATCAAAAACACCAATTTTAGCTGCATCTTCTATATCTCTACCTAGATAACCAATGATATCACTAATTCTTACTACACAGCCTTCTAAAGTCATAGGAACTAGGTTTTCAGCATGGGATAAATCTTGATAACAAGTTTCATAATCTGATAATAAAGCTTGACTGGTTTTTTTTCTTGGTTGATAAAGATTACTAACGAATTCACCGTTATGACATAAAATACCATCTAATACTTGAATCGTAATATTTTTATTTTCCAAGACCATTAAGGTTCTAACGCTTTGAACATTATGACAAAAGTTACCTTCACCGTGTTTTTGACTGATTTCATTTAAAATGTATTCACCTTCATGACCAAAAGGGACATGACCTAAATCATGACCTAAAGCAATTGCTTCAATTAAGTCTTCATTTAAAGATAAGGCACGACCAATGGTTCTGGCAATTTTACTAACTAATTGAACATGAGTCATTCTTTTTGAGATATTATCGTTACTATTAATGGAAAAAACTTGAGTTTTATCCATGTATCTAGTATAAGCTGGGGTATGAATAATCCGGTCAATATCTCGAAAGAATTCGGGACGCATATCTGGGGTATGTGGTTTTAACCTAATTGCATTTTTATCAAAAGTAGCATAGTTTGCATATAGACTTTCATTTTTTAACATAATTGTTCTAATATTCATCTTTACCACCTAGGAAAGACTTTCCGATAATAATCATTTTCTAAAATATTTTTTGAGATAACATATTTATTATAAACTTCTTGGTTAATTGTTTCGATATATTTATCAGGATCAGGTAATGAGTTATTGAAAGGTGTAAATTTTTTCTTTGAGGCATTATACTTGCCTTCTTTAGTGATCCAGCTTCGATCATTAAAAATAACTAAGCCTTCAGTATCGGATAAAATATCTTTACCAATAATTAATCTTGAATCATATTTAATCCCAAATAAGTTTAATACAGTCGGTAAAACATCAAGACTATTAGCAAATTTATTAACTTCAATTGGCTTACTCATTGCGCTGTTCCAGATTACTAAATGATTCTTATGAATATCTAGTTTTTCATCTTCAATGGTCATGACTTCTTTCATTTCATTTGGTTTTAAGCCATAAGGATAATGATCTGAGCTTAAAACAATGACTGTATCATCTAAGATACCTTGTTCTTCTAATTTATTTAGGAGAATCTCTATTGCCCGGTCTAATTCAATTTGAGTGGCAATATAAGCTTTAATTGCGGTGCTGTAAGATAAACTATCTACTAGTTTTCGATTTTTATAAGCCATATTATTACCAAAGAAATTATACTCTAGATGACCACTGATAGTCATATAGTAAGTCATGAATGGTTGGTTCTTAGTATACATCTCGATGGTGGCGTTCATCATCTCAATATCACTTTGGGGCCAGATACGACAGTTCATATGTTTTTGGAGACCATTACCACAGGCGGTGAATTTATAGCCCATGTTAGGATGGGATTTGTGGCGGTCATAATAAGTATACGATCCATTGTGATAGGCATTAGTTGTATACCCCAAAGGTTTAAAGGCATTACCATAGGTAAAGGGCAAGTATATTTTACTTGATTTTGCTAAACTCCAAACACTTTCCTTAGGTAATAGTCCAGTTAGACTAACATATTCACCATCACTGGTACTAACATAATAAACTGGGGTATAAAAATTATTGAATTTAAAACCAGTATTAACTAATTTATAAAGAGTAGGGGTTAAAACAGAATCAACGGCAATGGGACTGAAACCTTCAGCAACGAAAGTAATTAAGTTTTTTCCGGCAAAATAACCAGTATACTCATTTTGGGCAGTTGGACTCTCATTAACCATATAGGTATGGATATTCTTAATCGTTTTATTGTTTTCAGTGGCAATTAAGTTTTCAAAATCAATATCTAATACATTATAGACGATTGGGATTGGTGGAGGAGGAAGTTCTTCTTCAGTTGGTGAATCAATAACAACGGTTTCGGTAAAGCCATTAAGCGTCCTTTGAATGTCCAAACGCATGGTGGTTATTAAACCTAGAGTTTGAGCTGTTTGGTTGGGAATATGTTTTAAATAATAAATATTATAAGCTGAATAAATTGCTTTTTGATCAATTTGCAGAATTAATATACTAATTAAATATAAACCAAATAAAAGGAGAATCTTATATCCGAAAAATCGCATATTACCATCTAAAAATACTAGATGATTTTTTAAAATGATTAGAATTGGAATTGGTAAGATAAAAAGTAATAAAGGGAAAAAGTTATTGAGCATAACAGTTACAATTTGGTTGAAGAAACCAAATACTTGTCCGCCATTGAACATTGAATAAATTGAAATGACATTACCATAGAACTTAAAATTAATAAACTGGGCGATAAAGATAAATGATAGTAATGTAAAAAAAGTGATATAAAAATATTTGTTGTTTTTATGTTTAAAAAGATTAGTGATAATATCAATAAAGATACTGGATAGTAAAGTAAAAATAATGATGAAGAAGATACTTTTTAGTTCGAGAGCTTTAAAAACAAATAGGTGATAGATGGTTTCAAAATAAAGCAAGACTATGAAAGTAAGACTGATTTTTTTAAAGTTCATATGTACTACCTCTAAAATAAATTATAACATTAAATAACAAATAATATAAGCAGTTTATTGACATCAAAAAAACAATTCAATTGATAACTATGGCATAAAGTAATATTCGTCATAATAAGCAGCTACTGTTTTCGTTAGCTAGAAACCACGCAAAAGAAATTTTTTCATTGAAAAAAAGTGTGAATGATGATATATTTTTAATAGTAGGAAAGTAGAAGTGAAAAAAATGAGAAAAAATTCCGAAAAGAAAAATTTCTTTTTAAATTTAGTTATCATTTTAGCCGTAGTAATTGGGTCTTATGCTTATTTTAAACCTAATTCTTACCAAACAATGGTGGCTAAATGGAAAGACGATGAGGTTAAAGCTGAAGTTTATGAATCATTAACTACGCAGTTACTTAATGAAGCGATTATTTATGATAAAGCTGATTCAGGTTCAAAAGCAATTGCTAAAGAAGAGATGCAAAATACGATTGTTCAACGTAAAGAATATACTACTCAGATGATGAAGGATAATCCTAAAGCGTTTCTGGAAGGAGCAATCTCTTCTGATTTAAAAAACGATTTATTTAAAGAGGTTGATGGCATCGAAAAATTTACCACGATTGAGGGAACTTTAGAAATATATTGTGCGGTTGATGAAGCTGGGAAAGTGCTATATGAAGCTGCTAGTGTCATTACTAGAACAGGGAGTGTTTATCAGTTACATTTAGCTGATGATTCGGTGCTAGATAAGATGACATCAGGAGATACCGTTAAAGCTAGTGGTTATGTTTTGGAAGATAGTTTAGTTCCAGATACATTATCAAACAGTAATAACTTTGCAACGATTACTAAAGCTGCTGCATTGCCTAATGCTAAGAATAGTAAGGTTGCGATTATTTTAGTTAATTTTGAAGGTAAAACGACCCATAATTTAACTAAAGAGCAATGGAAAAATTCTACTCTTTATTTACGTGATTATTTTGAAGAAGTGTCTTTTGGTCAATTAACAATTTCAGGTAAAAATTATCCACTTGATGCGGCTGATGTTTTTGGTTTTTATACCATTCCAGCAGGCACAGTTGCTTGTGATTATAATAGCTGGCGTACTGCTGCAAGAAATGCAGCAGCGAAAGATGGCTTTAATGCCACCGGTTATAACCACATAATGTATGTTACTCCAGGAAGTGGTGGATGTGGTTGGATTGGTTTAGCGACAGTTGGTGGGGTTGATTCTTGGTATAGTGGTGGTTATGGAAGTACCAGTCAATCTTTACAAATGCGTTTTGATTTATCAATTCTTCCACTTTTTGCTCATGAATTGGGTCATAATCTAGGTTTTGGTCATGCAAGATCAGCTTCTTGTAAAGATAGTAACTCTAAAGCAACAAGAGTAAGTGATAATTGTACTTATTCTGAATATGGAGACATTTATGATGTTATGGGTGATGGCGGCTTTGGCCGTTACGGGGGGCTTCACTATAGTGCTTGGCGTAAAAATATTAAGGGTTGGATATCAACAAGTAGTATTACAACTGTTAACAAAGACGGTATTTATGATGTTTATCCACTTGAAAATTATTCGAGCAATCCCCAATTATTAGTTGTGCCAATTACTTATAAAAATGCCAGCGGGGCTAATGCCACATGGACTTATTATATTGATTTTAGAACCCCATCAAGATTTGATACATATCCAGCTAATCACGCAGCAACAAGAGGTATCTTAGTTAGAAATAACACTTCAACGGCTTCATCATCAACCACGAATGTTTATGGTGGACCAGTAGCGATTGGCGAAACATTTAATGACCCAATTAGACAAGTTACTTTCAAAGTTTTATCAGCCAATGACATGAAAGCTAGTGTTGAAGTTAAATTGGGGACTCAAACACCTGGTCCAGAGCCTTGTGTTCGTAGCAACCCAAATTATACTGTTAGTCCATTAACGGGCACTGCTAATGCTGGTTCAGGATTAGTTTATACCGTTTCAATTAAAAATAATGATAGTAGTTCTTGTGCTTCATCAACTTATGATATTGTTTCTGATATTCCAACTGGTTTTACCCAAAATAAAAGCACAGCATCATTAACGATTGTTCCAGGAGGAACAAGCTCAACAACCTTTACGGTTACTTCAGGTGCTAATTCACCAGGTGGGGATTATCCAATATCATTTAGTGTTAAAGAATTAGCAAGTGGTTATTCTCAAATTTTAAGTTCAACCTTTACGGTTAAAAGCGTAGTAACGCCTACTTGTGTTCGAAATAATTCAACAGTGTCGATTACTCCGGCTTCTTTAGTCGGTAAACCAGGAGAGGCATTAACCTATAATATATCAGTTAAGAATAATGATAATTCGGTGTGTGAAGCGTCAACTTATAATATTGTTGCAAATTTACCAACGGACTTTACGATTGATACTAATAATATTAGCACTTCAATTTTACCGGGTGCAACGTATACTAAAGCCGTTAAGATTACTTCTGGGAGTACATTAGCAAATGGCAATTATACAATTCCTTTTACGGTTAAGAGTTCATCAACTAGTATTACTGAAGATGCTTCGGTCATTTATACTGTTAGTGCACCAACCTGTATGCGAGGGGAACCAACTATTTCAATGACGCCAACTTCATTGTCAGGAAAACCAGGGGCGGCCTTAACTTATACAATTTCTATTAAGAATAATGATAGCAGTGCTTGTGCTGCATCAAATTATACAATAGCTACGACCTTGCCAAGTGGCTTTACTACTGATAGTAATAATATTAGTACTTCAGTAAATCCAGGTGTAACGTATACTAAAGCGATTAAGATTACATCACCAACGACAGCGCAAAATGGGAATACTACTGTTCAGTATACAATTACTAATACTAGTACTGGGGTAGCTAAAACGGTGTCATCAGTTTACACTGTAACTGGTGCTGTAACATGTAAAGAAGGCACTCCAACCATTTCCGTATCACCAACTTCAACAACGGGGGAAATTGGTGTTGCTCAGTCATATACTTTGTCAATTAAAAATAATGATTCTGGATGTCCAAATAAGACTTACAATATTGCTGCTAGTGTCCCAAGTGGATTTAAAGTTGATGTTAGTTCAGCAAGTGTTACTTTGGCCTCAGGAGCTAGTACAACAAAAGTATTTAAAATGACTCCAGGTACTGGTGTAACAAATGGTATCTATTCTTTATCAATATCAATTAGTGAAGGAACCAATCGTTATTCAGCATCTGGAACATATAATGTTATTACTTATATTGCGATACCACCAACAGTCAATATTATTGGTCTAACCAACAACCAAAAGTTAGGGAATGGTAACAATAATGTAACCGTTTCGGCTAGTCATAATAAAGGAATTGCGGAAATCAATATATTTTTAAATAATATTAAAGTAGCAAGTTGTACTAATCCGAAAAAGAATGAATGCACTTATGGTGTCAATGCTAGTAAAATAGTGGTTGGATCATATGTTCTAAAAGCGGAAGCAATTGCGAATGACGGGGTTAAAACTAGCAATATAAAAACAATCGTGTTTACTCGCTAAAAAACTCTCTCTTGAGAGTTTTTAATTGAAAAACATTTGATAAAGTGATATATTTTTAATAGTAGGAAAGTAGATGTGAAAAATGAAAAAAAATTCAAGTAATAAAAATTTTTTGTTGAATCTGATTATTATTGTTGCAGTAGTAATCGGTGCTTACAGTTATTTTAAGCCACCAACTTATCAAAGTTTGGTTGCTAAATGGAAAGATGACAAGGTCCAAGTCGAAGTTTTTGAATCGTTAACTTCACAATTATTAAATGAAGCAATCATTTATGATAAAGCGGGTTCAGAGACCAAAGCTAAAGCGAAAGAAGAACTTCAAAATACTGTGGTTCAACGCCGAGAATATACTGCGCAGATGATGAAATCTAAGCCCAAAGAATTTTTAAAAAATGCGATTAATGATGAATTGTCTGGCGGTTTATTAAAGAATCTTGATGGTTTAGAAAAGAAAACAACAATTGAAGGTGAACTAAGTATTATTTGTACGGTTTTACATGACGCTAACAATTCTGCGAAAAAAGATGAGGTTGTTTTAACAACTTATCAAATATTTGCTAATAATGGGGAAGTCTATGATTTATATATGCCAGATGAAACCGTTTTAGAAAATTTAAATCCAGGGGATAAAATTAAAGCAACGGGTTATGAATTAGATGGTAATTTTGTTCCAGATACTTTATCCGATAGTAAGAATTTTGCTACTATTACTAAAGGTGTTGCACTACCAAATGCAACTAATAATAAAGTAGCCGTTGTCTTATTAAATGATTCATATGCAAATACTTATAAAATGGCAACAAAAGAGCAATGGACCATGATTATGACCAAGATGAAAGAATACTTTGAAGAAGTTTCTTTTGGTCAAATGACAATTTCTGGGAAAAATAATCCTAGTGCACCAGCTGACATATTTGGATATTATACAATGAATGCGCAAACCTCTTGTGATTATATGGTTTGGTTAAATGATGCTAAAGCTGCAGCCGCTAAAGGTGGTTTTAGTGAGACCGGTTATCGTCATGTTATGTATATAATCCCCAAAATTCAAGTTGGTGGTCAATGTATGATTAGTGGAGTTGCTTATGTTGGTAGTGTTGTTTCATGGTACAATGCTTATAAACATTTTGGCTCATACTTAACTTCTGGTACTTTTGATAACAACAATGCTATTTTAGGTCAGCCCAATGGTTTTGTGGGTATTTCCGATTTATTAGCCCATGAACTTGGTCATAATTTAGGTTTTATGCATGCTAGAAAAGCTACTTGCACTGATGCCAACGGCCATAAAGTCCAAGTAAGTGATAATTGTACTTATGCAGAATATGGTGATCCTTGGGATACCATGGGTAATGGGTGGAATTTATTTCCTGGTCATTATAGTGCGTTTAATAAAAATGCTTACTTAGGATGGATTCCTGCTTCAAGAGTTAAAACAATTACAACTAATGGCACTTATGATCTTTATCCGCTTGAATATGCTGGGACTGGTGCGCAGATGCTTCATATCCCAGTTACTTATAAAAACGCCAGTGGGGTTAATACAACCTTCAACTATTATTTAGATTTTAGAGCTGATTATGGTTTTGATAAATATTCTTTATTTAGTAAAACGGATGCTATGACGGGAGTAGCAGTTAGAACTGCAACCAAAGGGTCATATACTAATCTGTATTTTGCCAACCCTGCTTCTGGCAGTCAAGGTTATAATTCAACTGAAATTGGGGTTCAACCAGGAAAGAGTTTCTATGATCCAATTCGTAAAGTAGAATTTAAGACGATTTCCAGTACTGGGGGGAAAGCAGTAGTCCAGGTTACTTTTAATGGCAATCCGCCTAATGAACCGTGTGTGAGAAATGCTGCAACAGTATCAGTAAGTCCGATGTCAGTTACTAAAAAAGCTGGCGAAGGAAATAGTTATATTGTGTATATTAAAAATAATGATTCATATGGCTGTGGTGCTTCGAATTTCCAAGTAAAGTATGATTTACCAAGTAATTTTACTTCTGATTATGGAAGTTATACATTATCTGTTTTACCAGGGGAAAACAGTCCATATGCTTCACCGGTTTATGCAAAGGTGAGTACACCTGATGGAACATATCCAATATCAATTAATATAAAGAATGTTACTACTGGAAATACGCAGATTTTAAATCCAACATTTACTGTTGCTGGAGGACAAACAACAACTTGTGTTAGTAGCAATCCAACGGTTAGTTTTAGTCCTACTACAGCAACCGGAAAACCTGGTGATGCGTTATCTTATACCTTAAGTATTAAAAATAATGATAATACAATTTGTGCTGCATCAAACTATACGATTGCTGCCACCTTACCAACTGGGTTCACGATTGATAGTAATAATTTGACAGCAACTATTAGTCCGGGCGCAACGTATACAAAGGTGTTTAAAATAACTTCAGGAGCAACGATTGCCAATGGTAATTATACAATTCCTTTTGCTGTTAAAAATACGACTTTAAATACAACAAGTACACCATCAGTAGTTTATACTGTTAGTGCACCAACTTGTGTAAGAGGAGAACCAGCTGTTAGCTTTAGTCCTACCACAGCATCGGGAAACCCAGGAACGGCACTAAGTTATACCTTGACACTAAAAAATAATGATAATACTTCTTGTGCTGCATCAAATTATACGATTGCTGCCACCTTACCAACTGGATTTACAATAGATAGTAATAATGTAACTACGACCGTGAATCCAGGGGCATCTTACTCAAAAGTGTTTAAAGTAACTTCTAGTATGACAAGCACGAATGGTAGCTATCAAATTCCATTTGTGATTACAAACACAACTTTAAAAACAACTAAGAGTTCGGGAGTTACGTATACTGTGACTGGTGCTGTAACATGTAAAGAAGTAGCCCCAACCATTTCGGTCAGTCCAACTACCCAAACTGGTGAAGTTGGTACAGCGTTATCATATACTTTAAATATTAAGAATAACGATGTTGGATGTCCAAATAAGACTTATAGTGTAACTGCTAGTATCCCAAGTGGGTTTAAGATTGATGTATCATCTTATAGTGTTACTTTAGCATCAGGATCTAGTACAACTAAAGTATTTAAAATGACACCACAAACTGGCGTTGTTAATGGGATTTATTCTTTATCACTAGCGATTAGTGAGGGAACCAATCGTTATTCAGCAGCTGGAACGTATAACGTCATAACTTATATAGCAGTACCACCAAGTGTTAATATCACAGGCTTAACTAATAATCAAAAATTAGGTAGTGGGAACACTAACGTGGTAGCTTCTGCCAGCCATAGTAAAGGAATCGCCGCGATTAATATTTATTTAAACACTGTTAAAGTAGCAACATGCAATAATCCTAGCAAAGGTGAGTGTAAGTATGGAATTAATGCTAATAAGATTATTAGTGGGACTTATGTGTTAAAAGTTGAGGCCATCGCGAATGATAGCACGAAAACAAGTAATTCAAAAACCATCACTTTTATCAGATAAAACTCTCGATTGAGAGTTTTTTCATTGAAAAAAAGTGTGAATGATGATATATTTTTAATAGTAGGAAAGTAGAAGTGAAAAAATGAAAAGAAACCCAGAAAAAAAGAATTTTTTATTGAATTTAGTTATCATCTTAGTGGTAGTAATTGGTGCTTATAGCTATTTTAAGCCACCAACATTTCAAAGCTTAGTTGCAAAATGGAAAGATGATGAGGTTAATGTTAAGGTCTTTGAGTCACTAACTTCACAGCTTTTAAATGAAGCAATTATTTATGAAACTGCTGAAGGGCCTGCCAAGACTAAAGCGAAAACTGATTTATTATCAACGGCAGTTCAACGAAAAGAATACACTGTTACAATGATGAAAAAAAATCCGCAGGAATTTTTAAATAATGTTATTTCTAGTGATTTAAAAGCGGATATGCTTTCAGACGTGATTGGGATTGAACAAGCTGCCAAAATAGAAGGTGAGATTGAGATTGTTTGTGCTATCGATAACGATGGTACAGTTCTTACTCAAGATGTTTTTGTTACTAATCAAAAAGGAGAAGTCTATCAGCTATATTTAGTTGATAGTGAGGTTTTAGATGGGGTACAATCTGGCTCGAAAATTAAAGCAACTGGTTATGAATTAGATGGCCATTTTGTTCCTGATACATTATCAAATACAGATAATTTTGAAATTGTTGCGGCTGCTTTGCAACCAAATGCTGCTAATCATAAGGTTGGCGTAATTATGACATATTTTGAAGGGGAAGCCATTCCAACTAGAACTAAAGCACAAGTGATGACCGCCATGGAATATAACAAAGGTTACATGGAAGAAGTTTCTTTTGGTCAATTGACTATGTCAGGGAAGAATCATAATGTAGCAGACATTTATGGCTATTACGCAATTCCAAAGGGGAATACAGCATGTAATTATTCAACTTGGGGAAATGCAGCAATTCAGGCTGCCGGGAAAGATGGTTTTACCACTAGTGGCTATCGACATTATATGATTCTTCTACCACCAAATCATGGTTGTAGCTGGGCAGGGTTAGCCTCTCTTGGAGGTAACTACTCTTATTATGCTAACACAATTTCCAGTATGGTTATTGAACATGAATTAGGGCATAATTTAGGGTTTCATCATGCTCGTAGTGCAACATGTACTGAGGGTTCTACGAAGGTTCAAGTTAGTAATAATTGCACATATTCTGAATATGGTGATCAATTTGATACCATGGGGAACTATTACCCAAGACATTATAGTGCATTAAGAAAATATAATTATGGGTGGATTCCATCATCAAATGTTACTAAAATATCGAAAGATGGAGTTTATGAGCTTTATCCTTTAGAATACGCAACAACTAAACCACAATTATTACATATTTCATTTGGTTCTGGAGATGTTAACAACTATTATTTAGATTTTAGAACCCCATCACCATATGATCCATATACCCCTGGTTCTTCACCAGTTCGTGGGGTTATGGTTAGAACAAGCGCTGGCTCAAAAGGTTCGTTAACTAATTTATATAATGCTAATCCAGCATCTGCTTTTAGTAGTGCAGCTTTAGGGGTGGGAGGCACCTTCATTGATTCAGCAAAAAAAGTAACATTTAAGGTTATCTCAGCCGATGATACTAAAGCGGTGGTAGAAGTATTATTTAATAGTACCGGAACTCCCGGAACATGTACGCGAAATAATCCG
>Ga0209737_10002636_pt1 | contig 12524 bp, 15 predicted proteins | sample TergutCu122P3_FD_187284 | JGI IMG/M metagenome (GOLD analysis project Ga0209737, IMG submission 187284) | Cubitermes ugandensis P3 segment gut microbial communities from Kakamega Forest, Kenya - Cu122 P3 (SPAdes) (version 2) | ecosystem: Host-associated > Arthropoda: Insects > Digestive system... | reverse complement strand
TCAATCCGCCGGAACGTCTTTTGCCCATATCGATTATAATAATCAAATGTAACAACCTTTCGTTCCAATATGGCTTTTTTAAAATTATCAAAGATTATGGTATTACTTTCATTTCCCCAATCAGAAAAATCCACCTCAAGCCAGTCAGTTGCGGATTTATTGAAAAATGAGGAAATTTTTTGTAAAACTCTATCAGTTTCATCAGCTTTTATTTTTGATAATCCATGCAAAGCTGTTAAAATTTCGTTTTGTTCCTGCTCACTTAACAATGTTTTATTCAACACATACTCCGGCAAAAGACTGATGCCGCCACCCTTACCTTGCTCGGTATAAACCGGTATACCCGATAAGCTGAGGGTATCAATATCTCGATAAATAGTTCGTTTGGATACACTAAATTTATCTGCAAGAAAAGGAGCTGTTACAGATTCTTTATGCATTAGAATATGTACTATTTCAAGTAGTCGATTCAATTTCATATTTTTAGTATACCACACATAACATGACAATAGTGCGTCCACTTTTAAATTCATAGACATGGAATTGTTGACTACCTACACAAATTATAATAGCATGAGAAGAACAATATTTAAAATCCACTTGACTTTGACATCGTGTCGTGCATTATACTCCGAAATGAGGAAGGAGGTGTAGGCAAAAATGGAACAATTAATCACAATTAGCCAATTAACAAAAGAGTTCAATGTTTCGACCAGAATGTTGAGGCATTATGAAAAAATGGGATTAATCAAAAGTCTCAGGACAGAAGACTATGCCTATCGCGTATATGACAGACAAGCTATAATTAGACTGCAGCAAATTATAGTTTTAAGGAAATTACGCATTTCATTAAGAGATATTGGTTTGATTTTTGATAATCCGGATGTGGCAACAGCATTGGATGTGTTTATGCAAGGAGTTAATGAAATCAATGATGAAATGACAGCATTGGAAACCATGCGCTCAATTCTTAACCGATTTATTGTAATGCTGAAAGAATCATCCGATGTTTCGCTTCAAAAAGTATTGCTCAATGATGAAATTGTTCGTGGAACCTTAAGCACCTTATCCATCACGAAGTTTAATTTTAAGGAGGATAAGTTAATGGACGATTTAAAACAAGCGAGTGAAAAAATGACGAAACTGAATGACGCTGATGTACGCATTGTCTACATACCACCCATGACATTTGCCGCATACATTGCATCAGGTGAAAATTGTGAAGGAAAAGCCGGGGATGCCATAGACCAGTTTGTCAAAGATACCGGGTTGCTGGATATTAAACCTGATACCAGAAGTTTTGGGTTTGATTGTTCCGAAGAGTTTCCGGGAATCGGAATGCCATCACAACAATATCAAGTATGGGTTTCCATCCCTGATGATATGGAAGTGCCTGATAATTTGAAAAAAATACATTTCAGTGGTGGTAATTATGCCGCCCATGTACTGATGAACTGGGATTTTGAAATGTGGCGCTATTTGTATGAGTGGGTCGATGCAAATGACAAATATGATTTCAATGCATCGAAGGATTATCCGGGTTTTGAAGAACGTTTAAATTATTATAATATAATAAAAAACGGCAGTGAACTACAGTTGGATTTATTGTTTCCGATTAAACTTAAGGGATAGAAGACAGAAAGGAATTATTGATTATGGAAACATATGAAGGTTTAGTTTTCGAAAAATTTGTTGATAGTGATGTTGAAAGATTAAGCGATACTTTTAAAAAGGCTTTCATCGAAGATTCAAAAATACATCTGGGGGTGGAGACAGGCCCTCCCGGTTATGAAGATGGTGGGTTTTTGAAGCAATGGTATCTGCATGATGATGTTACCTCTTTTACAATATCCAAAGATGGTATTCTAATTGGTGGAATTACCCTTTGGATAAACGAGAACAAGATTAATTATTTAGGAAATATTTTTCTCGACCCAACATTTCAGGAAAAGGGAATCGGCTCTTTGGTTTGGAAATTTGTCGAGCAAAAATACCCCGATACCATCAAATGGCAGACAGAAACTCCAGGTTTTTCAACGCGAAATCACGTTTTCTACGTTAATAAATGCGGTTTTCGCATTCACCAAATTACGGATTATAAAGACAAGTTAGGCATAAGTTATCAATTGGAAAAAATCATGTAACATTAAATTATGCTTAGAAAGAGGTAATAACTAAACGTGAGACCACCGTATTATCAGGTGGTCTCTTATGCTGTCTTGACTTTTCATATAGTAGTATCTATACTATGACCAAATCACCCAAGAATGTGAAGGTATCAATATTATGGATGTAAAAATTCTTGTCGTTGAGGACGATTTGAGAATACAAGATATGGTTTGCAAATTTCTTCGTAAAGAAGGATGGCTTGTTGACTCTTGCGCCAATGGCGACGATGCGCTTAATTTATTCTATGATAAAACATACCAACTAATCATACTCGACATCATGCTCCCTGGCACAAACGGGCAGGAGCTTCTCAAAGATCTTCGACAAATCAACGACACTCCCGTCCTGATGGTGACTGCACTTTCGGATGATGACAATCAACTACGGGCGTTCAGTAATGAAGCGGACGATTATGTGACAAAGCCTTTTTCCATGCAGATTCTTGTTAAACGTGCCGAAGCCCTGCTTCGGCGAAGTGGTGCTTTGAAAAAAGATATTCAAGCAGGTAAACTCGTAATATTTCCGGAAACATATGGAGTTGAATATGATGGTAATAAAATAATACTGACACCAAAGGAATTTGAAATACTAGAATTGTTTGTTCGTAACGCAGGGAAAATCATTACTCATGAAACTATGCTCACACGTATTTGGGGTTATGATTTTGGAGGGAATGAAGGTATTATTCACGCCAATATTAAAAAACTGCGAGATAAACTCCCAAGTGGTATTATACGAACAATCAAAGGCGTTGGATATTGTTTGGAGATTGAAAATGATGGTTAAAAAATGTATTTGCAGTATTTTCGGTAAAATCTTTTTATATACTCTATTAATTTTATTGCTTGTTTTCGGCAGTTTGTTTTTATTCTTTTCTAATCAAATAAAATCCACTATCACGTTAACTCAGCAACAACAATTATCCGAAGTATTTATGCTTTTTCAACGTCAAATACATGAGAAATCACCGGAAGAAATTATTGCCCTTGCTGAAGATTTTAATAGGAGAAACAATTTTTTAGAATTTAACCTTTTAAGCGCGGAGGGTGAAGTTTTATATCAAACAAATAATTTTGGAATACAGTTTATTCAAAAAATGGATGATTTTGTACCGGGCGAAATTTACGATTCGTTATCATTAAGTATTCAAAACAAACATCATACAATGTTTGCGATTCCTTTGGAAAATGGTATGCGTCTGCTTGTAGCCGGTACTCTTTCCGAAGCAACAATTTATAATGAAGTTTTTAAAAGGGTGGTATGGGTTTTCGGACTTATATTTTTATTCAGCCTGCTTGCGGCATATATTTTAGCACGGCGGATTGCAAAGCCGATTCAAACAGTTTCTTCTGATACACATAAAATGTCGCAACTGCTACCCGTTGATCCGCCGAAAGAACATAGTGATGAAATCGGTCAGCTTTCCAAAGATGTGTATGACATGTATAGCAGACTTAAATCCATGATTGAAAACCAACAATATTTTTTCTCGGCGGCTTCGCATGAATTAAAAACGCCTATCACGGCAATCGGCGGAATTTTTGAAGGAATGCTGGAGGATGTAATAACGCAAGAAGAATATCCGGCATATCTTCGTGAAGGTATAAAAATCGTCAAAGAGCAAAATAAGATTGTGTCCGAGATACTAGAATTGGTTAAGTTAAACAGCGAGTTGCCTTCACAAGAAAAAGAGCCACTTAATCTGCGCTGTTGTATAAAAAAGGTACTGGAACAATTTTCATTTTTTATTGAATCAAAAGAACAAATTTTGTCTGTTGATGTTGCTAATGATATAATCTGCGAACTGAACGCTGGATTATTTACAAAGGTTTTATCTAATGTATTATTGAATGCCATTCAAAATTCACCAGATGGTGCAGAAATCCGTGTTGATGCCGTAAAAAAACAGGAACTTGTCCAATTGTCCATATGGAACGGCGGCACAGAAATACCCGAAAATATTATAACGAAAATTCATGAACCGTTTTATCGCGTCAACGAAGCCCGTACAGTAAGCGAAGGACGAAGCGGCCTTGGTCTGGCTATAGTAAAGAAAGCACTTGACATAATGGGATTAAATTACCAAATTAGTAATGCGGACGGCGGGGTTCTGTTCCATATGGACATATCATAAAAATAGCGATATATTTTGACTCTATATCATTTGACATAGGGTCTTTTTTTATTTTTACATAGTTAGATTAAAATTAGGTTGAAGTTAGATATGGGTTAGAATGAACTGCTATCATAATATTTGTCAAAACAACACCAAATAAAAAATAGGCAGGTAATGTAATGAAAAAAAATATTTTTACTATGGCATTGATTATTATCACATTGCTTAGTGCATGTGAAAAAGGCAATATCGACGTAAACACCAACCCAAATCCAAACCAAAACCAACCCCAAAATACTAGCCAAAATACTAATGGGCAAATTTCAATAGGGGAACAATTTTATGGAATGATACAAGCCATTGATGGAATGACAATTACTATTGATGCATCCCAAATAGTAGTGTTTGGTGCGACAGGTGAGTATCATTTTAATTCTGGTGATGAACCTATTAAAGAAGTAAAACAAGCAACAAACATTCGTCTGACAGAAGAAACTATAATTACAGTCAGAACAAACCAGGGAGGGCAAATTATCGGAGAAAGATCCGGGACTATAGATGATATGTTTCTACAGGCTGTTGTAATCGCGGATGGGCAATGGCAGGACGGCGAACTTATCGCAACAGCAATTTTAGTTATCAATCATTAGTAGTAGGAGGATTTACGATGTATATTATTATTAATGCAATGAAGAACCTCATCCGTAACAAAGGGCGAAATATATTGGTTGCAACCATTACACTGGCAATCATAATCGGAGTAGTTGTTACGCTGACCATCAACAAAGCAGCGTCAAAAGTTATTGATGAGATTCGGCTCGAAATCGGTTCAAGGGTTACGATAGAGCAGGATATTATGGGAATGTTCAGAATGGGTATGGACTTGGAGGAGAGTATGCACCATATACCCATCGACGATTTCATAAGATTCGCAGATTCCGAATATTTAAGCAATACCATATTCAGCGCGGAAATATTTAACCTAAGCAGCAAAGCTCTCACTCCTGTGACGGCAACAAACCCGAATTCAAATATTGAAATGGCGATAGGTTATAGGCTGACCGGCACATCTGAATTTGATATACTGTCCGAAAACCTAAATATCGTTATCACCGAAGGCAGGGTGTTCTCTGCTCTTAATGAAGCCATCATTTGCGATGAGCTTGCACACATTAACAGTATATCTATCGGTTGTGTTATAGATATTGAGGTTGAGGATTTGCATGGTTTAGGATTGGAAAAAATATATCAACTTACCGTAGTTGGTTTTTATTCAGCTGACAAATATGAACGCAGCCTTTTCAGGTTCACCGATATTTTTACAAGCTTCGACACCCTTGTTGTTGTGGGGTGGGAATCCACCCACGGATTAAGCATGAGCGCAGAATACTTTTTACGAAACCCTGATTATTTAAGTGCATTTGAACGAGAAGTAAGAGCGAAAGGCTTGCCCGACACCTACAATGTTTCCATAAATCAAGCCGCTTATGACAGGGTATCCGGTCCTATGTCAAGTTTGAAATCTACTGTCAGGACATTTACACTTGTTATTTTGGTACTCGGTGCCATTGTACTTGCATTAATGTCATTCCTTGCTGTCCGCGAACGTAAATATGAAATCGGTGTTTTGCGGGCTATGGGAATGGAAAAGAGCAAGGTTGCTGTCGGTATATTCATGGAGGCGGTTATGATAACCGCAATATGTCTTTTGATTGGCTTAGGTATGGGTTACACGGTAGCGCAACCTATCGCTGATGGTTTGTTGGAAAAAAGAGTGACTACCGCCGAAGCGGAGTCGGCAGAAAGAGGAGACGACAGATTTTTTCAAGCCACTACTTTCGGTGGTCAATTGCAAACGGTATCAAGTGTGGGTTATGTGCCGGAAAGTGAAATAACAGTAAGCTTGAGTGTGGACATCATTATTCAGCTTAGTTCTATAACATTCTGTTTGGCGACACTATCCGGTTTTATCGGGGTTTTAACAATCACCCAATATGAACCCTTAAAAATTCTAAGGGAAAGAAGTTAAGGAGGTATAATTTTATGAGTATACTAACATTGCAAAATGTTTCTTATAAATATGAAGGAACTGAAAAAACTATTTTTGAGGATGTAAACCTGCGGTTTGAAGCCGGAAAAATCTATACTATCGTAGGTAAGTCCGGCGCGGGGAAATCTACATTGCTCTACCTGCTATCGGGGTTGGACACGGCAACAAGCGGACGGGTTGATTATAATGGCGAAAATCTTTCCGAAATAAACCGCAATAAATATAGAGCGCAAAAAGCAGGGATTATATTTCAAAGCCTAAATCTGCTGACCAATGCCACAGCGATTGATAATATTATTTTATCAATGAATATCAGCGGTGTAACAGGAGTAAATAAAAAATCACAGGCTTTTGAGCTTTTGGAAAAAGTGGGTATCCCACATGAAAAAGCCCGCCGGAAAATGCTTAAACTGTCCGGCGGTGAACAGCAGCGTGTCGGCATTGCACGAGCATTGGCACACAATCCAGGATTAATAATTGCAGACGAACCAACGGGTAATTTAGATAAGGAAACCGAGACCAATATTTTAGCAATATTCAAATCCCTTTCCCATGATGATGGTAAGTGCGTAATAATCGTTACCCATTCTGAAAATGTAACTACCATCGCGGATGAAATATGGAAAATAGAAGATGGTATTTTTAGTCCACAACAAATTGGGGGTAAATAAAATGTATGTCGTTGAACATGCGCTTTTAAATCTTGTAAGAAATAAAAGTCGTAACATTCTGTTTGGTGTAATAATTTTTGCAATCATCACGGCAGCAGTTGTAGCTGTGTCAATCTTTAACACAGCAGGGATTGTTATTGAGGAAACGAGGGAAACGATGGACAATGCGAAAGGTGTTGAAAGTTTGCAAAACCTGACATTGGCTTTCTTAATTATTGTTCTAGTATTAGGTGCAGTCATAATGATGCTTTTATCAGCCATCGTTATCCGTGAACGTAAATATGAAATCGGTGTTTTACGGGCTATGGGAATGGAAAAGAATAAAGTTGCACTTGGTTTATGGATTGAAATATTTGCCATTACTTGCATATGTTATATGTTTGGTATGGGAGCGGGTGCGGTTATATCCCAGCCTGTTTCCGATATGATATTAAGCGGACAGAATAATTCAATTTCCGCCGGGTCTACATCATTAGCGGACAGGCTGAACATAACCGTAGAAACAGAAGAAAGCATTCAAATGAAGGTGTCGGTAAATGCCATAACGGCAATACAGATATTAGGAATATCAATCCTGCTGGCTTCTATTGCTGGTGTTATATCGATTACCCAGATTACCAAAAGTGAACCTCTATACATATTGATGGAGGGGAATTGAAGAGGGTAGCGTGATTATCTTCACCCAGTTTTTCGGTTATTTCTATCATACGGTTTATATTGGATGGTTTAGGTTTTATTTATATTGATTGTCTTGCGACATCGGTCTAAACAGTGATTACTCCAAAAAGAAATAAAAGTGACGGTATTATATTGGTCAGACTATGGACAATCCAGCTTGGTATGATAGAGCCGTTCCCCAATTTTTCATTTACATAACCTAAAAACCAACCAGCGGTTGCCGTAAAGCATACAACAAGCGCGATAGTGGAAATTGGTACTGCATTCATTAAAAGCACACCATGCAGCAAACCAAAGATAACCGCTTGAATAATATTCCCCGCTGTGAATCCAAATTTATGAGAAAACCGTTTGTTCAAAAAACCCCTAAAAAATAATTCTTCGCAAAAACCAGTCTTGATTACAGCAGAAATAAAAATCGGAAGAATTGCATTCAAGCCTTGCCCAGAAAACTCAGATGCCACCAATAGCGACTTATCTTCAAAAGATGTAATCAAATAAATGCCTATTGCCAGCATTATCGTAAATGAAATGCTAAGAATTATTACAGTTTTCATTTTATCATCGAAAGCAGGTCTTTTTAGACCAACCCATGATAAAAAGCCTTCTTGATTTCTTGCACTGATTACCCACCAAACAAATGGAATTATAGAAAACAAAATTAATTGAAAGATTGTATTGATTAGTGTTTGTATAAGCATTTGCTATATAACCTCTCACATTTTATTTAAACAATCTTACCACCCCTTGCAAACATCTATCCATTCCAATGCCCCGGAGGTCTCAAAAAGTTCATCGCATGTCAGCTCAATCGCACTGTTATCACTACCACAAGCCGGGAAAACCGTTTCAAAGCGCTTCATTGATAAATCAGCATAAATTTTCACATCAGCATTATCGATACCAAACGCACAAACACCGCCGATTTCATGACCAGTATAAGCTAAAACTTCGTCAGGTGTAAGCATTTTTGCTTTCATACCGAAAGTTTGTTTAAATTTCCCATTGTCTATTTTTGTGTCCCCCGCTGTTTGAATCAAAATACATCCATCAGCACTCTTAAAGGAAAGGGTTTTACATATCCGTGCGGGTATAACGCCAACAGCTTCCGCCGCCAACTCTACTGTTGCGGAGGAAACGGGGAATTCGAGCACCCGGTTTTCCATCCCCAATTTTTTCAAATGCTCTCGTGCTTTTTCAATCGCCATTTTTAGTCTCCATTCTAGTTGTTAACAAATTTATTCTAGTATATCAGATTTATAAGATAGATGAAATAGAGTAAAACATTAATAACTGGATTGCTTCGCTCTCGCTCGCAATGACAATGAAAGATGGTGAGCTTATTGCATCTTGACACAACCGCACAATAATATGTATTATATTAAACATGAAAAATCCACTTTGCGATATGCACATCCATACCAATTATTCCTGTGATTCAGAAGTCAAATTCGAAACACATTGTCTTGAGGCGTTAGAAAAAGGCATAAAAACCATTTGCTTTACTGACCATGTCGAATGTAACTGTAATGACCATGGTTGCGGTTTTTATCATCCGGAACGTTTTTTCGCTGAGTTCATACCACTAAAAGAAAAATATAAAAACAAACTCACTCTTTTATGTGGGGTTGAATTTGCCGAACCTCATTTGTATAAAAAAGAATTATCGAAATACCATGTCTTACCCTATGATTACATTTTGGGTGCTATTCATTGGTGGTACGAGAATATGTGGGCGAGTGAGATAATAAAAAAAGGAATCCCCGCCGAGGTAAGTTATAAACATTATTGGAATGAAGTATTGCTTGCCGTAAAAAGTGGCGGATTTAATTGTCTTGCCCATATGGATTTTCCGAAAAGATATCATGGTGAATTACTATATGATGCAAATCAAATAAATGAAATTTGTACGGAAATGGTACGGGCAGATATCTGTTTGGAAATAAACACTTCATCATTGCGGAAAGACAGCGCAAATGGCACGATGCCGGATAAAGAATTACTGGAAATATATAAATCATGTGGCGGTAAATTTTTAACCTTCGGTTCGGATGCCCATCGGTCAGGTGAGTTGGGCAGCGGATATCCTTATGTAAAGGATATCGTTGAGTATTTCGGTTTTGAAGAGGTGACTTTTGTCCAGAAGGAAATGCGGAAGGTTTTATAATGAAAAGTTTATCAAAAAACAAATTAACTACAGAGCAAATAAATACAATAACAAAACAAGCATTTGATCATATTCCAAAAGGATATACGGAAAATGAAATCGGCGAATTCAGTGCCTTATATGTGATAGAGTTGGCGGATAAAAGAGTTATACTAAAAGTCGCCCCCAAAGACAGTATCCGTGTTTTACGATACGAAAAAAACGCCATGCGAAGGGAAGTAGAAGCGTTGCGGTTAGTAAAAGCTAACACAAACGTTCCTGTCCCCGAAGTATTGTTTTATGATACTTCAAAAACCCTATGTGATTCCGAATATTTTTTCATGGAAAAAATTAACGGCGATAATTTCAACTCTATTTCCGGTGAATTAACTGCTGAACAGAACAGCAGTATTATAACTCAACTCGGAAGTTTCAACCGACAACTCAATGAAATAAAATCAGATAAATTTGGATATGATAATCAATTCGATGATTGGAAAACCGCTTTTTTAAATATGATATTTGATTTACTAAAAGACGGCAAAGATATGGATGTAAAACTTCCGCTTCCTTATGAAGAAATCGAAAATATCATAAATTCATTTATTTTTGCTTGTGAAGACGTAAAAAAATCCCAGTTAGTCCATTGGGATTTATGGAACGGAAATGCTTTAGTCCGGGACGGTAAAATTTCCGGAATAATTGATTTTGAACGGTCGTTATTCGGTGACTATTTAATGGAGTTTTATTTCCGGAAATGTACATTAAATAAAGATTTTAACACCGGATACGGCATTGATTTAACTACCCTTGATAAAAAAGCAAATATCCGGTTGGCGTTATATGATTTATATTTAGTTATTGTCTGGGTAGTAGAGTATTATTATAGAGAATATGAAAAATCCCAACTTGCTTGGCGTGAGGAGGAATTTATTAAGGCTTGCAAAGCTTTTGAGAAATTTTATTAAGTATAGTTTTACTTAAACCCTGTTTGCGCTTTTAGTATAATCTTTTGGCTCTTAATGCTTCTATTGAAGCAGCCCGTGCCGGTGAAGCAGGAAGAGGTTTTGCCGTTGTTGCAAATGAAATCAGTAGTCTTGCCGCTAACTCCAAAAACACAGTCAATCAGATTCAAAAGATTACCAAAGAGGTAATGATTGCCGTGGGGAATTTGTCCAAGAGTTCCAATGCCCTTTTAGAATTTGTGATGTCCCAGGTCGAAGCAGACTATGTGAAGATGCTTGAAGCCACTGACAGTTATCGTGACGATGCCATTTACATCAGTGATATGACCAGTGATTTGAATGCAACTTCTGAGGAACTTCATACCTCCTTGCAAGTGATGATGCGGGCAATCGCCGAAGTATCAGGTGCCGCACAGGAAGGCGCAAGAACCACATCTACAGTGGCAGACCAAGCCCGTGAAATGACCACAAATGCCACAAATTTGGTCAATAATATGAACAAGACCTCGAAAGTTGCCCATGTACTTGGGAATTTGGTGGGGAAATTTAAGTTGTAGGATAAATGAATATAAGTTGCTATCTTCCAAAGTCCCATCGCATTGCTGGTGGGATTTTTTTATGAACATTACATCCTCCTTCTTGACAAAAACGAACACATGTTCTATAATGATATTATAACCAGTAGACTAATTATAGAACAAGGAGGGAGTATAAAATGAGTAATGAAAAAATTCAATTATTTGAAGACAAGCGTATCCGAACAGAGTGGGATGCAGAGAATGAAAAATGGTGGTTTTCGATTGTTGATGTAGTTAGGGTATTGACTGAACAAACAACACAACGGGATGCAAGCAATTATTGGGCAAAACTAAAAGAGCGCTTGAAAGTAGAAGGTGCAAACCAACTGCTGACAAATTGTCAGCAGTTGAATATGATCGCCTCAGACGGAAAAAAACGCCTTACCGATGTGAATGGGATGACCGTGGTATTAAGAAAGGTGTAGAATATGCCATTTTAACCGATGAAATTTCCAAAGCATGGTCAGGTATGACGACCCGTCAATATAAGAATTTTAAGAATCTAAAAAAGGAAAACCTACGCGACAACATGACCACTTTGGAACTGGTTCTTGGTATGCTCGCCGAAGCAACCACGACTGAGTTAACCAGAGTACATGATGCCCAAGGTTTTGACCAAAATAAAGATGCTGCAAGACGTGGTGGTGAGATAGCCGGAAATGCCAGAAGAGCAATTGAAGCCGATACCGAGAAACCAGTAATCACCGCCGAAAATGCAACTGACTTTAGTAAATTAATCACGAAGGTAGTGGACGAAACAAATAATTGATTTATTCCAGAAGTCCCACCGATGTTTAACGGTGGGACTTTTTTTCATGTATACTTTGACTGGTGATTTGCAAATGAAATTGCCTGAGATAAAGGATTTGATGGGAAGCGATACCCTATATGATATTTAACTTTGGATAGACAACTTATACCACCGAAGAAGAACTTCTGGCAAGAGCAGCCGTAAAAATCACGTAGCATTACGCTTCCAACATACGCGGGTAAAATCTGCATTCCATCCCCAACATTCGCGGGGAAAATCTGCATTTTGGCTTGGCTAATAATAATTTGAGCTGGAAACGGGGGATCCAAAAGTCCCGCAAACATACAGTTGGACTTCTATTTGATTTATGATATTATTAACATATTAAATAAGTCAAATA
>Ga0209737_10002635_pt1 | contig 12526 bp, 11 predicted proteins | sample TergutCu122P3_FD_187284 | JGI IMG/M metagenome (GOLD analysis project Ga0209737, IMG submission 187284) | Cubitermes ugandensis P3 segment gut microbial communities from Kakamega Forest, Kenya - Cu122 P3 (SPAdes) (version 2) | ecosystem: Host-associated > Arthropoda: Insects > Digestive system... | reverse complement strand
ATTTGCTTTGATACGTCTGGGAATAACGGATTCCGAAAAAATTGCATCTATCCTTTTTTGTTCGGTTCAGACTGTACGCAATTACCGCAGTAAAATCAAAAGGAACTGTGTCATTGAAAACCCTGATGAGATTGAAGAGGTGATAAAAAAAATCGGTAATATAGCATGAAATAGATTCCTTATTTCACTGTTTCTTCGATTTTTTCCCGAACAATGAAAAATGCACGTAATCCTTAGGATTTTCGCGCAAGTCGATAAGTAATTTGTCCAAGTCGTTGAGCGAGCGTTGCAGGTAGAAATATGCCGAGTCGTCTTTAGCAAGTTTTCCGAGCGTGCCCTCGCCATGGTTGATGCCCGTAAGAAGGGCGTTCAACTGTGCCAGGCTGCGATTAGCATTGTCTACGGTATTTTTCACATCCGAAGCGGCCAATGTTTCCGAAAAGGCGTTCAGATTGGCTATCAGTTTTGAGATATCTTCATTGCTCTTTTGCAGATTACCCGACACTGATTCAAAATTGGTTAATATCGCGGATATTTTCTTCCGTTCGCCGGCTACTAACTGTTCAAAATTGGCAACAATGCTCTGAATATTTTTTTGGGTGTTGTCATCAAATGTATGTTGAAGAATTTGCATCAACGAATCAACCGACGCCATCAATTGCCCGGCTTTGTCTACTACCGGCATTAGTTGGCCAGTCATGGTTGCTACAATGTCGGGGGCTATGCTGCCTGGCAAAGCGCCGCCATTTTGCACCATCGTTTTGCTATCGCCCAAAATCAGGTCAATGGACTTGGATCCCAGCAAGTCGCTGGTAATCACCATTACACTGTTATCGGGTATTTTAAAATTTTTCTTTACACCGATTTCGACTATTAACCGGTCCAATTTTTCGGATGCAAATCCGATGTGGCTCACCACGCCAACAACAAAACCGTTGATTGTTACAGCATTCGACAACTGTAACCCATCAATTTTTTCGAAGTATGCCTGATAATAATTGTAGGAAGAAAACAAATTCCTTCCTTTCAGAAAATTGTGACCCCAAAGGAAAAGTAACATGATCAGGGTGACAATAACCGCTATTTTTATTTCTTTTTTGAACTTCATGTGCATTTTTTGCTAATCGTTGCAAAAATACAATTTTTATTGTTTGTCAGACAATTTTTTTATCAAATCAATGATTTCATTCACTTTTTCTTCGATTAGTTCGTGGTGCATTGGCAAACAGATTACCTGTGAAGCCACTTTGACTGCAACAGGTAAATTACCGGGTTGCGCCGACGGCAATCCTCTGTAGGTAGGAAAATCACTGATCAAGGGATAAAAATATCTGCGTCCAAAAATATTGTGCTGTTTCATTGTTTCGTACAGTTCATCGCGCTGCATCCCGTACTTATGTTCATCCACTAAAATAGGGAAATAACCGTAGTTATGCTGTATATCAGGCATTTCAGGCAACAAATCAATACCGGCGATTCCGGTCAAACCTTTACGGTATATTTCCGCAATTTTTTTGCGTTTGGTAATGGCCTCATCTACAATCTTTAGAGACAGTAACCCAAATACTGCCTGCACCTCATTCAATTTGGCATTGATGCCGGGTGCCACAACGGTTGTTTCGTTGGCAAATCCAAAATTTTTCAGAAAATCAATCCGCCGTTTCATTTTTTCGTCGTGGCTAATAATAGCGCCTCCTTCGACAGTAGAATATACCTTGGTGGCATGGAAACTGAGAATAGACAAATCGCCGTAATCCAAAACCGAAACGCCGTTTTTTTTCACGGCAAAAGCATGAGCCGCATCATAGATGACACGTAACCCGTAAATGTCGGCTATACGTTCGATTTCTTTTACATTGCAGGGATTACCGTATACGTGTACCGGCATGATGGCAGTGGTGGCAGGCGTGATGGCTGCTTCTATCCTGTTGGGATCGATGTTCAGCGTTTCGGGTTCAATGTCCACAAATACCGGTTTGATGTTGTTCCACCATAATGAATGAGTGGTAGCGACAAAACTGTATGGCGTAGTGATCACCTCGCCCGATATGCGCAATGCTTCCAAAGCAACGATTAAAGCCAAAGTCGCGTTTGAAAACAAATTCAAATACTTTACTCCCAAATAATCGCTCAACTCCTTTTCCAACTTTTCATGAAAAGGTCCCTGGTTGGTCAGCCATTTATTGCGCCATATTTCTTCCAGATAAGAAGTAAATTCCTTTAAGTCAGGAAGTAATGGCGATGTTACAAACACTTTTTCTTGATCATTCATTTCATACATAATTAGATATGAATTTGTATACGTAAATAGCAGGACAAAGTTACTCATAAAAATATTTCGAGGTTTTTTCTTTTTCCAAAAAAAATGGGAACTTTGCAAAATCTTAATTTAAACCATGAATAAATTTTCGCTTGTCTCTTTCATATTGGTTGTTTGCTGTATATCCAAGTATACGGCTATGGCAACCGGTATATCCAAACTCAAAGATACCATACAGATAGTAGCCGTTGGCGACATCATGATGGGAACGATTTATCCCAAGGGTGAATATCTGCCGCCCAACAACGATTGCAGCCGTTCGTTCAGCATGGTAAAACCGTATTTTGCAAATGCCGATATTCTTTTTGGCAATCTCGAAGGCGCCATGACCGATTCGAGAGCGAGCGCCAAAAGTTGCAACAATCCCGAATGGTGCTATACTTTCGGAATGCCAACTGCATTTGTTCACTGCTTAGTTGATGCAGGATTTAATGTCATGAGTTTGGCTAACAACCACATGGGCGATTTTGGCGAACAGGGACGCATTTCTACCATGCAGACATTGAAAAATGCATCTATTCACTACGCCGGATTAACAAGTTGCCCTACAGCGGAATTTGTAAAAGATGGAGTGAAATACGGATTTTGTGCGTTTGCTCCCAACAAGGGGACTGTGGATGTGAAGGATATACCAGCGGCACAGGCAATTGTCCGCCGTTTAAAGGACAGTTGCGATATTGTTATCGTTTCATTTCATGCTGGCGCCGAAGGCAGAACATACCAGCATGTAACCCGTCAGACAGAGACTTTTATCGGTGAAAATCGCGGCAATGTATACGAATTTGCTCATAGGATGATTGACGCCGGAGGGGATATTCTTTTGGGACATGGTCCTCATGTGACACGCGCCGTAGAGGTGTACAACAACCGGTTTATCGCCTACAGCATGGGAAACTTCAGCACTTTCAGCCGGGTGAACGTAGAAGGAGTAAATGGTTTGGCACCCATTTTTCGTATCTTTACCACTCGCAGCGGATGTTTTCTTAAAGCGCATATCACCCCCACCTGGCAACCTGTCGAAGACCGTACTCCCCGCTTCGATCCCGCAGGGCGTGTCATTTCGGTGATTCAGAACCTTACGCGCGCTGACTTTCCCGAACTGAAAATTCAGATCACCGATAACGGATGGATAACAATTCCTGACGGCTATTGCTTTGGCACCGAAAAGATCGAACGTTTACAACCGATAGAGATAAAGAAGTTGACACCCCAAAAACCGTAGGAATTGTTTTGTAAACTTTCAGGAAAAGTACGATCTTTGCAGCATTGATTTTTGATACATATAATATATAGGAACAAATGAAAAAATTGAATTTATTCTTCATCACTTTAACAGGCATCATCATGATTACATCTTGCAGCAATTCTCCTAAGTCGAAAAATACAGGTTCTTTTGAAAAGGGAACTTTCGGCTACGACCTGACTTACCTGACGCAACAGGACGACGGGTTGATCGTTTTAACAGGCAACGGTGACAAGGCGCAGATCATCGTATCGGCCAAATACCAGGGCAAAGTGTTTACCAGCACAGCCAAGGGATTGGAGGGCAACAGTCTTGGATTTGTGAATTATAAGGTTTTCGATAGCAATGTTATCGACGAACATATGAATGGTTACGGCGGTGAAAACCGTTTCTGGCTTGGCCCCGAAGGCGGACAGTATTCGGTATTTTTCCAGCCCGGCGCCGAACAAACGTTCGTCAACTGGCACACGCCAAAACCCATCGACATTGAGCCATGGGAGGTGGTGACGTCCAATGCAAAAAGCGTTGCTATGAAGAAGGAAATGGAAGTGGCCAATTTCTCCGGAAGCAAACTCCGGCTGAATGTCGACCGGAAAATATCGCTGATGGAACCGGATGAGGCTACAAGGCTTTTAGGTCTTGATGTTGAAAAGACGTTGGATATGGTGGCTTATCAAACTGAAAACACGATCACCAATCTGAACGATTTCGAATGGACAAAAGAAACCGGCACCATCTGCATCTGGATACTCGACATGTTCAATCCCGCTCCGAAAGCCGTTACATTTATCCCTTTCAACGAAGGCGATGAAACTGTGATGGGGAAAATAGTTACTTCCGATTATTTCGGCGAAGTACCTGCCGACCGGTTGAAAATCGAGGGAAACATCATTTACCTGAAAACTGACGGAAACTATCGCAGCAAGTTGGGTTTGAATGCGAAACGCGCTATACCCATCGCCGGAAATTACGATCCGGATTCAAAACGGCTTACCATCACTACTTTCGATGTGGATAAGGATGCTATCTATTTAAATCAGGAATGGAATCCTGCAAAAGACCCGTTAACAGGCGATGCTCTGAATGCTTACAACGACGGACCGCTGGAAGATGGCAGCATCATGGGGCCTTTCCTCGAATTAGAAAGTACTTCGCCGGCTGCATTCCTGAAACCTGCACAATTGCTGACGCATCGTCATAATGTATTCCATTTCGTGGGTGAAGAAAAAGATTTGAATCCGATTACCGAAAAACTTTTTGGCCTTTCGATCAGCGATATTAAAAACGTTTTTTAGAATGTATTCTTACTCATATTTGTTCGATTTTAGTTCGAAGGTACTGCAGCAAATGGGTTTTTCGGAAGACGACGCTGCCAACTGCGCCCGTGTATTTCTGGCTGCCGAGTTGCGAGGTATATCTACGCACGGGGTGATACGCCTTACGGATTACTATAAACTGTGGGAAGCCGGGCGAATCAATGTAACTCCCGACATCCGCATCGTATACGAAAGTCCAAGCACTGCTGTTATGGATGGCGATGGAACCATCGGCATGTTACCGGCTATCCGCGCGATGAACACTGCCATCGCTAAAGCCCGGACAGCCGGAACAGGATGGGTGGCGGTACGTAATTCGTCTAACTTCGGTATTGCAGGTTACTATGCAATGATGGCGCTTGAGCATGATATGATCGGTATTGCCTGCACCAATGCCAGCCCGCTGGTAGCGCCTACTTTTTCGGCCGTACCGATGCTGGGCACCAATCCTTTGGCAGCGGCTATTCCGGCAGGACAACAGCCACCGTTTGTAGCCGACTTCGCCACTACGCCCGTCACGCGTGGAAAATTCACTTTTGCAGCCAAAAAAGGCGAAAAGATCAGTCTTGGTTTTGCACAGGATGCAGAAGGCAACCCTACCGACGACCCCACAGCTATCGAACATGGCGGGTCGATGCTGCCTTTGGGCGGCGACCGCGAACACGGAAGCCACAAGGGATACTGCCTCGGCGCTATGGTGGACATTCTTGCCGCAGTGCTTTCGGGCGCCAATTTCGGGCCGTTCGTACCTCCCATGATGTCGTACCTGCCTTTGCTGGATCAAAAATCGGGCGAAGGATGGGGGCATTTTTTCGGAGCCATGCGAGTAGACGCCTTTATGCCTGCCGCCGAATTTAAAATGCGCATGGACAAGTGGATAGAAACCATGCGCAGCGCACGGCCGGCAAAAGGACAGGATAAGGTGCTGATCCCGGGCGACCCCGAACGCGAAAACGAAGAACGTATTGCTCGCGAAGGAATTGTGCTGTTGCCGCAAGTAGTGGCTGAAATGGAAATGATTGGAAAAAAAGCGGGCGTTTGTTTTAAGTGATAAGTGCTTGACAAATGTGATTTTTTTTGATAAAATTCCGAATTTATGTTTGTTTGAAAAATGTTCGATTTATTTGATAGCCATGTAAACAGGAAAGAAAATAAAAAGAAGAAAAAGAAAAATGTCAGCTCGAAGTTATTCCACCGAGGCTTACTGTTATTTATTTAGAGCCATGGATATACGATTTTGTTGATGAATGTTTGGATTCCTTGCACTGATAACTATGAGTAACGATTTTGTTTTCGCAATCAATCAAATCAACCAAAGCAGGAAAATTATTTTAGAAATTCGTTTATCATACATAAATTATTAATCAAACATTTCCGTTTCTATTTCGAAAAATGAGACTGTTCGAAAAGCGATGGAACGTATTAGCGCCAAAAAATACGTCTGGGAGGACGAAATTTTAGCCAACATCATAATCGAGGTTGTGTACTGGGTCACTGATTTTTCATTTTATCTGAAGGAAAAATCGGCGCCAATGACAATGGTCACAGTTACAATTAATCGCTGGCACCACCGCAACCTCCACCACCACCGGCTCAATCATCCGTCAATGTCGTTTACAAAGATGCCACGGTTTGGTTTGATCCTGTTTTATCTACCATCTGCCTGTTGGCCTCTACATTCTTCAGATTGATACCGGAAACAGTGTTTATGAAACGCATAAAATTTCATTGCAGTGAGATCATATAATATAATGTATAAAAAAGCCTTCCAGCGATGGAGGGCTTTTTTCATTTTCGTTTCAACTTTCCGTAAAAAAAAATGCCCATTTGAAACCTTTTGAAACAAAAATACGTAAAAAAACATTGTGTTAATTAATTTTTTTGTATTTTTACCCCTTCATTTAATAGCCATGACGTCCATGAAAAAGGTGTGTATTTTGGTGGTTTTATGTATATTTGCAGGTTTGGCGCTTTCATCGTGCCGTAGCAGTAAACCCTGTCCGGCTTACCGTTCGGTATCATCTGTAGAGCAGACTGCAGACCCGGCCCAAACTGCAAGTTAAACGATTTTTGATTTTCAATTTTGATTACGGAATAACGTTTTCAATCAAAAATCATCAATCATAAATGAAAATTGTTTTTTGGCGTGAAGAAACGGATTGTTGTTTTTTTGACTGTCACACAATGCTGTATTGCGGTTCATGCACAAGGCGAGATTGATTTCCAGCCGCGTGTGTTTTATCGCAATGAATGGTCTGTTGCCGCTATGCTCAACTCCAACGGTTTTGGTGCAAACTACCGTTATGGGAAACGAATCAACGCTGACAACAAACGGTTGTACGAAGTCGATTTTGCCTACATGAAGGATATCAAAGAACGGAAATCATATTCAACAGTATCAACTTCATATTCTACACCGGCACGTTATGTCCACGGGAAAAAGAACCTTGCATTTGATTTACGGTTTGGGTATGGAAAGCAGCATGAAAAATTCCGAAAACACGATCTTGGCGGAGTTGCCATCCGTTACTTTTACAATTTTGGTCCTTCGGTTGCATTGCTCAAGCCTATTTATTACGAAGCGGGTGAATGGGTGCCTGTGCCGGGTCATCCTGAATTTGGACAATGGGAATCGCTCCCGAAGCCGGAAAAATTTGACCCCACCTGGGATCAGAACAACATACGCATATCAGGCCGTGCATCCTTTTTCAAAGGATTTGGTGAAATAAGCCCTGTTCCCGGTGCTTTTGGCAAATTCGGGTTCAATTTCGAGTTCGGCAAACAGGACAGGATTGTTCATGCGTTAGAGGCTGGAATCATTGCTGAGGGATTTTTAAAGAAGGTGGAAATCATGGATTTCACTTATCTCGACTCCGAACCGAGAAAAGTAGCCCAAAACCAGCAGTTTTTCATCACATTGTTTGTTAGCTATCGATTTGGCAGGATAGTCGACCCGTATGAAGTAAAGAAAAAACGGGAACGTTCACGGGAAATCAGTTATTAAAAAAATAATTTTTTAAATTTTTTTAATAAAAATTTTGTTTTGAAAAATAAATCCGTATTTTTGCGTCTTAATTTTTATGTAATATTTTGAATGTTAAATTTTAAAAACAAATATCAAGTAACTATGAATAGGAATAATTTGATTTTGATGTCCGTTTTAGCAATGGGCATTGTGTTTAGTGGTTGTAATCCTTTGAAAAAGATGAAGGACAGAGCCAGTGATGTTAAATATACAGTAAACCCGCCTGTTCTTGAATTAATTGGCAATGACGTATCCATTTCGGTAAATGGCTCATATCCTGCCGGTTATTTCAACAAGAATGTGGTCATGACCCTTACGCCTATCCTGCAAAGCGGGAGCAACGAACTGGCGTTTGACACCTACAAGGTTCAGGGTGAAAATGTAAAGGAAAACAACAGAGTGATTAAGGTTGACGGCGGAAGCTTCAGCTATGCCTCTAAAGTTGTTTACAAGCCCGATTTCCAACTTTCGGAAGTGGTGCTAAGAGCTACGGCGTCAAAGGGTTCCAAATCGCTGGATTTTGATCCGTACAAACTGGCTGACGGTATCATCACCACTTGCCTGCTGGTCGAAAAAACAGGGAAAGCCACATATGCGCCCGACAAGTATGTACGCATCATTCCCGATACGTATGAAGCCGACATCAAATATTTGATTCAGCAATCAGACGTCCGCGCTACCGAAACCAAAAAACCGGAAATTGTGGCGTTTACTGATCAGGTTAAAGCTGCTGCAGCCAATGAAAGGATCAACTTCACAGGCACACAACTTTCGGCTTATGCTTCACCAGACGGACCATTTGATTTGAATGATAAACTGTCGAACAGTCGTGAAAAGACCGGTTTGGAATTTTTCAACAAAAATTTCAAAGCAGCAAAAGTTGAGGATGTAATGAAGTCTGATTTACTGAAAACACTGGTTACTCCCGAAGATTGGGACGGTTTCAGAAAATTGATGGAAGCATCAACCATCCGTGACAAGGAATTGATACTCCGCGTTCTGTCCATGTATTCCGATCCTGAAGTGCGCGAAAGAGAAATAAAGAATATTTCCGCCGCTTTCGAAGAAATCAAGGAAACCATACTTCCACAGTTGCGTCGTTCGGCACTGAAGGTGAATGTTGAACTCGTCGGTTTGTCCGATCAGGAAATCAACGCTCAGTTTGACAGGGATCCCACCAAACTGAAATTGGAAGAAATACTCTATGCAGGAAGACTTACCCAGGATCCTAACAGGTTACTGTCCATTTATCAAGCTGCAGCCCGTCAATATCCTAACGATTTCCGTACCAAGAACAATTTGGGTGTTGCCCTGTTGAATCTTGGCCGTACCGGCGAAGCCAAAACTGCTTTGAACGAAGCCAAGAGCATTCAGGACAATGCTACTGTTAAGAACAATCTGGCTGTTGTGGCTTTACGTGAAGGCAACCTTGCTGCTGCTGAAGAATTGTTGAATGCAGCCGGCACTACCGATGATGTGAAATTCAACCTTGGAACCATAGCAATCATACATGGTAAATACAGCGAAGCCATCACCCATTTTGGCAATCAGGTAGAAGTAAATGCCGCTCTGGCAAAATTGCTGGCCAAACAAAACGACGCCGCTCTGTCGACACTCAATTCGGTGAAGAGCGACGACGCTTTGGTATACTACCTGAAAGCTATCGTAGGCGCACGTACGCAAAATACCGATTTGCTGATGAACAATCTGCGCACAGCTTGTTCAAAGAGCGCCACTCTGAAAGCCAATGCCAAAAAAGATGTTGAATTTGGCAAATACTTCCAGGACAATACTTTCAAATCTATTGTTCAATAATCATTTTTTTAAAGGTTTAAATGGAAACCGGTGGAAAAACTTCACCGGTTTTTTTGTAGTTTATGCTTTCACCATTTTCAAACGGACTGATGAAAAGGATCATAATTTTGGGTACGGCTTATCCCTACCGGGGTGGTTTGGCTTCGTTCATCGAAATGCTGGCCAGTACTTTTGGAAAACAGGGTAAACAGGTGGATATTATTACATTCAGGCTACAATATCCCGAATGGCTGTTTCCCGGAAAGACGCAGTATTCTGAATCACCGGCCCCTGATGATCTGTACATCAAACGAATGATCAACTCTATGCATCCGTTCAACTGGATAAGGGTGGGCATGTATATTCGCAAGATATGCCCTGATGCGCTCATCCTGAAATATTGGACGCCCTTCATGGCACCCTGTCTTGGAACTATTAGCAGGATCGTATCAAAAAACCGGCATACTGTAATTCTCACGCAATTAGACAATGTTGTCCCTCACGAAAAACATTTCTATGACCGCCTCCTCACCCGGTATTTCATCAATTCGGTTCATGGGTTCATCTATATGTCACAGCGGGTAAAGGAAGATCTGGACAGCTTTACCACCACAAAACCCTCTGTATTTGCGCCACATCCCTTATTCAGCAACTTTGGCGAAAAAGTACCACGCGACCAGGCCTGCCAACGGTTGAACTTGAATGCTGATAAACGCTATCTGTTATTTTTCGGTCTGATCCGCGACTACAAAGGGCTTGATCTGATGCTCGATGTCTGGGCAAACCTGCGAAAAAACGGACAAGCGGTGAACAAAAAACTCATAGTAGCTGGCGAATTTTATTCGGACAAAAACAGGTACATACAACAAATGGAACGTTTATGCATCACCAGTGATGTGTTGTGGCACGACCATTTTATCCGCGATGAAGATGTAAAATATTACTTTTCAGCGGCCGACGTGTTGGTACAACCCTATAAAAGCGCTACCCAAAGCGGCGTGACGCAAATAGCATATCAATTCGAGACGCCTGTGATTGTTACCAACGTTGGAGGCCTTTCAGAAATTGTATCCGACGGGCAAACGGGTTTTGTGGTAGAACCGGACGCAATGTCTATTACCAAAGCAATCGAAAAAATATTCGAAGATGACAGACTGCAACAAATAGCTGAAAATATGATCTCTGAAAAGCGCCTATTTTCATGGGATTATTTCACAGAAAAGTTGGAAAAACTGTACGATACTGTTATCGAAAATCGATCATGAGTTTAATTCAGGACAAATCGCAAATAATGATATGATGTATGCCGGCGAGTATTAAATTTCATAAAAAAAAATCGTGAAAATAGTTTTGTATATAAAAAAGATATATCTTTACACGCTCATTTTGTATTCATGTTAACAGATCTGAAATATTTGCAGCAAATGACCGGTAATGATAGCCAAATCATTAAAGAAATGATTGAATTGTTTCTGAATCAATTGGCTGAGATGCGGGTGGAAATTGATTCATTGGTCAATGATCAAAAATGGTTTGAATTAAGCCGGCTGGCTCACAAAATCAAATCATCAGCGCTTGTCATGGGGGTTGGGCAAATGGCTGATGATATGAAAGAACTGGAACTGTTGGCAAAGGAGAGTAAACACACCGAAAAATATCCTGATTTTGTGGCACGTTTCAATACAATGATCGATTTAGCCGAAATGGAATTGAGACCATTTTTGGAATCGTGCAAGTGATTTTATCAACATGTAGTAATTTATAGTGATTGAAGAGTATGCTAAAGATCAATTCAATTGGAGATGTCACGGAGGTCAAGTTTGACAATCTTCAAAAACTAAATGTCCTGGTGAGTGAATCTGTAAAAACCGGGCTTCAAAAGTTGTTTGAAAGGCCTAATGCAAAGGTACTGATTAATATGGAAGGCGTTTATTTCCTTGATAGTTCGGGATTTGCGGCTTTTTTATCGGTTTCAAAGGCGGCCAATAAAAACAACGGTCAAATTATTTTTTGTAATATTTGCAATTCAGCATTGGATCTCTTTAAAGTTTTGCAATTGCATACCGTGTTCAATATCATTATTGACCGGGAAGAAGCTGTCAAATCATTTAAATAACCATTGTCATGAAGAAAATATTAATTCTGGCGGGTATGTTGATTACCCTTGGAATGAATTGGGTAATTACAGCTCAGGATACGCCGTCCTGGGCAAAAGAAACCAGAGAGCAAAAAGAAAAACGGATGGCATGGTGGACAAACGACCGTTTTGGAATGTTCATCCATTGGGGAATTTATGCTGTTCCTGCACGCCACGAATGGGTGAAACAAAGGGAGCGTATTTCGGATGAAGACTATCAGAAATATTTCGAACATTTTGACCCTGATATGTATAACCCGAAAGAATGGGCGGCTAAAGCCAAAGCGGCAGGAATGAAGTATGTGGTATTGACCTCAAAGCACCACGACGGTTTCTGTCTTTGGGATTCCAAATACACTGACTTCAAGGTGACCAACACGCCCTATAAAAAGGACTTGCTCAAACCGTTTGCGGATGCTTTCCGCGCCGAAGGGATTCGTGTCGGTTTTTATTATTCACTCATTGACTGGCATCATCCGGATTTTACATTTGACCGGATTCACCCCAACGGGCCTGCTGACCCGCAGGAACGCAAAGCCGAAAATGAAAAGCGCGACATGAATAAATACAGGCAATACCTGAAAAATCAGGTAACTGAACTTTTGACACAATTCGGACAGATCGATGTATTGTGGCTCGACTATTCCTATCCCGGAGAAAATGGAAAAGGACATTTAGACTGGGATGCAGA
>Ga0209737_10002634_pt1 | contig 12527 bp, 7 predicted proteins | sample TergutCu122P3_FD_187284 | JGI IMG/M metagenome (GOLD analysis project Ga0209737, IMG submission 187284) | Cubitermes ugandensis P3 segment gut microbial communities from Kakamega Forest, Kenya - Cu122 P3 (SPAdes) (version 2) | ecosystem: Host-associated > Arthropoda: Insects > Digestive system >... | reverse complement strand
CCCATTGCCTCGCCCTGAAGGAAAAGGAAGCTTGTCCCAACGGGTGCTATCCCGTGGCTGTAAAGATAAAAAGCCAGCCCGCCGCTTGCGGTCCCCGTCGCGGCTTCTTCGTCTATTCCGAAAAGGGGCGCGAAGTTTCTCGTATATGCCGTTATTTCCGGGTCAGGCGTATCAAGCGTGAAAGCGTGCACGCCGCCGGCGCCGTGTTTTTCCGAAAACGCCGAGAGGGCTTTAAAATCCGGCGCGATCTTTGAGAGCGCGTCATTATCTTTTACGGGCATGAAAATATCAGGAAACCCCGTCGATATCAGGATAGGTAAAAGTTCGGCGCATCCCGCCTTTACGGGTTCATAATCGATCCCCATGATTGTATACAATTCAATAATGTCAGCCTGCGCGTCGAAACGTTTTATGAGTTTTGCGGCAGGCATATCCATCATAATGAGGCCGTCTTTTATTTGCATGGAAAGCTTCCCGGATAACGTGTCGGCAATATATGAGGAATTGTCATTAGCATACCCGGACTTAAAAAGCACAGTGAAAGCGGCAACGGTGGCATGCCCGCAGAAATCGACTTCGGCAGCCGGGGTAAAATAGCGGAGTTTAAATTCACTGGCGGAGATTTGCTTTATGAAAGCTGTTTCGGAATACCGGAGCTCGGCGGCAGTCTTTATCATAACGCTGTCGTCTGGGAAACCGGAGCCTTCAGGGAGCAAAACTATACCGGCTGGGTTGCCCCCGAATACTTCTTCTGTAAAAGCGTCAACTATGTAGAACTTCATCGACGTCAACCTCCTCTGATTCCTCGATATCAAGCAATGGCCCTTTGCCCGGTTCATTCAGCTCTTCAACAGAGCGAAGTGTCCGGTTTATTGCTTTTGTCCGCTTGCCGACGATTTCCTCAAGGGTTTTATCCGCTGTCTGGATTTGTTTATGGGCTTTGTCGAGCATATCGCCGAACTTGACGAACTCCGATTTCACAGCCCGCAGCGTATCCCATACCTCCTGCGACCTCTGCTCTATGGCAAGGGTCTTGAAGCCCATTTGAAGCGAGGCTAAAAATGCTGAAAGCGTCGCCGCGCCGATTGCCGTAACCCTATACTTGTCGCGCAGTTCTTCAAACAGGGCGGCGTTTTGCACCACTTCGGCGTAAAGCCCCTCGGTCGGCAAAAACATCAGCGCGAAATCTGTGGTTTTAGGCGGCAAGATGTATTTATCATAAATATCTTTTGCAGACGAACGGAATTTTTGCGCAAGGGCCTTTCGCGCCTCGTCGATAGCCTGCTTGTCTTCGGCGTCGAGTAAGCGGTTGTAGTCTTCTATTGGGAACTTCGAGTCAATAGGCAAAAGGAGGGGGGCGTCGCCGCTTCCGGGAAGCTTTACGGCGAACTCGACGCGTCTGTTATAGCCGATTTCAACATTCATTTCATATTGAGACGGCGCAAGGATATCCGAAAGGAGCTTTTCAAGCCGGACTTCCCCGTACGTGCCGCGCTCTTTCACGTTAGTCAGTGCGTTTTTCAGGCTTTTCGCGTCGGCGGCGAGGTTTTTCATTTCCCCGAGCCCCTGCTGAACGCTGTCGAGCTGCTTTCCGACGAGTTCAAACGATTGCGCCAATCGAGTTTCGAGCGTCTTTTGAAGTTTTTCGTCGACTACGCCCTGCATCTGCTCCAGACGTTTCTCGTTGCTGTCCTGCAGCGCTTTTATCTTGTTCTCAAGCGTTGTGTTTATTTTTTCCAGTTGCAGGTTTGTTTCGATCCGGCTTTCTTGCAGTGTTTTATTCACGCTTTCCTGGATCATGCCGAAGCGGCGGAATTGCTCGGTTGTCCCTTCGGCGAGCAGCGTTGTAATTTCCGGGTAATCAGACTTTTTTCTGCCGATAATAAGAAGAAAGACGATAAAAATCAACAGAGCGATTATTAAAATACTGAGTATTGTTTGCGTGTCCATTCCTTAAGTCTATCACAACCACGAAGAAATGCAATGCACAAAATGCACAAATATTATAATTGAAATTATTATATTTTGTGGTATAATAATCCGGTCAGGGGGGTAAAGATCATGGAAAGATTGACCGGAACCGTCGTCCGCGGGCTCAGGACGCCCATAATCAGAGAAGGCGACGACCTCATAAGAATAGTTGTTGATACAGTTATCGGCGCGGAAAAAGCCGGGGAGTTTTCTATCGGCGAGCGGGATGTTGTCGCCGTTACGGAAGCGGTCGTCGCGCGGGCGCAGGGAAACTACGCGGCCATAGATCAAATCGCGCTTGATATTAAAAATAAATTCGGCGGCGGGGAGATCGGCGTCGTCTTTCCCATACTCAGCAGGAACCGCTTTGCCGTTTGCCTGCGCGGGATAGCAAGGGGCGCAAAAAAGATCACGCTTATGCTAAGTTATCCGTGCGACGAAGTGGGGAATCAATTGATCTCGCTTGATGAAATAGATAAAAAAAACATAAATCCGTACAGCGACCTTCTGACAGAAGAGGAATTTATAAAAGCTTTCGGCGAAACGAAACATACTTTTACCGGCGTAAACTATGTCGATTACTACAAAAAGCTTATAAAAGACGAAAACGCGGAGGTAAAAGTCATATTCGGCAACGACCCTAAAAGGATCATAAACTACGCGGATACGGTGCTTACCTGCGACATTCATACCAGGGAACGGACTAAAAGAATTCTAAGGGAAGCCGGCGCAAAACTCGTCCTTGGGCTTGACGATATATTGACACAAAGCGTTTCCGGCAGCGGATACAACGGGGAGTACGGGCTTTTGGGTTCAAACAAGGCGACGGAAGACAAAGTAAAACTCTTTCCCACAGGGTGCGGGCAGTTTGTCTGTGAAATACAAAAAAGGATAAAAGAGCTTACGGGCAAGGCTGTTGAAGTAATGGTTTACGGCGACGGGGCGTTCAGAGATCCCATCGGCGGGATATGGGAGCTTGCCGATCCTGTCGTTTCGCCGGGTTATACAGACGGGCTTTCGGGAACGCCGAACGAGGTAAAGCTGAAATATCTGGCTGACAATGATTTTGCCCATCTGTCGGGAGACGAGCTTACACGCGCGCTATCCGACTATATAAAGAACAAAAGCAAAATGACCGTAAGCGATATGGCGTCCCAAGGGACGACGCCAAGGAGGCTGACGGATTTAATCGGTTCGCTTTGCGATTTGACCTCGGGGAGCGGCGATAAAGGGACGCCGGTCATCTATATACAGGGGTATTTTGATAATTTTTCCGTGTAAACGGTCAGGCCCTTTTAGAGAAAAAGTAAGCCAAAACAGCGAAACCGGCGGCAAACACGACAGACAAAAGTCCTGTTACGTCAAAGGAAAAGCCGGGGTATATGACAAAAACAGACCCTAAAATAAGGCCTAAAATGGAACTGTATAATGCTTGGGAATAAGACCTGAGCATTATTTTTATGATCTTGATGCCGGCAAGGCAGCCGACAACCATTCCGGCGCCGAGCACAGCCAGTATAATGACGTTAAACGTAGATACAGCTTCCACGAAAACGGTATACGCTCCGAATATAAGCATGACGACGGCGCCGCTTATCCCGGGGATGAGCAGCGCGACCGCGCTTATCATGCCCGCAACAAAAAGCCAGGTGAGTATGGGTATGGTTATGCCTCCGAGCTGCTCTAATGTTTGATTTGTAAGATTTTCGCTGCCCGTAACGGCAATGATGAGCATAAGGAGAAGCGAAAGAATAAATATAAAGACATTCCGCATCTTGATTTTTTCAGAGCTGGCCCGTACGTATATCATGGGGATCATGCCCAGGATGAGGCCGATGAAGCTGAAATACATGACCTGGCCGAATCTGTCGAGCAAAAACATTATGATGTTGCTTATTGAAAAAATTCCGCAGGCGCAGCCGAAACAGAAGGCAGTTAAGAACTGTAAGTTCATCTTGACATTCTTGAAGCTTGCCAGAGTAAAAAACTTTTCGTAAATATTAAGAAAGATAGCCAGAGTACCGGCGCTGATACCCGGTATGACGCTCGTTGACCCGAAAATAAGCCCGTAAGCAAGCCCTTTTAAATATTTAATGCCCTTCACCTCCATTAAAGACAGTGTACAGTAAAGTTTCTTTCGCGTCAATGGACAAGCCGGCAAAGGTTTTCCCCTGCCGGCCTGTAATGATGAAAGAAAGGAATCTATTGTTATCAGTTGTTTTCGGAGAGTTTTAATTCTCCTCTCTTCTCCTTGTGATGCGGAGCGCCGCTAATGCTATCAGCGAAAGCCCGAACAGGAGGAAGCTGATCAAGTTGTCGTTAATGCCTGTTTGCGGGATGTCCGCAAGCGGTACCTGCTCGTCAAAGATGACTACAGGCTCATCCGGGATCGTTGCAAGCGGCACCGGGGGAGTATTGATCGTTACCGGCGGATCGTCCGGATCCCTGTCTCGCGGGTCGTCGTTGTCAGGGGTTGTATTCCACGATAGAACTACAGCCGCTTCATCTTTGCCCTCATGCACCACCTGGTTTTCATCGACCGCTTTAACAGTCACAACGTTCGTGTATGTCGCCCTCGTGGCCAGAGCGTCCGTTATGTAGTAGAACACTACCGACCCGCCCCCGGACAGAGGTATGCTGCTCAATTCGGAAATCAGTGCAGCTAAGTTATATTCGCCTCCGTTGTAGTAGAATTTCCCGCCGCTTACGTCAATGCCATTAAAGAAGTCTGTTATTTGAGTTATGTACAGGGCGCGCTCTTCGTCATTAGTTATTGTTATCTTGAATACGGCTTTGTTCCCTGATGATGTGAAAGTGATGCTTGTGTCATTCCAGACAACCGATCCGGCCGTGTAATCCATGCTTTCCGTGTAAGCCGCTACCTGCTTTTTGACTTTCAAGTGGGTTTGATATTCAGTCACGGGAATTGTTACTTTATCGTCGTCATTTACCGTTCCGCCGTAAACAACTCGCTCCGCTGTTACAAACGCTTCATTTACAATCGGTACAACTTCACCGTCATCGTTTTTAGCCGCAGCGACGGAGTATCTGATAAAGAATTTATCAAGCGGCTCAAGGTTATTAAGTAAAGTAATCGTTCCCGCTGTCAAATCGATTTCATAATCAACGTCTTCTATCAATTCAACCTCTGACGGAACGCCCGGCACGAAGAGCTTGATTTCTCCGTTGATAGCCTTTTTAAACATTTCATCGGATATAACGACGTTCTTCAACTCTTCAGCGCCTGTGTTTTGAACCATTATGGTATAAGTGATCTTGTCATATAGAACCGCGCTTTCCTTGCTTGCCTCTTTCGTCAGCTCGATTTTCGCTTCGTAGTAGTTATTGGTGAAACTTACACTGTTGGTAGCTTTTTTACCAACCGGGTTGCCGAGGAAATAGGTTATCGTCCTGACATTGTTTTTATCATAAATCCAGTTTTCCATGGGGGCCGACGTGTCTTCCGTTATCGTAAGTTTTCCTGTAAAGTTTCTCGGAAGCTCGATAGTAAAGCTTTGATCAACGCCGTCGTTCACCTTTATGGTTTCAGTTCCGTTTCCGTCTACTGCGGCCGGGGAGAGCAGGTCGTCATTCTTGAAACCTTCATATGACCAGTTGAAAGTGAAGTCTGCTTTCACTGTTTCCGTGCCATTGACTATCTTTTCAACCTTGACAACCGGGTCAATGGGCTCAAGCAGGGTGTTTACAAACACGATCGGGGTTTTATCATGACGCCCTACGGGGTTAACCTTCGTTACCACGCCGTTTTCGATAACTATCGTAAACGGCCTTGTATCATATGTCATGCCGGGGACCATATCCGCCGGTATCTGTTCTGTCAGCGTCAATGTTACGTCTTTGCCAATATATTGCGGAAGCTCGACAGTTTCCGTCGCAATACCGTTTTCCACCGTGAGGGTAAATTCTTCGCCGTCCGACAGTTCAAAAGTGAAGTCTCCCGAGTAGTATTCCACGATCGGCCTTGAGAGGATGCCTCTCGCATCGACTACTGTCTTTGTGAAGCTGAAGCTCGGGATTTTTATGCCGTTAAACACATTCTTCATTACGGCGTAATCAACTTTTTGCCCGCGTATTCTCGGATACGTTACTTTCCCGTACGGGTCGACAACGATGCCGCTTATTTCCGTTTCCGCTACCCATCCGTAGTTGTTGTTCTTCTCAACAATGCTTATCGAAAGGACTTTGCCTGAGCCGGGTTCCGGCAGATCCTCAAGAGCGACGTCAAAGAAGATGCTCTCAAATTTCGAGGAATCGGCTAAAAGTTCAAGCAAATCATCGTAGAATATCAGTATGTCTTTTTCGCCGGCCTTAACGTCGTCGTAATAAATTTCAAATGTAAATTCATATGCATAGCAGCTGTTGCCGTGTGTATGGCCTAAATCAGCCGGAGTGATTTCTTGATCTTCGAGCAGCACGCCTGTGCAGTCATCGCCGAGAGGACAATTGTCTTCTTCACATCCGTCTTCGCCGCAAACCATCCAAACATCTCCAAAGACTGCTTCGCTTTCAGGGCGCTCTGTGTCTCCGCAGCTTAATACCGCGCCGTCAAATTCCGGAAGCAGTTCGGCTCCGTCGCCTTTAAAGAATTTGCGAAGTTCTATAGTCGGCGGTATCTGATCCTGTCTGAAAATATTTTTCACGCTGCTGTTTTCAAAATCCTCATCAGGCTGGAAATTGAGCAAGTGGTCAAATTTGCCGTACAGCACAGGGCTGCCTATAGCGTCACTGCTCCAGCCGCTGCCTGCCGTTTCCTTTATAAACAGTTCGGCTCCGCGCAAGTCGGCGATATTTATACCGGCAACATCCCATACGAAAGCTTTACTTTCGGGGAATCTTTTTTCCACGTCGCTCTTCGAGAATGTCAAGTCTTCAGTTACCTTGGCGCCATTGCTGAGATAAAGCGCAAATGTGAACTCGTAGCTTGAAGGATACTTGGCGTCTTTAAACTTTTCTACGAATTTTTTCAGCGTTATTTCCGGCAGCGCAAGCTTGCTGTAGTAAAGGTTAATTACAACATCGCCGTACCCCTCGTCTTCGGGGTCGATTACGCCGCTCAGATCTGCCTTATTCGCTGCATTTGTTATAAAAGCGTCTGTATTAACGTTTTCGCCGAAATCAAAGTAGTATGCCCTGCCTTGGAAATTTATAGAATCCGTTGCGTCAGCGCCGTTTATGGGTAGTGCATACGCATCATCAGGCAGGTAGCCGGCGTCAACAACAGTTCTGCTTGATAGCTTGGTGTAGCTTCCGCCTATATTTTTTACGAAGTAATTGACTGTAACGGTGTATGTGTCTTTCACGCTGACATTGATCGTCAGCGTCTTGGATTCGCAGCTTTCATAAGAAACACCGTCTTTAGTATATACTACAGAGTATGTTAAGGTTGCGGTAATATCTTCAAGGCCGATCGGGTTATCCAAAGTGACTTTCAAGGCGCCGCCTGCCGTCGTAACAAAAGTCCCGATTTTATTTCCGGCTGTATTTTTAACGTCGCCGCTCCCTTTGAGTGAAAAGCCTTCGGGGCTGCTATAAGGGCTGTTGCTCAAATCGCTGTAGCTTATTTCAAATTCCCTGTCAGTCGGGAAGAGGTTTGCTACAGTCGCGCCCGCGTCCTTCGCCAAAGGAAGCACTGTTATGTATTTGTTCGCCCAGTCGGCAAGATCGATATAAAAATCAAATTCTCCGGTTCCGTCAGAATACCAAGCCGCTTTTACAGGAACTCCGCCGGTCATTAAATTCAGCGCTACATTGGTGAACTCGAAACTGCTGTCGTCGCCGATAACGAGATATTTACCGGGTTCCACGCTTTCAGCCGCTTTGATTTTCACTTCTACTTTGCCTGTCTTGGCAAATATTTCATCAATCTCAAGCGTAAAAGATTTTTTATCAGCCGCGATAACCGGCTCTTTTGAAATCATCCCGCCGCCGGCTATTGACAAAACTTTTACATCGACAATGGTAAACCCATCAGGCGCGTTATAAGTAACGAGGCCGTCTGTGGCTACCGGGTTAATTTCAACTGTTATGTTTTCTTTAACGATATTTGTGAATACGGTAGAGAGCTCCGCAGTCATATTGGGTGCAAAATAATTATCATTCTTACCGTCGGTTTGGCCATTTCCCGCAATCATCCTCAAAGTTTCGGCTGCAACATTTCTGGCGTTGGCATCGTTGATCCCGGTGAGTTCAAAGCCTACAGCGAATACCGTATGCCCTGCTGCGCGTGACTCGTCAGCCCGCAGGACAGCCGCTGCTGTCGGGCAGCAATGTGTATTGGGTTCTGTCGCATTGCACTGGTGGGTTGTGCTGGTGACGTCAATGCCTAAGGTAGCTAATTTATCGACTATTCTTATCCCGTTGATTGTTACCGTTGAATGGTTTGGGGTTACACGCGTATCAGTTATTATAAGGTTATAGCGCGACCCTGAACTTACCCTATTCCAGTCACCGTTAGCCTGTTGTTGATATCCATTGCCGCTGGTTACTAAGGCGCCTTGCTCAACATTATATCTCCCTGTTCCATCGGCAACTTTCACATAATTATTGCCGCTGAGGTTATAGTTGCCGCTGTTAACGGTCGTAGTTCCAGTCCCGTGTTGATACGGCCTGTTAGCAACGCCGTCGCTCATAACAATTATAAAGCCGGGGCGATCCACATTGCCTCTGGCTGCAAGTATCGCATTGGCATTCCTGATGCCATCCGCAATGTTAGTATAAGAACCGGCTGCAAGATTATCTATCGCACGTTCGGCCATTGTTCTGTTTGAATTTGTGCCGGTAATTCCGGCAGGGTCAAACAGGTACGTTGTGCCGCTGCTTATCGCGGTATTGGTGTTTATTGTAAATCTTGCGCTATTGCCCGTTCCCGTTACAACAGGCGTCATTGCTCCTGCGTTTGTGTCATATGGAACAAATGCGAATCTGCTTCCCTGTCCGGCTGTAAAAGCGCCGGTCCCCGCGAATTCGCCGTTCCCTTTGTTGTAATCATCTACGACACTGATAACTGCTTTTGCAGCAGCCTTCGCAGCAGACCATTTTGCCGCGCTGCCGCCTTGGTTCGTGTTTGCCATACTGCCCGATGCGTCAAATACAAGAACCACATCGTATGGCTTTTTTGACGTTGTATCGAGTACAGCAGAGTTAAATGCCGCTTTCAATGAAAGATCAAATGAGAATTCGTGCCCGCACTCGATCATTTGTATATTATTGGTTGCCGCCCCTATTTCGCCGGCTTTCAAACTACCGATGTCGATCGATTTGAGCGGGGGCTCCGCTCCGAACGCTGTGACGCCCATGCTGGTGAATATCAGACAAAATGTCATGAACCAGGCGAGCCATCTTTTAATTCCTTTCCTGTTAGTATACATTTTTCCTCTTCCTTTCATACTTTACATCATTTAAATTTTCACTGGAATTTCAACATTTGTCGAAACCTCTCCATGTTTTATGTATAAAGTATATCACGGTACGGTTACATTGCGGTTACATTTATAAAAATTATGGGTATTTTTTAATTTTTTTTGTATTCTCCGAAATAGCTTCCCAAATACAAAAGCTATTGATATAATAATTCTATACTTAAATGGTTCAGAGGTACGAATGAATATATTAGTGGCAAATGACGACGGCATAAAATCAGAAGGCATATACAGGCTTGTCGAGACATTATCGCGCGATGCGAAGATATATATCGCGGCGCCCCATATCCAAAGGAGCGCGAGCGGCCACAGCATCAGCATAGGCATACCTCTTTTTGCTAACGAAATTGAATTTGATAACGCGGAACTGGCATTTGAGATCACGGGGACTCCCGCTGATTGCGTAAAGCTGGGGCTGAATTTACTGGCAACGAGGGGAATAGACATTGATATGGTGTTTTCGGGTATAAACCACGGCGGGAACCTGGGGACTGACACGCTGTACTCCGGTACCGTTTCTGCTGCCATGGAGGGCTGCTTATGCGGCAAGCCGTCTGTTGCGGTTTCTGTCAACAGCCATTTCCCGAGGCATTTTGACTTTGCCTGCGAGCTGGCGGCGGGCGCGCTTAGAAACGCGTACGGCGTGATTAGAAGCGGCACCCTTATCAATATCAATACGCCAAACCTCCCGAAAAATGAAATAAAAGGCGTTAAGTACGCCGGGCTCGGCATGAGGGAGTACAATGAACGCTTCATCCCGCAAAAGGCGGAGAACGGCGCGCTTCAATATATGTATACGGGCGAGCCCAAGTATTACGAAAGCGATGACACCGGTATTGACGTGATAGCCATGCAGGAAGGTTACGCGACGGTCACGCCGCTAAAATACGACCTGACGGATTACGCGCTTTTAAGTGAACTATATAAATGGAGGATAGATAAATGAAGGGATGGACTATAAAAAGGGAAGACGCGATACTTGTATGCATTGACTTTCAGGAAAAACTGCTTGCCGGTATATACGGCAGGGAAAAATTTGAAGAATGCGCGAGCCGGCTGATCAAAGGGTGCCGCATGCTCGGAATTCCGATACTCGTTACGCAGCAATACACAAAAGGGCTCGGCCCGACGTCGGAGAAGATCACAAGGGCGCTTGTGGAAGCGATACCCGAAGTGCTGCCCGAAGCAAGCTTCACGCCTTTTGAGAAAACCACATTTTCCGCGATGAAGGAGCCGTCCTTTGCAGAGGCGATCGCGGGATCAAACAAAAAGACGGTCATAATAGCGGGCTCGGAAACGCATATTTGCGTACAGCAGACGGCGATCGAGCTCATCGAAGCCGGATACGGCGTCTTCGGGGCTGTCGACTGCATGGCGTCAAGAACGCTTGAAAACAAAGAATTCGGGCAGATAAGGATGACTCAGGCGGGCGTCGCGATAACAGGTTACGAATCCGTGCTTTTTGATATGCTCCTTGATGCGAAGGACGAAAACTTTAAAAATATTTCACGTTTGGTAAGATAAATAATAGTAAGCGAAAGAAAGCTAATGTTTGAGTTTGACAACAAGATAACAATTGAGCAGAGAAGCCTCCTTGAAGAATACTTGCGGGGATTTGACTACAAGACGTCCGGGCTGTCGTTTTCGGCAATGTATATGTGGCGGAATATAAATAAGTTCACATGGGATTTCATCGGGGACTACATGTGCATAGCGGGCTTAAGCCACCTCGAGCTTGAAGAGGGCATTATAGAGCCGTTCCTTTTCCCGCCGCTGACAAATACGGGCAAATACGATCCCGGAAAGCTCAGGGAAACGATTTACGAAGCAAAAAGGATGTTTGAGGCGCAAGGGCATAAGTTCAGCATAAGGCTGCTCCCCCTCAACATGATAGACATAATAAAAACCGCCTGCCCCGGAGAGATGAAGTACATCGACGACAGGCCGAATTACGACTACGTCTACAAGATACAGGACCTCTTAGACTTAAAGGGGCGCGAATACCATGGCAAAAAGAACCACCTCAATTACTTCAATAATAATTATAAATACAGATACGTGACGCTGACGTCCGATATGGCGGAAAGCGCGATGACATTTATAGATGAGTTCAACAAAAGAAAAGAAGTCCCCGAGCATGAGATGCGGCTGCTCGAAATGGAAAAAGAAGCGATGGGCGACGTTTTTAGCAATATCGAAAAGGTCGGGTATTTGGCGGGCGCCATCGTCATAAATGACAAGGTGGAAGCCTTAAGCATAGGCGGAAACCTCAACAAAAACACCGTTACGGTCCATGTGGAAAAAGCAAATACGGAATACAGGGGGCTATATCAGGCGATAAACAATGAATTCTGCAAACACGTTGCGGCAAACGTAAAATTTATTAACAGGGAAGAGGACATGGGAATCCCGAACTTAAGAAAGGCAAAGCTTTCTTATAAACCCGTAAAACTGTTGGAGAAGCATATAGCTGTTTTCAAATAAAACGCGAAAGCGAAAATTTTAGGAGGGATATTGAAATGAGAGAAGTTGTTATAGTAAGCGCGGTAAGAACGCCGATAGGGAATTTTGGAGGCACACTGAAAGATACCTCCGCAGCCGCGCTTGGCGCGATAGCCGTCAAAGAGGCGATAAAAAGGGCGGGGATCGACCCGGCCGCGATCGACGAGGTGATCATAGGCAATGTGCTTTCCGGCGGGCTTGGCCAGAACGTCGCCAGGCAGGTCGCTCTTGCGGCAGGGATCCCGAAAGAAGTCCCTTCGATGGTTTTAAACAAAGTCTGCGGTTCGGGTATCCGCGCCGTCAGCCTTGCCGCGCAGGTGATAAGGGCGGGGGACGCCGATATAGTAGTCGCCGGCGGGACGGAAAGCATGTCGCAGTCGGGCTATATTGCCCCGGCTATGAGATGGGGCGCCAGAATGGGCGACGCGAAATTTACCGATATTATGATAAACGACGGCCTGACTGACGCCATGTACAAAATTCACATGGGCATAACGGCTGAAAATGTATGCGAGCAGTGGGGCCTTAAGAGGGAAGAGCTTGACGAATTTGCGGCAAGGTCGCAGCAGAAGGCGGAAGCGGCTCAGAAAGCCGGAAAATTCAAAGACGAAATAG
>Ga0209737_10002633_pt1 | contig 12527 bp, 10 predicted proteins | sample TergutCu122P3_FD_187284 | JGI IMG/M metagenome (GOLD analysis project Ga0209737, IMG submission 187284) | Cubitermes ugandensis P3 segment gut microbial communities from Kakamega Forest, Kenya - Cu122 P3 (SPAdes) (version 2) | ecosystem: Host-associated > Arthropoda: Insects > Digestive system... | reverse complement strand
GTTTGCGTTTGTTTGGAGGATATTGGGGAGACCACCCCGTCAGGGGATAACACCCCTGCCACCCCTCCGCAGAGGGGAATTGTCGTTTGCGTTTGTTTGGAGGATATTGTGGAAACCACCCCGTCAGGGGATAACACCCCTGCCACCCCTCCGCAGAGGGGAATTGTCGTTTGCGTTTGTTTGGAAAGCGAATGTAAATTCCCCTCTATCGCTTGCGTTGTGCTGGAAAGCGAATGTAAATTCCCCTCTGAGGAGGGGTGGCGGGGGCGTTGTCCCCCGACGGGGTGGTTTAACTCGGAAAACAACCGCTCACCATACTCGTCGTCAATGTTCACCACCGCGACGCCGCCGACTTTTAAGTGTTGCGTGAACAGCCGCTTCTTCGCTTGATAGTAATCTTCCATTGTTCCGTGGAAATCCAAGTGGTCTTGTGTTAAATTTGTGAAAATCGCAAGGTCGAAGTTGAACATCGCAAGACGCTCCAGCACAAGCGCGTGCGAACTTGCTTCCATGCTTAGCGCCTTGATTTTGTTTTTCGCCGTGCCGAGCAGTTTCAGCGTGTCGATTGCTTCGGGAGTGGTGCGGTCGGCGTCAAGCAATTTGCCGCAAACGCGGTTGCCTGTGGTGCCGGTAAAAACGCAATACTCAACGCCGAAGATTGACGCCAGAATCTCGTAAATAATGGTCGCGATGCTCGTCTTTCCGTTGGTGCCGGTTACGGCGGAGCAGAAAATTTTGTCGAAATCTATGCCGTAATGCTCAACGCCCATTCTTGCCATTTCGCGCTTTACGTTGTCGCACTTAATCCATTCGCCGGCAAAATTTGCGGGTCTGTCGTTCTCGGAAAGCACCGCAGCCGCGCCTTTTTTTATCGCCTCGTCGGCAAAATCGTTGCCGTCAAAGGCAAAGCCCTTTACCGCGCAAAACAAATCGCCGGGGAGAATCTTTCGTGAATCGTAAACTATTCTCTTAAACTTCTTCATAAATTAAAAAATTCCTCTCTCGACAAAAAGCGAACAGGGCTGATTCTCGCGGACAACCGTGCCGACGGTAGGGTGCTGACGACGCACCTTGCCGATTCCGTCCTCGATGAAGGTCGGCGTAATGCCGCGCTGACGAAGCATGTAAATCGCGTCGGCAATGTTAGCGCCAACGAGATTGGGCATCGTGATTTCGTCCTCCACGGTGTCGGTCCGTAGCGTGATTCGCGCCGCGCCCGTTATTTCGCTTCCAGCCCGCGGAATTTGCGATATGATTACGTTCTCGCTGCCTATAAAATCGCAGTCAATCTTCATCTCGCTGCAAATTCTCCTCGCGGTTTTCAAGTCCAACTTAACGAAGTTGGGATAAACCCTTCTCTGCGGCTCCACGGCTGGCAAGTTTGCCGCGGTATCTATAAACAAATTAATTTCTTTTCCTATGGATATTTTGGGCGAGGCGACGATATTTTTAAGAATTTTAGCCGTTGCCGTTCCCGCCACAACGCCGCCGAAAAGTCCCTGTCTCGGCTCGTCAATCGTAACGCAAACCACAAGCGCGGGCTTGTCAATCGGCGAGATTGCGGTGAAGGACGCCCAGTATTTGCCGTCCAGGTATCTGCCGCCCTCAACCTTGCGGCTCGTGCCCGTTTTGCCGCCTATGTTCAAACCGTCAACCGCGGCCAAACGCCCCGTGCCCTGCTCGTTCACGACGTCGCTCATCAGGTCGCGCATTGTGCGAGCGGTCTCCTCGCTAATCGCCCGCCTTTTTATGAGTTTCTCCGACCTCTGCGGATTGCCGTTACTGTCGGTAACTATTCTGCCTCTTCTGTCGGTTATCTTTCTGTAAATCTGCGGACGCATCACCAAGCCGCCGTTGGCAATGGTCGAGGTCATGACCGCCATCTGCAGCAGCGTAACGGAGACGGCATTGCCGAATCCCATGCTCATGGCGTCGCGCGGTCTCCAGCTGTGCAGCGGGTTAAGTATGCCGCGCTCTTCCTCCGCCAAGCCGATTGTGGTTCTCTCTCCGATTCCGAAGCGCCTGCAATAGTTAAAAAACATTTGGTTGCCCAATTTCTCGGTAACTATCTTGAGCGAGGCGATGTTGCTGGAGAATTTATACGCGTCCGAATAAGGCACAACGCCAAGCCGTATCACGTCAACAATCGGACGCTCGCCCGCAATCTCGAATCGTCCGTTCTGGCAGTCAACCAGCATGTCCGGCGTAATTAATCCCTCGTTGAGCGCCGCCGCGAAAGTAATCGTCTTAAAAATACTCCCCGGCTCGTAGTTCACGGAAACCGCCCTGTTTTTTTCTATGGTGTTTCTTCTGACGGGGTCGAAAGTCGGGAATGAACTCATGGCGAAAATCTCGCCGGTGTAGGGGTCCATGACTATAGCCATTCCGCCCTTTGCGCGCGACTCGCGAACCGTCTCCTCCAGCACGTCATCGACTATCTTCTGTATGTCGAGGTCTATCGTGAGATGAACGTCGCTTCCTTCGCGCACCTTCTGCCGGCTTTTTCCCAGTTTGGGAAGTAGCGCCCCCCTGCCGTCGCGCCGCAATTCCGTGTATCCCGCCTCACCCGCCAAATACGAATCAAACGCATGCTCAATGCCGCTCAGCCCGCTCTGATAGAAATCGCGCTTGACAAAGCCAATGAGCGGCGCCGACTTGGTGTAAGTGTAAATTCTATGCCACTGCGACGCCTCCGAATCGCTGGGAATTGAGTATGCAATCTCCCTGCCGTTGCGGTCGAGTATTCTACCACGTCGCGCCGCAACGGGAATGCTTCGCCGCGAAGAGTTTCGCAGGTATGACTTCTTGTCTTCGCCGCGCAGCACAATCTTTCTTTCGTTGGTTTGCCCTCTGTTTTGAGTAATCACTATCTCGCTGTCGTCGCATATCTGCAAAAACCAAAGCCGCATGGTCAAAAATCCCGCCAACCCCAAAAACACAAGCAGCGAGAAGACGATAAACCCGTCTTCCCTTATGTATTTTGTGATTTTCTCGATTACGTATCCGACAGTCATTGTATTTTACTCCGTAAAACTAAGCATAATCTGCTCGACAATGTTGCGCCGCTCGTTCTGCACCCTGTAAGTATTGTTTCTCTCGTTGTAGAGCAGCACAATCTGCTCGTTTTTCAGGTTTACAAAGTCCCAGTTCCTCTCCCGCGCAAACGCCCGCACCTCCGCCACATTAGCCGCCGAGTGAATCTCCCGTTTCAACGCCGAAATCTCTCTCTCGTAGTCGGCAATCTCTCTAACCAGCACGTCAATCTCCATAGCGGCAAAGTCGCTGAACTTCGACTGCAACACAAACGTCATCGCCAACATACACGAGACGATAAAATACTTGAACATAACTACCCCCTATACCTTTTCCCCGCAGCGAAGCTTCGCGCTTCTCGCCCTGCGGTTATGTAAAACCTCATCTTCATTTGCTTCTATCGCCTTTTTCGTAATAACCCTAAGCTTCGCCGAATTTCCCCCGCAAACGCACTTGGGCAGCACCCGCGGGCAAACGCAATCCCGAGCGTTGTCGCGCAGAAAATTCTTGACAATCCTGTCCTCAAGCGAGTGGTACGACATCACGACAATGCGTCCGCCCGCGCGAAGGTATCCCAGCGACTTGTCGAGGGCGACTTGCAACTCGTCAAGCTCGCCGTTCACCGCAATCCTGAACGCCTGAAATATTTTCGACAGCACGCCCATATCCAAATGCCCGTATTCGCTATTCAATACCGTAAGCAGCTCGCCCGTGGTCTCAAGCGGCTTGCTTTTCCTCGCCGCAACCACCGTCCGCGCCATCCTCTGCGGATTTCTCACTTCGCCGAAGTCGCCCAGAATCCGTGTCAGCTCGCTTTCGCTCTCGAAGTTTATCAAATCCGCCGCGGTTTTCGTATCGTCCCTGTTCATCCGCATGTCCAGCTTCGCGTCGCTCCTGTAAGAAAACCCCCGCCCCCCCTCATCAAACTGATGCGAGGATACGCCCAGGTCCATCAGTATCCCGTCAATCCCGTCAATATTATGCTTCCTCAAAACCCCATCAAACGCAGAGAAAGAACTATGTTCGACGATAATCCCGCACTTGACTACCCCGTCGGGGGATAACACCCCCGCCACCCCTTCAAAAGAAGGGGAATTTATATTTTTTGCAGACGCAACTTTAACAAATTTACACGATTGCAAATTCCCCTTCTGCGAAGGGGTGGCAGGCGCGTTGTCGCCTGACGGGGTAGTTATCCTGTTCACCGCCGTCAAATCCCTGTCAATCCCAACCGCAACCCCGTCCTCGCCCAGCTTCTCCGCAATCGCCCAAAAATGTCCTCCGCCCCCCAGCGTAAAATCGCAATAAACACCGTCTTTCTTAATGTTCAAATACTCAATGCACTCATTCAGCATAACCGGAATGTGGTAATTCTCACTCATTTTTGCTCAAACTTTCCGATTTCTCGCTCTACTTTATAATAGTAGTCGGCAAAATCCTTTTCGTTTATGTCGCTGTTTATGTCGCTGTTTTCATATTCAACGCAACATGCCTCAAGATATTTCCCCATTCCGAGGAGCACAATTTTTCCGCCCTTGTATTTTATTAAATCCAACTGCCATTTCGGGATTGTGATTCGTCCCTGCGCGTCCGAATCGCAGTTGGTTTGTGAGTTGTAGAAATTAATCGTATATTCGTGGAACTCTTCCGTTTCCGGGAGGTTAGCGTAAACCTGCGCCTTTTTTTCCCACTCGCATCTCGGCAATATCCTCAGGCGATATTTGGGAACGCGCACGATATGAAAGCTTCCGCACTCGCCGAGTATTTCGCGAAACTTCGCGGGAATGGAAATCCTTCCCTTCGCGTCGATAGAAAACTCAAACTTTCCCGTTAAAAAACCCGTCACATTGCCCCACTTTTTGACATTTTTCACCACCTTCACCCACAATATATAATATTGCACGAAAAAAAGCAATAGTTTTTTGAAAAAAACTTTATTTTTTCATTTTTGTTTGGTGTATTTGTCGGGGTGGGGGAGAAGGGCGCATTGTTGCATACGCCCGTTTTTGTTACGATGGATTTAATTGAAGCGCAATCTTAATACCTGACTTCTGAACACGAATGCAATTTGCGGATTGTTGTTGTATCTCACAAAAAAGCGCGGTCGGTCGCCGTCGGGACTACCGATGTCGAGCATAATTTTGCTGCCGTCGCTCGAAACAAGCGTGTGTCTTGCCGCCGGATTTGCGAGTCCCGATATTTCGTCGGGGATTGAATAGGAATAATCCCAGTCGCCCGCGTTCAGGTCAAAAAATTCGCCGATGTAACTTGCAATCGCGTCGGAATTTGCGGGCGAGCCGTCGGCAAACGTCCAGGTGCCGTCGGGATTTTTTTGCGCGCTGCTTGTAACTCCGTCCTGTTCCGCAATTACTTCAACAATGTCGTTCGGATTAAAATTAAATATTCTTCTGTTGCGCCATTCGTTTACCTCCGCTTTGAATGCGTAGCCGATTCCGCCGCCGACGAGATAGACATCGTTGCTGTTTGCAAGCCGGAAGTGGTTGAAGCGCCAGTTGTCCGACCTTTTGCCCAAAAGAAAATCGCCGACTTTTCTTTCGTCTCTGTCATAAATTTGAACAGAAAACACGCTGTCGCCTTCAAGTCCGTAAAGTGCGAAATTATCTCTGTTTCTGCCCACGAAATTGTCCTGACGCATTTCGGCTATTTTTTGGATAACGCTCAAAACCTTAACGCTGTCAGCCGGATACAGCAAATCGGGAAGCACGCTCCAGGCGACAAACCAAAGCCCGTCCATTTCCGATAAAATCACGGAATTGTCGCCCTGCGTCAAAACGATTTTGCCCGCATTCTCCGCGAATCTCGGGAAAAACGGTGCAAAAGTTTTCTTTTCTTTTGAATTTTCCAAAAAAGACGAAACAAACATCGCGGCGATTATCAGCAATAATATCGCTCCGCTGTAAATTACTTTTTTCGCTTCCATAATTATTTTTTCCTTTCGCTTTGTTTTTTGCGTTTGAAGAGTAATAAAAGTCCCACGACAATGAGGATTACCGGCATTAAAGCCAAATTCAGCGCTTTAGTCAATGTTGCAAAATTGTTTTCCGCGCCGCCTTTCATCGTGAAATTTCTCAAAGTCCTGTCAATCATATTGCGGGAACGGACTGCGATTAAATTGTCGTCGAGCGTCAGCCAGTCGGTCAGATTCAATATAAGCGGCATGTTTTGCAGAGAGCCGGCGTTTGTTGATGCGAAATCGGCGTTTCCTATCACAATTACCGAGCCGCTTGTCGTAGAAAGCAGTATTTCGCCTTCGGGGCGCTCAAGCGTCGTGTCGTTGAATATGGAATTTATTCTTCCGCTCAAACGAATTGCGAGCGGATATTGTTTTAATGTGCCGTTTTGAAGTGCGCGCTCAAAGAAAAATCCCCAGTTTTCGTTCGGTGAAATTCTAAACGGCGGCGTGCGCGTCGTGGAATAAGGCGACGACATTATGAGCGTGTCGGCGATTGTCTCCGGATTTATGTTTTCGGAAACCATAACGGGCGTTATCCAGGGGAAAATTATCTGCCTCATCGAAGCGAGCGGCGCGACATTTCTGTTGAATCCGTTTTCATTAACACGGACGAACATCGGATAATCCGTAGGGACATTTCTTACTGTCGAGCCGATTTGCTGCGGAACGATAACCTGCCCGCAACTTGCGTCTATCATCAATTCGGCTTTAACGTTTACGCCCCATTCTTCGAGCATTTTATACAAAAACGTGTTGCTTACAACAGCATTTTCGCTTTTTTGCGGGTTGATTGCAAACCTCTGCGCCAAAACGATTACGTTTCCGCCGCGCATTAAATACTGGTCTATCGCAACAATAGCGTTTGCTTCGGTGAAATAACTCGCTTCGTCTTCGCCCGGAATTATTATCGTCGAAATTGCCGGGTCGATGCTTGTTTCCTGCGATAAATCAATGTATTGCAGGTTATAGAACGAAGAAAGCGCCTGAATAATCGGTCTGAATCGCTGATGTGTGCGGTCTTCGGGGATTTCAATCGCATACCACTGCGCCCAACTCGGGTCTATGTATCTCATAGTGTCGGTTTTCACGATTCCGATTGTCGGCAGGGTCTGAGCGGTCAAACGGAAAATCCGCTGAATAATCTCATACTCAAAGTTGTCGGTCGCCTGCACAAGCGGAATACTTTCGGATTTTCCGGCGTAACGCAGAGCGATTCCCATATAGCCGTCAACCATTTGCGCCTTGTCTCTTTCAATTGTCTGGACACGGATTGCCGGAATATTCATCGCTATTGCATCGTCCTTATCCGTCTGCTTTTTCAGCGGATTTTTCCAGACGACTTTAATGTTTTTGCTCGCGGCAATCTTAAATTCGTCCATTAAATCCTTGATGTCGTTTTGCACTTTTTTAAGATTTTGCGGAAGGTTGTCCGAAAAATACAACTCAATCGTCAAAACGTCGTCAAGAGAGCGCAATTTGTTTTTGCTTGCCTGCGAAATCGAGAAAATTTTGTTTTGCGTCAGGTCAATTCGCGCAAATTTTTGTTGCGACAAAATATTTATGACGACCGCATAACCCAAAATTATCAGCGAAAAGACAATGCTCAAAAGTTTCAATTTTTTTCTCATAATATTACTCCCACTTTCTGCTTTCAAGCGATTGAACATTCAAAAACAAAAAGAATGCGATTATTGTCAAATAATAAATAACGTCGCGACTGTCGATGATTCCCCTGCAAATGCTTTCAAAATGCGTCGCAAGTCCCAGAAACGAAAGAATTCCGACCATTTCCGACGGCACAAAATACAGCACAAGCGGGTGCCCTACCAGCAAAAGCAGCAAAATAACCACAATTCCGCCGATTAGCGCCACAATTTGGTTTTCGGTAAGCGAAGAAACCCACATTCCGATTGAAATATAAGCCGCACCGAGCAAAATCGCGCCGATATAACTCCCGATTATTACGCCGATGTCGGGATTTCCCAAAATTGCTATGGTTACGGGAACGGTCAGCGAACAAGCGAGCGTAATTGTTAGAAAAGCGAGCGCCGCCAAAAATTTTCCCGCAACTATTTGCGTATCTTTCAACGGCAAAGTCAGCAGCAACTCAATGGTTTTGTTGCGTTTTTCTTCCGCCCACGAGCGCATTGTTATCGCGGGAACAAAAATCAGGAAAATGTAAGGCAAAAATTCAAAATAACCGCGCATTTCCGCCTGGTTATTTATGAAAAACGTTTGGAAAAACAGAAAATTCGTAATCGCCAGATAAACAATTATAAAAATATAGGCAATCGGCGAAAGAAAATACGATTTCAATTCTTTAACGCAAATGGTCATTATTTCATTCATTTTACTCCCCCTCTCTCGAATTTGCGGTTAATTTAATAAACACATCTTCAAGTGTTTCCGAGCCGTTATTGGTAAGTTCGCTCAATGTTCCGTTTGCCGCCGTTTCGCCGTTGTTTATTATTATGATTTTATCGCAGGTCGCAGCAATTTCAGGCAAAATATGCGAACAATAGACAACCGCTTTTTCTTTGCCTATATCTTTTATGAGTCGTCTGATTTCAACGATTTGATTGGGGTCGAGTCCGCTTATCGGCTCGTCTAAAATCAATAAATCCGGCTCGTGAATCATCGCCTGCGCAATTCCCGTTCTTTGACGATAACCTTTCGACAAATGTCCGACAGGTCTTTTCCACATCGTTTCCAATCCGCAAACCTCAATCATTTTTGTGGTTTGTCTTTTTAGCTTTTCACCGGTAAGTCCGCGAAGTTTTCCGACAAACAACAGGTATTCTTCCACAAACATATCCGTATAAAGCGGAGTAGTTTCAGGAAGATAGCCAATTTTCCTTCGAGTTTCAAGCGAATGTTCCAAAATGTCTTTCCCATCGACACAAACCCGCCCCGCCGACATCGGAATAAAGCCCGTGATAATTTTCATCGTGGTAGTTTTCCCCGCGCCGTTAGGACCCAAAAATCCGAAGACCTCGCCCTTTTTCACGGAAAAGTCAAGGTTTTTGACAGCGGTAAAATTTCCGTAATTTTTACACAACCCCGCGACTTCAAGCATATTTTTGCTCATTGTGATATTTACTCCTTTTCTTTACTTATGCGCAAGTAAAATATTTTTTGCCCGAATGAAAAATCAAGAAATGCGACGAAAGATAAAATAAATACGCTAAATGTCAAGAACTTTTTATTATTTTACCCCTATATTATTTTGTAAATGGGGTTTTTGATGCTTATTAAAAACGAAAAAATTAATTCATTCGCGCTTCTTTTGTCGAAGATTGATATAAAGGTTGTGTTTTTTGGGATGATTTTTTTCGGTCCTTTTCTCTATGTTGATGTGCATAGATTGCCTTTTTTGTCGCCATACTACCTTACAATAGGTCGCATGATAAAGTTTGCAATACTTTTTCTTATGATTATTTATCTAATTCCCGTCCTGTTTAAAAGGAAATTTCATATCCCTATAAATAAATATGTAATTGCAATAGTTCCCTATATGTTGGCATGTTTTTTGAGCTTGGCTGTGAATCCCGACAATAAACAGATAACCGGAAAATGGGATTTAATTTATCTTTACTATAGTTTTGCCGTATTATTGATAATGCTATATACCCTTAAAAATAACGAACACAAAATATTGATTTATATTATGATGAGTTTAGTGCTTTTTAATTGTGTGTTCTCGTATATTGATATGGCAGTGGGTTTTAATAATAGCATTGGCAAACATTCGGGGCTTTTCGGCGATAGAATTTATTATGGACGATTAAGTACGATTATAAGTGCATATATGATAATAATGTTACTTAACACGAAATCTACCTTGAAAAAATGGTTGCTGTTGTTAGGGATATTGTTTTTGTTAATAAATATTTTATTGTTGTTTCAAAGAGGCGTATATTTGGCTTATTTTTTTGCAATAGTAACAATAGTATTGGCTACAAAAAATAAAAAAATAATATTTGCCGGAATATTTTTATCTTGCATTCTCGCTTTACTTTTTGGATATATGGTAATGGAAAGAATGAATAGAGATAAAATGGGCGTTGTAAACTTGAGCGATGCCGGGCGAGTATCTTCTATATATGCAGGGTTTAATATGTGGAAAGCAAAACCTATCTTTGGGGTTGGGCACGGAACCTCATTTCATAGGATAAGAGAGTATGAAAATATTCGTATTATTGGCTTCAATAACCAAGCATTTTCCATTCATAATTCGTATTTAGTCAGGTTGGCGGAAACAGGAGTTTTAGGTTTTATTACATTTACCTTTTTTAATATAATGATTTTATTAAAACTAATCGGGACATTCAAAGGTAAAAAAAACATTGTAAAAGAATGTCCGCTTGAACTTTTTTACACAATATATTTAATTGTTTTTTCTGTAATGGATATGATGTATCCCATAAATTTTAAGGAAGGGTATTATTGGTATTTATTAACTGGCGCAATAATATTAATCAGAGATAAACAAAAAATCGAGGAAATAGAACAAAATGTCGAATCACGAGAATAACAAAAAAATAGCAAAAAATACGCTTGCTTTGTATTTTCGGCAAATAATAACGATGTTTGTATCGTTGTTCACTTCACGTGTTATTCTGCAAACACTTGGCGTGACGGATTTCGGAATAAACAGTGTTGTTAGCGGTATGGTGGGTATGTTGTCGTTTTTGACCAACTCTTTGTCAGGTACAACGCAACGCTTTCTTAATGTGGAAATGGGAAAAAATAACACAACGGAATTAAAAAAAATTTTTTCCAATTCTCTTTCGCTGCATATAATTTTTATACTTTTGCTTGTAATTATTGCCGAAACGCTCGGATTATGGTTTCTCAAAAATAAACTTGTTATTCCACCCGAAAGAATGGACGCAGCATTTTGGGTTTATCAACTCTCTATAATTTCTTTTTCCGTAGCCGTTTTTTTTGCCCCGTTTGACGGAGCAATCAGAGCGCACGAAAGATTTGGTTTTTATGCAAAAATGAGCATTTTTGACGTTGTTATGAAACTCGTAGTTGTGTATTTGCTCGTAATTTCACCTTATGATAAACTTGTAGCGTTGTCTTTTATGTATATGTGTGTCAGTATTATCGGACGAGTAATCGTATATATTTTTTGTCGCAAAAATTTTGAAGAATGCAGAATTAAATTATCGTGGGTAAAAACTAATATTCGAGAATTATTCGGATTTAATTTTTATGCTTTAATCAACGGACTTTCATTCACTATCAGATTTTACGGGATAAACATTGTGTTGAATTTGTATTACGGACCGATTATGAACGCCGCACAAGGAATAGCAAATACCGTATATGCTGCGATTTCTTCTTTTTCCGACAATGCGGCATTTGCGACACAACCGCAAATTATTATGAGTTATGCAAAAAATGACAGGGAGCGGCTTTGGACATTAATAACAAAATCATCACAGTTATATTTTTATTTGCTTTTGATATTAACGCTTCCGTTTATTTTGGAAATAGATACTGCTCTTTACCTGTGGCTCGGAAATTATCCGGAATATACTTCGATTTTTGCGCAATTATTTTTGCTGGAAATTTTGCAGAGGGTTTTAGCGCACCCCATAACTTTTGCTAACCTGGCTGTAGGAAAATTGCGGGCAATGACGATAAAAAGTATTATCTGCCGTTTGCTTATTTTGCTTTTTGCCGTATTTGTAGGAATAAATAAATTATCACCAACGTATATTTATGTTTTTGCGCTAATTTTGCAGAGCATTGATTTATTTATAACCGTAATAATAGTTCTGAAAGTGCAACTTGGCTTCTCTGTCCGTAAATATTTTACCGATGTTATTTTGCCAATATCAAAAGTTAGTTTACTTGCAATTTCCGCGCCCGTTGTTTTGCACTACCTCTATTCAAAATCGACGATGTCTTCTTTGGGAGTCGTATTATTTACTTTAATTTGGAGTGCGGCAGTAGTTTTTTATGCGGGGCTTAATCAACAGGAAAAAATAATGATTGCAAATAAATTACCGGTTTTTTTGCGTAAAGCATTAATTTTCCGATGAGATGTTTGCCAAAACTTCGTTAAGTTGCGGAAAATACTCAATCACTGCTTTTAATTGTTTATCATTCCCACTTTCGGCAACATTGTAGTTCATGAGGGCATTTCCGTTTTGCTGTTGTTCCGGTTCAACTTCGTGTAATTCTTTTGAATATCCGTTTTCAAGCACAATATACGGGCTTTCTTTGCCAAAATATTTTTTGTTTAGCACTGCCATAGCCCAAAACCAAATATCATCGGCTTTCGGAGCGAGTTTCATAAACAAATCAATGTTTGTAATGTCTTTGTAAAAACAATGCGGCGGATATAAAATTCCTCCTACGCCAGTCGGAAACACACAGGACAGCGAATGTTTTGTATTTTCAAAATAAGTTTTCGGCTCTATGCCAAAATCCCAATCAACATAAGGGAGTGGTTTTTTATTGCTGTCAACATTTATTCCGTGAACACGATGACAAATAATTTTTG
>Ga0209737_10002632_pt1 | contig 12530 bp, 11 predicted proteins | sample TergutCu122P3_FD_187284 | JGI IMG/M metagenome (GOLD analysis project Ga0209737, IMG submission 187284) | Cubitermes ugandensis P3 segment gut microbial communities from Kakamega Forest, Kenya - Cu122 P3 (SPAdes) (version 2) | ecosystem: Host-associated > Arthropoda: Insects > Digestive system... | reverse complement strand
CTGCACTTGGAAGGGTAGGCCGGGTTCCGGGCACCCCAAGGGTGGCCAAGACGCGTTAGTCAACCGGCAACTTTTCAGCAAAAATCCGGCGGGCTTTAGGCCCCACGCCCAGGCCACCAAGAAGCGGAAGGCAAGAAAAAACACCTTCAGCTTCTCGGTGGCTTTCTTCCTGCCACTGAAAAGTTAACCTGGGTGACTAAACCCAACCGCGCCTTTTTCGCGCAGCGGGGGCAGCATAGCACCTTTGTGAATGAGAGGAAACAAAAATGTTGGCTGGAGAGGAAGAAATTCGGAGGCCTTCATGGCAAGCTAACGCAAAATATACCACACGCCCCTGCCCTTGCCTTGCCTTGCCAACTGTCCGCTTTCCACCAGGCGGCGAAAATGCTCCTTGAGCGTGTTGCGGCTGACGCCTGTCAACACCGCCATCTCTTTGGGCGTCGCGCGGCCATGTTTGCGGATATGCTCCACAATGCGCACAGAAAGCTCCGGCATTTCTGCCAAAAGCCTGTGCTCAATTTCCATTTTTTTCTCAAGGTGCTTCATCTGCTGGTGCAAGGCGCGCAAAAAAAAGCGCAGCCAGGGTTGCCAATGGGGCGTGGGGCCGTTGAGGCTTTCTTGAGTCTGCCGCAATGCCACATAATAGCCCTCTTTGTTGTTTTCGATGACATTTTCCAGCGAGCTATAGGGTACATAGGCATAGCCGCAACGCAAAAGCAACAGCGTGCTCAAAAGGCGCGACAAGCGCCCGTTGCCGTCCTGAAAAGGGTGAATGGCCAGAAAAACCACCGTGAAAATGCCGATAACCAGCAATGGGTGCAGGCTTTGGGTTTCCAAAGAGGCGTTTGTCCACTCCAAAAGCTCGCGCATCCGCTGTGGCGTTTCAAAGGGCGTGGCCGTTTCAAAAACAATGCCGAGCGGCTGGCCATTTTCGTCAAAGGCGACGACATGGTTGGGAGAGCTCTTATAGTTGCCGCAATGCCATGTGTCCTTCTCGCTGTGGCGCAGCAAGTCTCTGTGCAATTGGCGGATATAATTCTCCGTCAGAGGAATCTGCTCCCAAAAAAGGCACAGCTGTTCCAGGGTTTGGGCATAGCCGACCACTTCCTGCTCGTCGCGTGTGGCAAAAGAGCGGATGGAAAGGTTTGCCAGAAGTTTTTCCACATCCGCGTCTGAAAGCCGGCTGCCTTCAATGCGCGTGGAGGAGCCAACACTTGCAATGTGGGCAACCTGGCGCAGGGAAGAAAGCCGCTCTGGCGCCAATGTGCCCAGGGCTTTCCATGCCCCTTTAAATTCATCTATTTCCGAAATAAGCCGCAGGAATTCAGGCGTGAGGTCCAAGGTATTGAGCGCAAACATACCCGTTTATACACCCAATTTCATCCAATTCCACCCAATTTCGTTCAATTTCACCCGATTTTGCTTTGGGTGGACATGAGGAGGGTGGGGGTGGAAAAAGCCGCTCGGGGGGAGCGGCTTTGGGGGTGGCCGACTTGCCGGGTGAGTCCAGGGCCTTAGGTTCCTTTCAAAGTTTTTCTTGCAGTTTAAAATAGATAGCTAGGATCTATGGGTGTGCCACTTAGCGGGACGCCGGGTTTGGAGTCCTTTCGGACTTCAAAGTGAAGGTGAGGCCCTGAAGACCGCCCTGAATTTCCAACCTCTCCAATTTTTTGACCTTGAGTTACCGGGTCCCCTTTGTTCACATTAATATCTGAACAATGAGCATATAAGGTATGAACGCCATTGCCGTGATCGATCACGACATAGTTACCATAACCATCGGGATCGTTTCCTACCTCAATAACAGTCCCACCACCCGCTGCATAAATGGAGTCCCCATAAATCCCGTCATAACTAATATCAATACCTTTGTGATCTGGCCTGCTTACATTGTTGCCGCCATAATTTGTTCCCGTTTCTGAGGAGACTTTTGAGGAACCCAGGTCACCAAGGTTCAAAGGCGTTATTAAATTTTTTATAATATTGTCAGCTGCTGTACTTCCGTCTGGCACTTTCGGAACAATTACCTTATCATCTCCGTTGTCATATGTGTCCACCTTGTTGTTGGTCTTCTCCGCAGGCTTGTCAACCTCTTTGACAGCATCGTTATTTTTAAGTGCTGTAACTACTCTGAATCCTGCTCCTATTCCTTTTATAACTCCATAAACTGACATAACTTCTTTCCTTTCAAAACAAAATGTTAAGTGTTAAACGTTCAATGTTAGTAAATAAAAAATTCCCCCCATCGGCGCCACCGGGTGCACGTCTGGCCATTCCCGTCAAATCAACGACGCAACAACAGCTCGCTGACTTGCAGCAAATGGGTTACAACACACTGATTTTGATGATTTATTCCCCCCAACAACTGCGCTCTATACTTACATTATCTGCCACGCACATACAAAGTTGCTAAGACTGCGAGAAAGCTTTCAAGGCACACGTAACCCTTCGAAAATATTGGGGTTATTTTTTATCTATGCCGGGGAAAGGAAGATTTTTGGAAAATGCACGGCCGTTTTTGAAGAAAAGCACACAAGAGCGCTGAAGCAAGAAGCCCAAGCGAAAAAGCAAGGGCCATGGGCGCCTTTTTATCGCCCATGGATACCACTCGGTTTCTCTATCAGAACAGACGTCTCGAGTGCGGTCAGGCTCGGACATTCTGGGGAAATACTTTTTGGGTGGGGGCGCTACCACGCTGGGGCCTGGAATGCGAAAAGCAACGGCGGTGTCAAAACCCGCCGTTGCTTTTATTCTTTTCTGTTTGGAATATGTCACATACCTTGGTTGCGCAAACGCCTGTGCACAAGACTGAAAGCCATGAGAGCAAAAAGCACGCTGAGGCTGAAGGGGCCACCCATGGTGTTGCAGCCAACCCCGGAGAGTTCAGTGTCCCCACCGGAGAGTTCAGCGTTGCGAGGCGTATCAGCGTTGTCAGCCTTGCTTTCCGGTCCCTGCTGAGCTTCGGCAGCCGCCGCGCGCCATGCCTCGGGTAAACTTGCCATACTTCGGTCAATAGCATATATGCCTGTTATATTTCTAATCAGCATATTCTCTGTATTATGTTTCAAATCTCCGTCTTCTCCAATAACATACTGTTTTTCATCGACAAAACCAACGGCGTGCGCAAACCTATCATAATCAGACACTTGCACATTCCTTTTGTTTCCATTTGCGTCTTCTATTTCTTTTTCTGTGAGCGCATTTGCTGCTATGATCTGACATCCTGCAGAATCGTCAAAACTAACATCAGGGCCTGTTTTTCTAGTTGTGTGAACGTTAATGGCATCTGTGACAGAAGCACCTTCCACAAAATGCGTTCCATTCCACCTCATTGCTGGCAAGGCCCCCGGAAGTTTTAGTGCAGGATAGCGTCCTCTTGAATTAGACGGATGCCAATCAGACCTAAACGCATAAAAACCTTCATTAACAGTGGGTGGATAGGTTTCGTTTATTGGTCGCGGATTTCCTTGGCCTTGCCGCCTCTTTGGGTCATCGGGCAGCGTGCTTGCATTTGTTGTAATATAGACGACTTCGCCTTCCATTTCAGCTTTACCTTTCTTTAAAACAACAACCATCGCCCTATATCTTCCGTCTGGATGCGTGGACGATTCTATCCCTTTTCCAAAATCACCTCCCAGGCCTTCGAAAGCAAAAACAATAGGTTTTCCAGCCTCTTCTGCTTCAACCTTTGAATGGGCACCGGCTAGATTCATGGCCAGCAATGCGCGGACTCGCGGTGTGGCATATTTATTTTCCAGTGTATTATCCGTAAATCCATATGCCATCGCAACCTCACCCAGATCAGGAAATGGAAGCACCAACCTCGCGTTCCACAAATAAAAATCTTTTAAAAAATCTGGATACCAAAGGTACATTTCTTTGTCATCAGGATCTACACGCGGTGTTCCCTCGCCCTCCACATACCTTTTGGTCCTCCCATTAATCGTCACATCATAAGTTCTTTTCGTCGTACCCTGGGGAATGACATAGGCTCCACCTGTCATATTGACCAACGTCCTCAATCGAACATAGTTGTCTTCAATTTTGCATTCGCTTTCGGCGGCTGCAGTTGCAGCTGCTGCCCTTGCACCCGCACTGCTGACACCACAAGCAGCTGCGGGCAAATCAAAAATAGCCGAATCCACCCATACAGCCGGATAAACATATCCATGCTCGGACAACTTCATTTGATAGACTCTGCCGCCTGTGGGACCGTCCGCATTGGCCAAGGAGCCTGCCGTGTTGGGGGCATCGCCCGGTGAACGCAGCCACATGCCATAGTCCCTTCCTGACGGAATGCTGATTTTGTTATAGTTGGCGACCGCATCCGCCTGGCTGGGAACGTCGGGTTTTTTTAAACCACTTCGAAACTGAGAGCGGGACAAATAGTTGGCGGATTCGGCCCAGCTCAACACAAAAGCAACGTCGTTGCCTGCACCAAATTGAGCGTTGCCGGGCAAGCTGAGTCCGTTGGCCAAGGACTTATCCGTGTTGCAAGTGCCCAGCGTCTTGAGCGCATTGTTTTGCATGGTGTAGCCACGCAGCAGGGCATTCGGAGGCAGATTGTCGGCCGCACCACCGGCGTGGCCATTGAACCACGCGTTGATTTGGTGGCGAACATTGGAGGAGCTATAAGCCTTTGTCTTGCCATAGCCGGTATATTGCCATGCCGGGTTGCCGTAGTAAGCAGCAGATGAATGAATGTTGATGTAGTTAGCACGCACAATCAGCGAGAACTGCCCGTATTGCGCAATCTCCACCCACTCGGAAGTGTCCCCGGTTTGCACCTGCGTCAGAATCCGCCCGTCCACACTGTCAGGTGCCCCTGGCGTGCCTTTGCTGATGCATGCAGCAGACGTGCTTAAACCTGCTAACACATCATCCCCATCCTCCTCAGAGGAACCAATGCCTGTCACCTCCCCTTCACCGCAGCTTGACAAAAACAACAACCCAAAGCCTAACAACGCTCCAAATATATACTTCTTATAATAAAAGACTCTCATGTGAAACTTCCCTCGTTTTGAAAAATGTGAATAAATGCCTCCTCAAAGGACGGCCCGTTTTGGAATTTTTCCCCCCACCACAAAAGGACGGCTTCTTTTAGAAAGTATCCTTTAGTTACATTGTCTGTCTCGAACACACAAAGTTGCTAAAGTCAAGAGGGAAGTTGCAAATATGTTGAAGCATCTGAGACAGAGCTCAACATCTGATATAAATTGAGAAATTTTCCTGCGTCGGTTTTTTGGGTTCGCTCGAAACCGATGGGGGCGCTTTGAAACGTGTGCCTGACCGCTCAGCACATGAAAAAAGCCAGCACACCTTGGAGGTGGCCGGCTCTTTTGGCAAAGCTCGGTGATTTTGTTTTATGCAATACCATAATTTTTTGGATTAACACGATTGCCGTTTTTATCTTGGATTTCAAAGTCCAGGTGCGAACCAGTTGAGTAGCCCGTGTTTCCAACAGCACCTATTTCCTGGCCTTTATAAACTGGTTCTCCTGGCGACACCTTGACGCCATTATGTTGCAAGTGAGAATAACGGGTTACTGTACCATCCCTGTGCGTAACCTCAATATAAGTCCCGTAGGCGGTTGCGCCGTTATAATTAGGATGATCATTGCCTTCATAATGTACTACCTTTGTAACAGTACCGTTTTCTGCTGCATAGACAGGTGTTCCCTCGTCTGCAGCGTAATCAGTTCCTTGATGAGTCTTACCGTTGCTGCGCACCTTGCCATACCAGTCGCTGGGGGTATAGTCGCCTTCTTTCATAGGCTGGTCGAACTTGAGCGCAGGCAATTTCTCTTTTGCAGCTATCGCGTCAGTCTGGCTGATGCTGTTTTGGTCCCCGCCGGCGGCAGTGGCGACCTGCTTAAATGCGCCCGGAATGGTGAGAAGATAGTTGTAAGCATTGAGCGCCGCCTTCTCAGTAGCGCTTAACGTCTCCCCCCTCGCTTCCTTCGCCTCCAAGGCGTTTTTCTCAGCTTCTATATCTCCACGGCCAATTTCTCCTTTGAATTTACCAGATTCAAAGTCCTTTACAATCTGTACGACTGCGTTCTCATACCATGCTTGATCTTGCTTTTCATTGCAGCCCGGTACTTTCGGGACGATTACCTTATCGACTGTCTCATCTCCTTTCTCAAATTTGTCCACTATCTTGTTGTCGTTCTTCTCCGTAGGCTTGTCGATCTCTTTGCCAACATCGTTATTTTTAAGTGCTGTAACTACTCTGAATCCTGCTCCTATTCCTGCTATTACTCCATAAACTGACATGGCTTCTTTCCTTCCAAAACAAAATATTAAGTGTCAAACGTTAAATGTTCGTGCATAAAAAATTCCCCCCCATCGGCGCCGTTGCTTGCGCTCTTGCCAATTCCTTACAAATCAACGACGCAACAACAGCGCTCTGACTTGCAGAAAATGGGTTGCAATAAACTGGTTTTGATGGTTTACCCCCAACAACTGCCCCCCCACACTTATATTATCTGACTTTCACACACAAAGTTGCTGATATTGTGAGAAAGGAGAAAAATATGTCAAGGGTGGCCAACGCGTTCAGAATCCGACCGGGCGTTGGCTATGGAGGGTTGTTTTATGACAAACAAAAGCAGAGACGGCATGAGCCATCCCTGCTTTGATAAAAATGCTTTGGTATTTTGATAGTTTTAGAGAATTCCTCCAGAAGTGGAGTCATAATTCTTCGGTATAACTCCAGAGCTTGTGCCGCCATTGCTTCCAAATGAAGTAAAATAGGACATCGGGCGTTTGACGATTTTGACTTGGTTATCGCAATTCCCTTCAATGGTATAAGCGCAATTGTTTGCCTTGTCATAAGCGAGAATAATTCCCGTATGTTTTGTCCCGTGAAAAAAGACATCCCCTGCCTTGGGCTCATATCCGCTGCCTGCCTCGTGGTAGCGACCGACGTCTTTATAATAACTTATCCCTCCCCAACAGCCTTGGTAATGCGGAATAATGCCATCTCTTGCAGATTCCGAGGATGCGCCCATACCGTTCTTATCTGCACACCAGGATACAAATGTTGCACACCACGGAGCAACATAATCCTTGCTCTTATAATACCAATCATTGTATTCTATTTTGTTATCATTCCCTCCACGCTCCCCATTTCCTTGTTCCTTCAATGCCGTATCCAAAAATGTGTTTATTTGCTTCTGCGTTTTTAAGTCATTCCTCACTTCTTCGTGCCAATTCTTTTTGCCGTCATAGAAGTTTTCGTCCAAGTATTTGTCAGTGAATTCTTTGACAACACTGTCAGCATCCAAACCCTCTTCATGTGCTACAATTCTAAGGTAGTTTTCAACTTGGTATTTCTCAGGTGGTTTTGTTCCATCTGTGCCAATGTCTGAGTTAGCCGCCCAAACTTCATTCAATGCTTTTTGCTCTTCCCAGGTCTCTTTGACTTTATTGTGAGGTGGAGGCGGCGTCGGCCAGTTTTTCTCGTTATCTTTGTCCCAATCTGGCCATAAACTCGAATCTGTTTCGGGCAAGTCAGGGGTATTCTCCATGCCTTCCTTTGAAATGGATTTCCCATTGAACAAAGTCCATCCGTCTGTGTAGTCTTCAAAATTTTCGATGAGAAAGTTGACAGCCTCATAAAGTTCAGGATTTTCTGTCTTTAAATCTGGGTTTTTTTTCAGGAATTCATCCAAATCTTTTTTGACAATCTTGTCGTCATTCCCCAAAAAGTTTGTTCCTCCGGCGTTGTCGAGTGCACCAAAATTTTCAATGATAGTCTTGAACGCCTTCTGTCTATCCATCTCTTTGACATATTCGTCGGGCAGAGACTTTTCTTGCGTGCCCTCTGTGCCTGAATTGCCCAGCGGAGACTTGTTATGCGTAGCTAACTGCTGCGTCCATGGCACTGTCCCTGCGCCGGTCGGATCATAGGATGATTGATCAAAATTATAAGATTTTTTCTGCGTTATATTCTCTGTCTGAATATCATTTGCATTTGTGTCTGTATTTGTATCCAGCTTATAAAAAGATTTCAAATAGTTTTGCCACTGCGTCCATAGATCGATATTTTTCTGCTTAACATCATAATTCCCCATAACTTCTTTCCTTTCAAAATAAAATGTGAGTGTTCAAAAAACGGATTTAAAATTCCCCCCCGCGTCCACCGCCGCTTGCACTTTGGGCCATTTCCTTCAAACCAACGACGCCATAAAAGCAGCGGGCTGACTTGCAGCGAATGGGTTACAAAAAACTGATTTGGATGGTTTATCCCCCCAACAACTGCGCCCTATGCTTACATTGTCTGATATTTGCCTACAAAGTTGCTAAAACAGCGACAGAAAATGAAATAATTCAGAAAGTCACTGAAAATATTTAGGTTATTTTTATGGTTTCAGCATGGCCGTTTTTCGGCGGGAGAAACTCATTTATAAACCTCGCGCCGGTGGGCAACCATCATTTCTTCAAGGGAAATCGCCTTCTCGCCGCTGGCCAAAAAGCGCTCATAGGCAGCATCCGCAAGGTAAACATCTTCCATGTCGTCCAGGCTTCGCTCCAAAGCCTCCCGGACATAGAAACTTTTGGGCCGCTTGGTTTCTTTGGCCAAAGTGTTCAGTCGCTTTTCAAGCTCGTCGGGAAGTCGAATCGTCAACATGGCTGCTCCTAGGATAGATGCAATACACACAATACATATAATACAAGTATTATGTCAATACTCTTTTTTTGAGCTCTGACTTCATTGGGCTTCTTGTCTTTCCAGGCTTGTTTCCTGGGACGGGTAGCCACCCTCAGGCGGGGGAATACTCACACCAAAAAGGTTATGGATACCTCGAGCGGAGAAGGTAAAATAGCCAATGAGGATGAGGTATAACAAGACAAGCCCGACGAGAATATACAACAACTTTCTGAGCTTAGATTTTTTTCGCGGATGCGTCTTTGGGGGCGGCTTGTCTGCCACAGCTGGCTCCTTTCAAGTTTTCAACCGTGCAACCTCGAGCGTTGACTTGCAAAGCTTAGACCGGATGAGGGGAAAAGTCCACGGGCCATGAGGTGAATACCTTCTTTTGCCACCACATGCGGGTGTTGCCCACACAAGTGCACACCGTGGGTTTGAAGCAACTTGTCTGCTTCGACAACAGATATTCATAATGTGCTTAAAAGTCGGATGAGGTATTCAATCATCCGCCTTTGAGTGCTCAACAGACAGTGCGGGCGTCCGTTGTGAGGGGGGGGCTTTTTTCAAATCAACCAGCATTCGAATCATCCATCAGCACTCCGATGGTCATCTTTTTTACATCTGAAAAACACTGCGTTTTTTTGCTTGTCGTATGTGTTTTTCCACTCATCTCTTTGGCTCAAAACGTGGATTATTCACCCGCCTATTTTGGTCCGAATGCGAACCCTGTGCCTTCTTTTTCCGATGCAAGCATTCCTCAGGAAACAACCTTGGAATCTTCCAGCAACCATCATTTTGGGTTTGGGGATTATACAAGAAATTTAACTCTTTTGGCTGAAATTCCACTGCTTCCCCAACGGATTTCACTCAAAACATGGGCGGCTTTGTTCGAGAGATATCAACTCACGCAAAAAGTGTATAACAAACGGAAGATGGAAGGCGGCACATTGAAGGGCAAAGCCAATGGCGACATTTATGTGCAAACAAGGATTTTGGTTTTGAAAGAAAGCAAGTGGAAACCCAGCATGCTTTTGAATATTACACTCAAAACCGCCTCTGGAACGAAATTCAAACAAAGACGCTATTTTGACACGCCTGGATATTATTTTGATTTGGAAGTTGGGAAATCCATCCATTTTGACAACAAATTTTTAAACGAAGTGAGGGTGGTTGCCGACATCGGTTTTCTGTGTTGGGAGACGACCAACAGCACACAAAACGATGCCCCCATGTATGGTGGAAAACTGATATTGTCCAACGACTTGTTGGATTTTGAAAACACATTGTCAGGCTATTATGGCTGGATGAATAATGGTGACAGGCCTTTGGTGTATGCGGTGAAGTTGACTTTGAAGCAAGCCGGTTTCAACAGTTTTGTTCAATACCAATATGGGCTGAAGGACTTCCCCTATCACAGCATTCAAATGGGCGCTTCGTTTGCGCTGCCTATATTAACTCCAAAATATTAGTGAATTATCCGCTTAACTTCCAAAACCCCCGTCATTGCGAGCGAAGCGAAGCAATCCAGTAGGCTGGGATGGAGCGGAGTGGAATCCCAGCTGTCCTTGGCAATGCGGGGATGCTGGGATTCCACTTCACTTCACTCCGCTCCATCCCAGCCTACATTGCTGGATTGCTTCGTCGCCTCCGGCTCCTCGCAATGACTCAGGAAATTTCTCACCGCCTTGCCCGGACAGTCACATGCACCGTGTCGCCCGGCTGTTTGGCAATTTTGGTGCGGATTGCCTTCAGAATGCCGATGATGTAGCAGATGGAGCCATCGGGGTTCTTCAAACCCATGTTGACAATGCTGCCGTCGTAGGGCTCCCCGTCAAAGGTGGCACGGACTTTGACTCGGCCAGCGCCAAATTCGTCCCGCACATTGTGAGGAAAACGCACATAGGCGCCGCCCCGGCCGATGCTGGAGGACTCTATCACCGCGTCAAACTCGTATATTCGTTCGCTCATTCAGCTTCACGCTTCAACCGCAAGTGCCGTGCACTGCGCCATCTGCACAAGAAAGGACTTCAAGGACTCCATCTCCGGGCACTCATAGCAAAAAGCCCCATCCCTGGACGCTTCGCCCACTTTCAGGGAAACAAATGCGTCCGTCATGGAGAAATAGGTGTGCAGGCGGTTCTTATGCAACCTCGGCAACTGTTTTTTATAGGGTGCAAGCGCCGCATCCGCGCTGGACAAAAGGGTTTTTGCATTTTCTTGGGCGAGCATGCGCAAACACAAGTCTTCCAGAGTCCCGTTTTGCAAAGCGGCACTGCAGCTGGGAAAGAGGACAAAACCGGTGGAAATATGCGGATAGCTGGCACGGCTGTCCGTCATGCGACAACAGGGTTTGTCGGGGGCCGCAAAACCGGTGTCCCGCAAAGCGGCCTGGATGGATTGGCAGGCACTGGCTGCGTTGGTTTCCGGGTGAAGCTGAATTTTATTTCTGGCCTTGTCCTGCATTCACCGCAGCTCCATTTCCCGCTCAAGCGCGTAGGCAAGCTCCTCATTCGCAAAGCGGTAGGGCACAATGGCCTCGCCTTCTTTTCCCAGCCTTATGTACGTCAACAAGGACGCGTCTACTCTTGAGACGCCTTCGACGGCCGCGCGTATGCACTCGTCACTGTGCGTGGTGGCCATCACCTGGCAACCGGTTTTTTGGGCAAGTCCCGCAATCAACTCCCACAACTTTGGATAAAAGCGGTAGTGCAAGCCGGTTTCAATCTCATCCACCAGCAAAAAGCGCCCCGGCTCCACGGCCATGGCCAGCAAATAGCCCAGCAGTTTGTTCATGCCGCCGCCCATGGCGTTGAGGGGCAAGGAGCGGCCGGATTTGCGCCGCACATAAATGACTCCCCTGCCCTGCAAGCTTGCCGTAAACAAGTCTTCTATGTCCTCGTCCAAAAGACGCAAAGTCTCAACAATCTGCGCCTTTTTGCCTTCCACCTCGACTTTGCCGAACCAGTCCACCACCATCCGCGACGAAGCATGCACCGCGGGGTCCATATAAACCGTTATCGGAAAGAGGTGCGGGAGAGAGGGGAACTCCTCCCAGCGAAGCTCCACGCCACTTTGCGTAATAACAAAGCGGCCCTTCGCCTCGCGCTCCTTGTGTTGGAAAGACACAGCCAGCGCATAGCTTGCCTGAGCGGGGTGCAGCAGGTGGCTTGTATCCTCAGGCAGCTGCGCCACAGAAAGCTGCGTGTCCTTTCGCAGGCACAGCGCAAAGCTGTTGTCGAGCTCATCCGTGACGGATATGCGCAAGGGCTGCGACATGTCCACCTCGCGAAACAGGAGCTCCCAAAGAGAGCGCGGCTCCAAAGAAGCCACACGCTCATGGCTTCTCAGGCTTGAGACTTTGAAAAACATGTCAGAGGCTTTGCAGGCGCAAAGCATAAAAACGCCTTCCAACACGGTGGTTTTCCCGACGTTGTTGCGCCCGGAAATCAACGTCAAGGGCGTCAGGCCTTCCAGCTTGAAGTCCTTGAAACAACGCAGGTTTTGAAAAGCTACTTTTCTAAACATGGAGAATGCGCCTCCTTGTTTCGCCTATCACATCCCAGCTGAAAAATAACGCTTTATATCAGCAAGAAAAAATTTTTGCTGTCCAAAGCTGCCTTTTGGGCTTCCCCATGCGGGAGCCACCCCTCAGTCCACCAACAAAACAACCATCAGGATTGCGACAAGAAACCCAAAAGAAAACGCAAGAAACATGAGCGGTTTTTTATCGTCCATGGCTCCCCCTGGGTGTTTCGCGCTCTTTCGAAGCAGGTGGCTCTTCCGTCAACGCAGGAAACATAGGGTCCGTTTTTCGCGGCCGCGGCTGCACAAGTGGCTGCAACTCTGGCTCCGTTTTCTTTGTATGAATGTCGGTT
>Ga0209737_10002631_pt1 | contig 12539 bp, 8 predicted proteins | sample TergutCu122P3_FD_187284 | JGI IMG/M metagenome (GOLD analysis project Ga0209737, IMG submission 187284) | Cubitermes ugandensis P3 segment gut microbial communities from Kakamega Forest, Kenya - Cu122 P3 (SPAdes) (version 2) | ecosystem: Host-associated > Arthropoda: Insects > Digestive system >... | reverse complement strand
TACCAACAACCCCCCCCCCACAGTCAGTTCTCCCTATAGCTGCGTATCAACAAGACACTAGGACTCTACAGAGAGTGACGGTGCCATATGCTGCTCACATACAACTATATCCTCCTGAAGATGAGTACTTGATACTCGAAACATGTAGAGGAGAATATTTGACAAATAAATAATATTAAGTGCATCACGTTGGTATTTTTAGTATAGTCAATTCATGATGCACGGTCAGAGAAACATTAAGAATTCTTAGTTGTTTTTTTTTCACTGTTTACTTTTAAACCAAACTGGCCAACCTCGCATAAGTTAATAGGGCTGTAGTCGTACCGACTTTGATTACCTTTATTCGATTTCTTACGAAAATTATTCAACAAATACTCGTATAACGTAAATATAACTTCGGTCCATAGCACACGCCACTAACAACCTCTGCACAGGAAGGACTAATTGCAAATTCAGATATTATCATACTCCCATACAAATTGTATTAAATACCTAACACGTGAGGAAATTGTAGCTTTCGATCGGATGAAGGATTTGTTAAATGCACCGTTACTTCCTACGTCATCTTTTTTCCCCCCTTGCGAAATACTGATCAAAAAATGCAGACTTAATGGGCCCCTATTATAAGGGATCGCGCACTTCATCGGTGGCCGATTTTAGGCAATGTCGGTTAAGCACATAAAATGAGGTGAAAATTGTCTTAAGAAAAAGGTATTTTATAAAGAATTTTGCATTTATGTTTACGTTTAAAAAGATACCGTACTGTCGTATGCATTTCCAATGTTCTCAAACAACTATCTGATGGCAGCAAAATGAATAAGGCACCCTCTCTTGACCAAAGTGATTACTAGACGCGAACCGATTGCAATGGCTCAGTCATCTTCCTTACCTTATTGCCACGAGCTACAAATAATAAATTCTGTTTTGTGTTGTATTATCTCCTGCAGTGCACTGACCCTATAATTTGGCATTCATCTTGGTTGTAGCGTAAGAAAAAATAAACAATGAATGCCATCTTTTTGTCCTTTACTCAAACTTTATGTTCTGCTCAACGCGTGGTCATCTAAATACACCCATATTACTTTATTTTTATAATAAAGTCCTACTTAAAACAGTAAGCTTTAATAGTTTTAAAACTATGTTCTGGCATTTCTGCTCTACCTTTTAGCTCGTGATGTCTCAAAATTTTCTCCAGGTCAAGCAGAAATTATTTCAGTTTCAGTCAAGGCGCTGTTTCTTGAATCATATATTTTTCGTGCTTCATTCGAATTCCAAAACAAGCTCGCGAAAGATTCGTTGACTTTAGTTGTGTTATTCGTGATTCCTGTGGCTATTGCAATTAAAAGTTAATTGAATATTGTCCTTGAAGATTGAAATGCATAATTAAGACTACCAGGAACAGTCACAATCCGTAGCACTGACGGCGGTTCTCGGCTCTCACGATTTTCATAATTTCGGAGCAAGATTCAGTAACTTCTAAGACGGCCAGATGGAAACTTCGTGTATTTTTAAAGTACCATTGTTACAGTTAAAAAGGAAGTCAACAAATCACATAGACTATGCATAAGAAATTTATTATAGGCCTAGTAGTGACGTCTGACTGATCGTAAAGTCTCATTGTAATAATGCTCAGAATGTTTAACTAACAAGTACATAACTGGAAAAGTGTGGGTTTTACAAATGTTGCCATCACTGGAATAAAGATAAGCAAAAATTCGCTTCATTTATAAAATTAATTTGAACTTTGAAAATTTCTGTATTTGATATTAATATTTGTGTCAAAAACCGAACATCACAAAAAGTAACGCACAAATTAATGTACGAACTGTCATAAACCCAAGCCAATAACTATATATATAAATAACTGTCGGTAATAAATAATTTGATAGGACTGCATAATTTAAGTAATCGAGGAAAATAAAGAGAAATATGCTTAGAAATATGCTTCACAAAAATATTAAGAGGGGAGTAAACCCAGCATGATGTTTATCATTAGGCTACTTGTATGCTCTATACTGCTAATAATTTTTGAAGCGAAATATCACCTCTACATGTGTCAATCAACATTTCCCACCATTCATTAATTAGTAGGTATAATATAGTTGTCTAGGCCATTGCTCCGTAATGTTATGTAATAACATAAACAATTAACTTATGCAGGAACATTTAATACTTCGATTTAAAAATATATTTATTGTTCTGTGTGTTTATGACTATTTTAGTCATTAAATAGAATTAAATTTTTATGAATTTCAATTTTGCCGCCTTTACTGAATCTCTCGTGTATGGCACTCATCAGCAGAAAAATCCTGACTGCCGCCCCCGAGTAAGTAAACAACTTCTCCCCTCTCATATTGCGCAAATGAGGTTGTTTGCTACGTGAATTATACGTATATGAGTTGGTATACTAGGCACGTGCACACTCACAAACATGCATACGTGCACAGGCCTGCACGCACATGCACACACACACACACACACACACATATACATACATACACACACACACACACACACACACACATACATACATCCAGTGATAAAGACCATGATTATAATTATATATATGTACTCTTAGTTTATTTTCGCGACGCTTTAAATGGCTTGGTGGACATTTAGCGTCGAGAGGTAAATTCAAAAAACTTGGAATCAAGGTGCTGAGGCCTACTGTAAGGTAATCCCAGCCTTCTCCTGCAGTTACTGAGAAAGACCTTGAAAACCTGTCAGGATACTCGACGTCCATTCCTAATTTTGAAGCCGGGTCCTCCCGAAGACGAAGCAAGAGTGCCCTTCACTCGACAATGACGTTTGGTGTAATAATAATAATAATAATAATAATAATAATAATAATAATGTGTTGTACAGAGCATAAACGCCAATATTTCATTTTAGCTAATTTGCTTGCCTACTGCAAGATTTCGCTGCAGTCTGTGTGCTTTGTACTTGAACATAAAGTACAGTTATGACATCGACGTTAACAATTAATGTCACTTTGCGGACACGATGGAAATGTCTTCTTCAAAGACTTCGCAAAAGTCGATACCTAAAGGGAGCGACAACCTACATCCATTTCACTTCCAACCTTGTGTGAGATTTTGGGCTGTATTGTCGGATCAATACAGTTCTCCCACGCTATCACAGACTTGAGAATGCTCTCCACAGCATCTTTATTCCCTCTAAGTTTCGCAGTAACAAATTAAAAATAAAATAATGGAATATGATCATAAAATATATAGATGATACTCGAAGGGAAGAGAAAACAAAGGTATTTTCTCAATAATGAAGAGAGTGATTTATTGTGAAATAAATAATAGAATACAAAAGTAATTATCTTCAGATAAGAGAAATAAAATACGATGATAGATTGGAAAAGAAATGTATTTTTAAATACAGAAAACTAGAAATTATGACTGAATTGCCTGCATGAATTAGAAACGCCATAAATTAATGACACAGAAGTTATGAAACCACAACAGTCATATTTGAATAACAGTTTAAATAACTAATACTTACAGATGTGTCGACCGTCATCCTTCCGTCTATGCCATGATCACTGTGGCAGTGACTTACTCCTCTCATACCCATGTCCATTACAGAAACACGCACCCTCGGCAACGTCCGTTGTAAACAAACAAGATGGCGACGTCCGAGTAGACGAGAAAGTAGTGCTTGAAACTTTAAAATTTGTTTTCTTCAGTCTGAAATGTCAAATTCGTTACATTTAGTGTTCACAGGCTCGCAGACTCTCTGTTGAAAATTCACAGTAAGTAACGGTAATGTAAAAGTGCATTGCCATATCACAATTTCTTCCGTCGTGCACAGTCATTACGAGCAGGAAGAGCAATAACAAATGAATCATTGTGGTATGTGGTGTTAATCCTCCCCTTATATCCTTGTGAAACTGCAGTAATGAGGTGTTGCGTAATTTAAGCGAAATATGTATTGGAGTAACATGTCGCAAAGGTTATAATAAGAGTTACTCTAAATAGAAACTTAACCAAACTTTTCAGATTGTCAGACAGTTTCATTCTTTGGCATTTTATTGTCATTTATCAGGACTGTCATTCGTTCTGTCTTTTGTCCAGTTTGGTGCGACAGATGTTTTCGTGCATATGGTCATTTTACAGATGAGAAATGCGTATATCATTTTTCGTGGGCTCAACAGGAGAAAGTTGGTATTAAATTATCGTAGTTTAATTATCAATGGGTTTCAATTGGCTCATAATAATGTAAGTACTGAGGCGTTATTGTGATACTGATTATGCTAGATGGTTTGTTTGTTTTAATGAACAGCTACCAACCAGAGTTTTAAGAAGTTCAAAGACAACATTGAATGCTACATCCTGTTTCTCACATTATTTGACATTTTGAAGAAAGTGTCTCCGTAGCCATTTATTGAATATATGTGAGGTTAAGTTAAAATTAAGTCCCTGGTAACAGAACGTTGGGTTCAACACTGACATTCTTGTGGCCACCATATGGACATGAATGTGATCCTTATTTATCCACCTCCCCGTCCTACAACCAGTTTCAAAAGAACTTCACAATGCATACCTACATATACAGATATACATTTCCAAAGTCCAATAATTCTGTCATATAATAGTTGGACATGAAACCAGTCAATATCATGCAACACATAGCACAAGCACAAGATGGGGATTACAAAACAACAAACTAAAAATTTAAAATTTCTATAGTATAAGTACAATAAACAGTATTAATAACAGCACAAGTACAGGGATATAAATAATGATTAAAGACAACTAAAAGTTACCAAATCATGTAATTTGTACTGTGTTTTAAAATTCTGTAGCTGAATAAATCAAATTAATAATAAGATATTTACCAAGTTGTGTATTCCTTTTTGAGAATATCATATAGGATTTATAAAGTATAATTGGATCATCAGCTATAGCTGTATGTCACTATATATGGAGTATCTATCGTACACATTCGGTTTCTCATAGCATTCTGCAATAGTCTAGAAAATTGTTTAGCAAATAAAATGACTGTTCCATTAATACGCTTTTAAGTTTACCTATAAATATCTTCCTGTTTTGTACCAAATCTGCTATCCAGTTTGGTAAACTGTTAAAAACCTTTGTATTCATATAATAGACATCTTTTTGATATAGTGACAAATTTACTTGCAGGACATGTAGACACTTCCTATTTCTTGTTTATTTATTATAAATTTCACTGTTAAGAGAAAAATATGCCAAATTATTAACCATAAATTCCATTAAGGATAATATATACTGTGAAGGCATTGTCAGTAGCCCATAGTTTTAAAATGTGGCTTGCATGTACTTCAGGGATATGATTGTGTATTCTCCAAGTTGCTTGCAGACCAAACACAGATATAAAGTACTTTAAGTCAGATTGATCTGAATTATCCAAACTTATCTCAACAGTGAATTTAGATTTGTTAGAGGAATTTACAGAGGTATGACCAAATAACATTACTAGTAACCGACATGCTTTTGTCAGTAAAATTGCATCAAAATGTGTGAAAGATTACTACATCAGATAAGATATAAAATGTGTTAGTCAAACACAACTCTATTTCAGAAAAAATTGCTATGTATTCTTTTTGAATGAGAGGTGCATTTGACTGACGTGTTTTATTTTTATTTTGCATGAACATTATACACAACTGGATTACTCAAAATAAGTCTCTTATGGCTAGTCAAGCTCATGTTGTCTGTAAGTACAAGAATTTGAAATGTAATGTTCTGAAATGCAATGTATGCATATACTTTAATAAAAAATGTCTAGATTGGAATTTAATTCCAAAGTACATGAGTATGAATGTCAGTAGAACATCTCCAGGATCAAACTTAACATGACAAAAAATTTATAAAACATGAAAAGATGAGTTAAAATATCTCTATATGTAGAAAGGTAAGATTAATCAGGATTTGTATTACACATATTTAGCTATATACGGTGTTATTCATTTTGAAATAGAACTTTGTTTGACTGATGCATTTTATTTTTATTTTGCAAGAACGTTATGCACAACAGGATGACTCAGAATAAGTTTTTTTTTTTTAATATCAGAACGCAGTTTTATGAATTTGCAATTGTTATGAGGAAAATTAACAGTCATACCCTAGGATAACCAATCAAATAATGTCTGGTATCATACCTGTAGTTAAGAAAACGCTTAGGTTCATAAAATTTCATGTGACTGCTGTAATGCCTTGTTTGAGTATACATCATAAGCTGTAGCAGCCATATTACTAAGCATTTTTCCTTAAAATGGATCCAGTCATTCCATTCAAATGTGAATAACATGGAGTGCCTTGCGGATATACGTATTCCTTATATGTACCATCCCCATTGGTGTAACAGTCAATATTTCCAATCGCACACAACACCCTCTTGTGATAGTCACTTTTATTAACCAACTAATGCACTCAATTAACACAGTCGTAGATGTTAAAATCTGTGTAGTATAAAAATCTAAAAGACACACATTAAAATTAATTGATGCCTGACAAGCAAGAGTGTGTAACACTCTTGTGATAGTTTATTGTCTGGCTACTAGTTTTGACCTCTGTCAAAACTAGTCCATTGAAACTAGCAGCCAGACAAACAATCACAAGGATTATGTTGTGTGTGATTGGAAATATTGATACACGGTGAATACTGTTTGTTGTATAAAGATATTAGAAACAACGTCAACCTAATGAAATGAAAATGGATTTTCTGAAGTTTGAAAATACTGAATATATACAGTATATATAATTGTAATCTAATTGCAGCATTGTCTTCTGATGTAATGCTGTATTCAGCTTGACTTTGAAGGATATATTAAACAGGATGAACCCCAAATCTTGTAAAATATGCCTTATGTGTATGCACTCACTGTGTGTGTGTGTGTGTAGTTTTTTTAGTGTGTAGATAATTATCAAATTTAAATGTTTAAAGCAGTTAAATTTTGTTTATAGAATTGTAGTAAAAAACATTGCTTAGTTTTGTGCAGTACAGTGGCAGTAATCAGTGTGTTAGAAGATTTGATTAACCCATATTCATCATAATTAAACTCGATTGTTGTGAATGAGTATTATGATTTTAATTTTTCTTGTTATTAGTTGGAAGGCATGATTCCTTCTGATGAAAATGCCTCTTAGATACACTTTTACAGTCCTGCCATGTAAAATACATAAATGTTGAATGTCATTGTGATAGTAACAAATCATATTAAGAATTGCAACCCACTGGTACAACTTCTCTCTGAAGCCCTATGCTTTGAATGCAGCCATGTTATAATGCAGCATTTTGTTCATGATCTGTTGACTACATTGGTTTTCATACATAAGTTTCTAGTCATAATTTAGTAACTTGGATTTGGTAAAACAGTGTGTGCATCTGCTTCTATGGTGCCAACTGAAGTGATTCCATTCCCATTGTCCCAGATAAGTTTAACGCTTCTGAGTAAATGAGTTTTGGTTTATAGTTTAATTTAGTTTATGTTATGTTGTGTTATGTTATGCTATGTTATGTAAGTGAAAACTCTACAACAACTTGTCAGAGGTACATTCTGATGAGACCAAACAAAATTGAAGTTTACCGTTGTTTGATTCTTTGATGTGATTATTGCTTCATGTTTGCTGTTACAGAAGCAAGAAGTCCATTCTGCTAGTGGCAGATTTCTGATTTATTCATTTAATTTTGATGTAATCTGCTCTTGCAACTGCACTGCAAGTTTGTTTAAGCTTGTAGTTTTGAGCTGAGAGCAACATTACCAGGTCCAGCTGCGGGGATAACTCCACATTGAGTGTATCGTGGTGTTATTTGAGTTGATACCTACACAAATAGAACTTTATAATTGGCATTGAATTTTACAACTATATGTGACATGCCCTGGCTGAGGTGGTCATTCACTGGCCTCTTGCCATTGAGTCTCATGTTCAATCCAAGACCAGCCCTTGTGGTGGACAGAGTGGCACATGGACAGGTTGAGTTCTTCGGTTGTCCCCTGTGTGTATTATTCCACCAATGCTACATACTCATCCAATCATTTGTCACCAATGCTATAAAATCTCAGCAAGTGACAGCATCATGAAATAACACTCAAAAAATTACAATTTGTGCTTTAGTGTATAGGATGTAGCACTGTCACTGCATTTGAAGTCATTTTGTAGGATTTCAATATAGACAGTGTTTTGTATGTACATACTTTCTCTCCATCTGAAGACTGAAGATGTATTAATAAATCAAGAATAAACATATAACTCATGCCAAGGTCTGGATTTTATCTGTCATTTCTCATAATTTTGGATCCATACGTTCATTTAAGCTGGGTCACAGTGCCAGAAGCACTGTCAACTCTTGAGGATGTTAATAGCAACAGAGATTAAAATTTCCCAGTGGGATATCCATGGATATACAGAGTTTGGTAGCTGATCAAACGTGTTTAGAAGACAAATGGCCTACATATCAGTGCATTGCGACAACCTTGCAGGAAACAATTCTCAATGTGTTGTGTTGTCATTCTTGTTGTTTGTGGCCTTGCTCTTCATAGTTTATGTAGGCACGCTCTCAGTATGTAGTGTCCCAGGTAGACATATGAATATGGAGCATTGGTGGAATGTTGTTGTTGTTGCTGTTGTTGTTGTCATCGTCATTGTCCTTATACTTTAATTTCTTGAATATTTTGTTTTTCTTGTTTATTTTTTACTGTTTATGAATTGTAACTGCTTCTCAATAGTGGGCTGTATCTTTTAGCAAGCAGTTTAATAAATGAATGGATTGAATTATCTCTATCATCATCATCATCATCATATGCTGCAGAATAATATGAAACTGTGCTTCTTCAGAATGGCTGGCCAAAACTAAAGCCAGAACAAAGTAACTTAAGTTTTGATCTTCTCACTCATGACTCTAAAGACCATAATCTGTATCTTCAGCACTGTGTAAAACACATTGTATATCAACAAACCCAACTGCATTTTACGAAAAATCGGAAAATTGATTGCCCAAAGTTATGTACAATGAACATGGTCTGTAGGTGCCCCTTCGATTCAACTGTGTATTTTTTCTCTCATTTTTTAATTACTTGAGAAATAAAATTGCTACTTGTTTTCAATTGTGGTTGGAATTAGGATGATTAGTGCTTCCACTTACAAAAATTTTAAATTTCATTTAGTTTTTTAGGTGCTTAACCTGAAACATAAGCAGAAAGTATGATTTTACTATGTATAAATTTATTTCCTTGTGAGAGGTCCATCGGTGGATTATCCTGATTGGGTTCATTGTTTTCCTCATTGCGAATAATGTGTTTATGTATAGTCGGTGTCATTAAAACAATATCGCTTCGAAGATTGCCATCATCAGGGATGTGACGCTGTGTAGTCTGGTACCGCGGAGTAAATTGCTGCCTCCGTCTGCAAGGTGAGCGTGGAGGCGGAACGTCCCTCCGTAGCGTCCGTACCTACCTACCAGACTGCTTGGCATGACATACCGGAAGACGGTAATGTTCATTGACTCCGCCTTCAAGACTATAAATTTCATGTTACGACTTTCTTTCCAACGTGTGCTCGTTAATACTGTACATTCATGGGTATAATGTAATTATATGTGTAACTGAAGAGGTTTTACAGACTTGCAGGGGTTGTAGGGGGCTCAAGGGGGGTGGGGCGATTTGAGACTGAGAACATGTGGATGAAAACGACTCCATACCGAATTAGGCGTCGGTATTGCGACTGTGAAAGTTGAACTTCGCGAGACCTGACTTTAGAGATCAGCGAGTTGTTCCATGCGGACGGACGGACGGACAGGCAGACATGATGAAGCTGATACTCTCTTTTCGCAATTTTGCGAACGCGCCTAAAAATATTACATCGGTTAGTCGAATAACAACTTATAGTAGAACCAGTTTCTTAAACGTCGTGTATTGGGCATTACTCTCTTTTTGTAGCTCTGGGGCCCACCCAGCATCCTGTTCGGTGGGTACCAGGGTTGTTTCCCGCAGATAAAATGACAGAGACGTGAAGATGATTCACCTCCATCTAGTGCCGAGGTTAGGAATGAGTGGAGCTGTACTTCTGCTCCCCCTACATAATTTCATGACATGACGAGGAACACTATAGCTCTACCTTCTATGTGACGCTGTGTAGTGGTACAAGCGTTTGGACGGGAACGGTGTTCCTCTACTAAGATACACGATGTCATATCCCAGAATAAATAAATCTTCATAGTCACTGCCACATTAATCGCAAATCTTCATGCGGGGAAGTTCTGCATTGGGACAAGTGATTCGTTCCAGTCAATTTCGTAAAGACCCCTTCAGTCGCAGAAAAATCTGCGAAATTAAGGTCCTTGTGGAAATGTCAACTCGCAGAAGAGGTGAATGTTGTGGAGAATAAAAGAAACGTCCTGTCCTGAACCTGGGAAGAGGACGGCGAAACCAAGACTGTAGTTTTATTACTTTGAGGTGAGGCATCCCCGTTATGTGTTGTAAACATAAATACAATGTAAATAATAGTCAAAACACAACTAAGTTTTATTGCTATTCCAGGTGTACAAATATGGCATCTATAACAGTTACATGTTTCGGCCCTTTCTAGTGGCCATCATGAGGCTGTATAATCCTAATCTCTAGAGCTTATGTACATTATGCCAATTAGACCATGTATGATGATGAGATCTCAATCATCCTAGTATATAGTAGGTTATATTAGTTTTCTTTACAGTGGATTGAATTACGTTGCGAATATTCCGGGTCGGTCTCGTGACGGTAAATGGGAACCAGATTCTAGGTGCGGAACAGGATGGGACAACGTATCGTGGGTGTTGTCTTTCTCAATGGAGGGCGAAGCTAGTCTGCATCTCTTCCCTTTGGCGTGACTCTGTGTAGGGGCTGTTTTACGCTGTGAACTTTGGTGCCTGGCGAGGGGCTGGTATATGTTTTGGTCCCTTGTAGTGTTTTTCCACTCTCTGAGAAGAATGTGCAAGTAGTGAGAGTATATCTGTGGGGTAAATGGCTCTGTGCTGGGGTTTTTCTTTTTATGTGCGACGTGGAATGGTACTTACATGTGGGGCATATTATCCTTAGCCTAGTGTCCTGCAGTTCGCGCCGTGGTATATGTGCGGAGACGACAGTGCTCGTCGTGTTGCAGAAATTTACTCCTAGGTGTTTCTTGTATACGAAGGCACTATATGTGAACTATTATTTACATTGTATTTACGTAGTTTTATTAAGTTCCTTGTTACTAAAGGAGCCGAAAAGGTCTTTCACCACGGTGAACAGGCAAACAATTTCATTTTAGTGGAAAATAATAGTCATTTGTAGAAGTACCGGGGTAAATCGTTACAAAATATTCGAGATTGTGAACGGGATTAATCATAGGCTTAGTTGGGAGGGTACTATTAAAATGTGACACCTTGGATTTGATTAATCATGCAGCGGATAGGACAGGATATTGTGAACACGGTTATGAACCTTGGGGTTGTAAAAGACGTTGAATGCAACGACCATTTGTTCGATTATGGGGAACGGTCTGTACTGGGCGGAGTAAGCTGTCAGTTAAGTTTATCCTATGCTTAATTAATTAATTCATTCATTCATTCATACATCCATTCACTCCGTAGCCTGTCTTATGACAGGTGCATAGCCTCTTCCAAAGTGCGGTCTAGTGCTGCCTTTTTCAATTTACAGTATTCTGTCGTTTCGTTAAGGTCTTCCGTTAGCTGCCTACGTCTTCTTTCTCTTCTTCCCGTCACATGTCTTTCCTTCTATTTTTCTTTCAATGACATGTTTTAGAAGGCAGTTACTACACAAGATGTGACCGATCCACTGTAGTGTTCCTTCCTTTTTATTGTATATAGGATATACTTTTCCTTCTTGACTCTGTAATATTTCATTTTTCACACGATCGGTCCAGCTGATCTTCTCCATGCCGTGCTTTATATAAAGCCAATATTTAAATTATCAAACGTGTGAAAACGGTATTTTGTATAAAAAGCCAGTGTAGTGGACGTGTGCATTACTGATTAGGATTCCGGTCTTCTGGGATATGACATCGTTTAGGTTGGTATTTTTTTCATCGTTTAGGTTGTTTGTTTCGGAGGAACTTGCTGGCTCCATCTTCAGAGTATCGACGGGTGACGATGGAACCAGCACACTTCTCCGAAACATCTGTATGCCAGTATACACGACATTATACCACACGACTGGTAATCTTGAAAATAGTATAACATACAGTGCGGAGTTCATTAAGATTCAAACTCATGCGAAACGTTTCTGAGTGTGCTGCTGAGTATTTAGATGAATACATAAGATATGGTTACAGTGTACAGTGTGGTGTCAGCAGTGGCATTAGCTTTGCAACAGTACAGTTTTGTCTAGAACTTGTACACATCAAGGTAAAAGTCACGCTTCGGGGAGGACGTGCAGTCTATCTCGTACCCTACCAGAATTCTTTGAACGCCAGCTTGATTTGATGATCACATGGCTTTCTCGGTTTTCTTAATGTGACAGTTTCAAGATGTGATTAGTCAAACAATGAGTCTCCCCCCCCCCCACA
>Ga0209737_10002630_pt1 | contig 12539 bp, 8 predicted proteins | sample TergutCu122P3_FD_187284 | JGI IMG/M metagenome (GOLD analysis project Ga0209737, IMG submission 187284) | Cubitermes ugandensis P3 segment gut microbial communities from Kakamega Forest, Kenya - Cu122 P3 (SPAdes) (version 2) | ecosystem: Host-associated > Arthropoda: Insects > Digestive system >... | reverse complement strand
AAATTATTGTGCTTTTATCGCATTTTCCAATTATCGTTTTTTTCATTATTTGAGATTACGTCAAACATATAGTATCAGAAACAAAAGGCTTAGTCAATTTCTAAAAGTGACGTTGTAGTACTATATTATATTAGAGTTAAAGAAACAAAAAAACTCGCGGCGCCATAAATATTTTTTTTCTTTCTTTGTTATGTGTACTTAAACCCTTCATTCTCCAGCTTCTTCTTCAATGCGGCTTTTGCCCGGTAAGCCAAGTCGCTGATCTGCTTCACGCTCCTGTTCATGACCTTGGCAGCCGCCTTATAGCTCATATCTTCAAAATAAAGAAGGATCAGGACCACCCTGTGTTCATCTTTCATGGTGCGCAAAACATTGTGGAGCAACTCCTTATCTTCCTCACGCTCCAGGATACCGGGCAGCGTCTTCTCATCTTTCCCTTTATCTACCAGTACTTCAACGATCTCCTCATACGAAACATGCTTTTCCTTGCTGCGCATCTTCAAATACCGCAGCGCCAAGTTCTTGGCGATGGTGAAGAGATATGTTTTAAGAGACGCTTTCTCTGCATATTTCCAGCCGCCCACAGCAAGCTGGGCGAAAGATTCGATCATCAGATGCTTCGCTTCATGCCGGTCGCGGACCATACCGTTTAGAAAGCTATATAGTTCATTCTCGTATAGAGCGACGAGCTGTTCAAAAACATCATTGTCACCCGCCTGATAACGACGGTACAATTCTTCCCCCGTCATATCGGATTCGATCTTTGCTTCCAGTTCCACCGCCTCCTTTTCCAGACGCCGGTTCTTCGGTTCTGATACGGCTCTCCACTAGAATAGTATAGTAGCAGAATTATAACATATAACTTCTTCTATTCCAATAATCGATAAAAAACCCCCTTTGAACCAGGGGGCGCGCAGTAGCCTCTAAAGCAAACTAAGACTATGCCAACAACTCTAAGATGAGGCTTAGGGCGACTCCCACCCTACCGATGTTTCGACGGAATCATCAGCTTCTGTGAGCGCCTCATCGATTAATTTAATCATCTCCAGCGCACTGCGGAAGCGCTGTTTTTTATTTTTTTCAGCCCAGGCGATGGTTCCCTGCCATGTAGCGTTTTGACGGTAGTGAACACTGATCAAAAATGTTCCTTTGGCGCCTTGATCGATCTTCATGCTCTCCCGCTGCATCCCGCTAGTCCCCTCCTTTGATCCTGTATGTTTATTATCTTTCTTTTCGTCGAAGCTCCGTTTTTTAAAAAATACCTGGGGAAATGAGTGCTTATCAAAAAAATCATCCATCTTATTGATCAGTTGCACAATGCCTTGAAACGGTAATGGTTCAGGCAGAAGCAGACTATCCAAAAAGCCGTTCAAATCGCCAGCTTCATATGAATCAACGCAGAGGAGTATGCTGATCGCCGACGCTGTGACAGGTCTGTTCGCAGCACTCACTCATATCGCCTCCTTATTTATAGTTTTAAGTATATAGCGTCATGCTTAGTTATTACTTAGATAAATCTCTGTAGCATATCTAAATTTTGACCTGTGACCTCCATGTTTATTCAATCTCAACCAAATCCATCACTAAGTAATAGGGGTAATGGGCTTAGCTGTCGCTTGCAAAATGTAGGGGGAGCGTGTTTTTGAAAATTTCAACTTAATTCTATTGACGAGCATATTGCAATCCTCATAAGTGAGGCTTTGCAACATCAGTACAAACTGATAAGGCCCCGTGCGGGTAAAAATATCCCCTTTGCGGAGGCTGTTCTGTATTATATCCCTTAATATGATGATAGGATCGGTTTTATTCTGTTGAGCTGCTTCTATTAGATTGTCAGGCGCCTTGAGAGTGAGAGAAACAATAAAAATCGATTTACCGGAGCGCATAACAGCGCGGGCTTCAACAGTATAAATTGTCTTGAAAACATCGTATTCGCAGTAATAAGCGCCGGGCAAGCCTGCAGATCCGACGCCCATCCATTCTTGAATCAGCTCCTCCAAGGGGCGCTCGTTCCCTGTGATCTGCTGCTGGATATCATGGTACACGGCACGCAGCGATTGAGGCGGATCCACCCCCAACTCATCATAGAGAAAAACAGCAAGCTTTTTGTATTCTTCCAGGGCAGCGGCGTATTTACTCTGCTTCATCAAGGCTTGCAGGCGGTATTCGTGAATCTTTTCGTCAAAAGGATCGATAAGGAGCGCTTTCTCGCCTATCATCTCCGCCTGAAGCCCTTCCCCTTCTTGCAGCAGGATCTCCAGAGCAAGGTGGACGCATTTGAGGTAGATAGCTTTGTAATAATTGGTCAGAGGAACCGCCCACATCTCGTACCCTGCGCTTGGAAGAAAATCTCCTTTATAGAGATCAATAGCCTGCAGCAGCAACTGCAGCCGAGTCCTATCCTCAATCTCTGCCCCTGCCCCTGTGGCCCGGGTGTAAAGTTTTTCGAATTCTTCAGCGTCTACAACGCATACTAATTCATTATTCCAGGAATAACCGCCGCCACTGTAGACGAGGAGGTTTTTGCCGCAGGGAATACCGCTGGCGATAAGCACAGAACGGATGCGGAAGATCATATTGTGCATAGCATTTTTGGGGTCGCTCTGCTCTTCTTCCGGCCAGATGGCGTCCACTAATTCGTCTGGTGTGATGGATTTGTGGCGAAAGGCGATCAAATACTGGAGCGCTTTCCAGAGCTTGGGCGCCCGTTTGGAATTTTCCTCCAAGTAGCTCTCCCCTGATCTGATGCTGAACCCGCCCAGCATTTGCACGTTTAATAAGCATCCTTCTCTTTCAGACTCATTTCTATTTTTTTCCATTGATTCCCCGCCATCGTTTTCTCTTTTTTATAATTATAAAAGAATTCTTGTATATTTTTTATTAGTCTGGTATGAGTTTTTTTGATTTTTTTATTATTATACCTTACTGAGAATTGAAAAAGTATGTGCTTTTTATAAATAAATATATAAGTTTTGAACAAAAAACTTACACCAGTATGATATTTTTTATTGCTTTTACATAAAAATGGTATATAATATAATCAATACATAAATACGTAAATCTACAAATTAAAAACAAATCTACAAAAATGTAAAACTACGCGGCAAATCGCAGATTAATTAATATTTGCGGAGGAGGACAAATTGAGCGAATCTGTATTGTTGAGCGGAAAGTATCGGCGAGTTGAACTGCCGGAGGTCTATGCGCCCCGGAAAGGGCTGGTGAGCCTTTTTAACAGGGGAGCGAAGAAGCGGCTGATTGTTGTGGCTGCGCCTGCCGGTTCCGGGAAAACTGTTGCGGCGCAACTCTGGCTGGAGGGCAGCGGACGCAGGGCTGTTTTTATCGGCTTGGATCTTTATGATAATACCCCTTCTGTTTTTCTTAAATTGTGCTGTACGGGTATTTTGTCGCTGCAGCCGGAGAATAAGGCTATGAAGGAGATTTTGAGCAGCCCTGCTTTCATCTCCTCGCCTATTGAGCATACCATCCATTTTTTGTCTGAGTTTGCTCCTGACGGACAGGAGTACGCCCTGGCGCTGGAAAATATGCATTTTGTAACTGACAGCGAGTTGCGCAAATCTGCCCTGCTCCTGCAGAGAAGGATGCCTTTGTCTTTTGTGACCCTGGTTTTGACCCGGGAAGAGCTTAGCAGAGAGTGCCTGGATCTGGGGAAGGAGGGGCAGTTTGCCGTTATTACAGCTCAGGATCTGGCTTTTTCGGCGGAGGAGATCCAAAGGTATTGTCAGAGCTGCGGACAGCAGATCTCGCCGGAAAAGGCTGAAGCTATGCAGGGTCTCACCAGCGGCTGGGCGATGGGGGTGCATCTCCTGGTTGCGGAAGGAGATGCGGGGAGCGAAGAGCAGAGCGTCTGGGGCGACGACGAGAGTGACGACGGAGGCTACGAGAGCAATGAGAGTAACGGAAATGACGAGGGCGGCGGGGGCGATGGCAGCGATGGCGGCAAAGTAAATGACGGGGTCGGCGCCAGCGGTATTCTAATGAGGTACATTAAAAAAGAGATCTGGGACAGATGGGAAGCGCCCAGGCGATCATTTTTGCTCAAGACATCCATTATTCAGGGTGAATTCACCCCGGAGCTGGCAGAAAGGCTGACAGGGGAACAAAAAAGCCGGGAGATCCTGGAGACGCTCCAGGCGGCAGGCAGTATTTTTATCATAAAGACTGATAAAGGATATTTCCGCTATAATCGCCTTTTTTTGAATTTTTTGCGGAGGATCGCAGCAAAGGAAAAGGCTATGGATCTTGAGGCGCTGGCCAGGGAAGCTGCTCGTTATTATTATGAAAAGGGTAAATACTACAAAGCTGTCGAGTATTATATCCGCTGCGGAGATCAGGACGGGATCACGTCTTCCCTGGAGAAAATAAGCGGGCTCGGCGGCAGCATGAGCGCTGAAGAGGAGTTTAACCTCACCCGGCGACTGCTGCAAAATATCAAATATAACGTAAAAGATGAGTTTTTGACGAGCAATCTCTATCTGGCGGCGCTGCTCTCCCGGTATTATTTCATGGGAGGAGAGCTGAAGTTTTTATTCTATCTGGATATTTTATATGATAATTTGCCGGTTATGACTGAGCGCTGCCCAAGGCTCACGGAGATTACATCATATCTGGGCTGGCTGGATTTCCGTATAAATTTAAAAGAGTTGCCGGAGGACGACGGGCAAAAAAAATCCGTAACGGCAATCCTTGCTGCGCATCATGCAACCGAGTCGCCGGAGTGGCTGGATCAGAAGAATTTCCGGTCCATGTCACTGACTTTTAATCTGCCCTTTCTGCACCGCTCGATGCGGGATTTCTCTGAACTCGCCTCGGCGCCTGATCCAGGGGAGCTTCTTTCCTCTCTGGAGGGTGTTTTCCCGCCCCTTCCGAGTAGAGAATATAATATCCTTACGGATTGTGTGCTGGCCGGTCTTTATTATGAGAAGAACATGCTCGCCAAAGGGATGAAATATGCTCTTGCCGCTAACGAAAAATGTCAACCCGAGGATAGTATTGAGCTGAGATTCTCTGTCGGGATGATTCTGACGGCTCTATCTGACGCTATGCATAATAATACTAATAAAGCATCGGAAAAGAAGAAAGCCTCAGCAATAAGGAATCTCTCTGACATGATCAAAAAGGAGCGGGCCTATTTTCTGCAGCCTAATCTCAATGCTTATAGAGTTAAAATAAAGCTCTTAAACGGGGAGAAAGAGGCTGCAGAGAGCTGGCTGGAGAGCTACTTAGCTTCTGAAGAGGGGGGACAGGAAGAGGAAGTAGGAGCGCAGTTGAGACTTTATAAGATTTTTCAATATTTTACGACAGCGAGGGCTTTTCTTGTCATGGGCAGGATTGAAGAGGCCCGAAAGCTAATTCTACAGTTGAGAAAGCTGGGGGAAGATTTCCGCAGGCCGCTGGATCTGGGCGAGGCTATGATTTTGCAAGGGATTTTGCAATGGGCTCTGGGAGAGAAGGATAAAGCGATGCTGACGCTGCGGGAGGCGCTGGCCGCATTGCAGGAGTATGGTTTTGTACGGGTCTTCGCTGATGAAGGGGCTGCCGTTTTACCGATTTTAAAGAAGCTGGCCGCTAATCTTAAAAAGGAGAACAATGGCGATCCCCCGGATAGCCGCTACGTTCAAAAGATCATTATCGCCGCTTATGAACAATCCAAGGGGCGCAAGGGCATTGCCGTTAACATCCCAGGCGCCAAGCCTGTGAGGCTCTCCAGACAGCAGGAGCATATTATAACCCTATTGGCTCAAGGTTACCGCAACAAGGAAATCGTAGAGATAACCGGGCTGACTATTCATACGGTTAAGTCGCATCAATCCGCAGCCTATGCCAAGCTAAAGGTCAATAATGCTATGGATGCGGTGCTGCGAGCCAGGGAGCTGGGGCTTATCAGCCGCCGCTGAAAACGGTCGTCTGCGGCGTTGGCTTCGTCGTCGTATTCATATACTGTCTTTCACAAGATTATTATAAGATTTTTGGGACTAACGAAATGTTGACGCAAAATGTTGACGCTATAGGTTGTATTTGCTATAATACTAATAGGCAAAAGAACAGATCATGTATGTAATCCAAAGTGAAAGCCCAGAGGGTGCGACCTCTGGGCTTTTATTTGGGCTAGTTGTCACGTCGATCTCCGTCTAGCCACTTGCAAGCATAATAGGCAATTATACTTGCCATAACGGAAACGAAAAACGAACAGACCATATAATGTAATCCCCCCTACCTGTTGTCAGATTGGGTGGTGACAACCTAAGTTACAGTTACACTGGAAGCATTATATCATGGAAAACCATAGATTGGAATAGATATTAAGTCAACTAAAACGACAGATAGGGCTTTTCTTGCTGGGCAGGATTGAGAAGGCTCGAAAGCTAATTCTTTAGGAGGGGGGCGAGTCAATGCCTTTTGATTTTGACGGCGATAAATACCGGCAGGCGTCAGAGCATCAAAAAGAATGGGGTAATAGGCTCATTTCTGAGCTGGTGTTGACCGGAAGCGAAAGGATATTGGATCTTGGATGTGGCGACGGCGTCTTGACGTGGCAGTTGGCTGAGCTTGTTCCCCGCGGTTATGTGCTGGGGCTCGACGGGTCGCCGGGAATGCTGGAAACGGCTAAGCAACAAACATGCGCCAATTTGTCCTTCGTTTGTATGGATATTAATGATATGGATTTTTCCAATGAATTTGACTTAATTTTTTCTAATGCGGCTCTGCATTGGGTAAAAAACCACGAAGCCCTGCTCAGAAACTGTAAAAAGGCCTTAAGGGAAAACGGGATGATTCGGTGGAGTTTTGGGGGGGCCGGGAATTGCTTCAATTTGGATGAAACTCTTGGAGCTGCCGCCAGGGCGCCGGAATATAAGGATTTCTTCGAGGGGTTCCAGTGGCCGTGGTACATGCCGGGAGTAGAAGAATATACTAAATTGGTTGAAAGCGCCGGATACAGCAATATCGAAATAGCTCTCGAAAATGCAGATCGTTATTTTGCTAATAGCGATGAGTTGATAAAGTGGATTGACCAGCCCTGTATCGTTCCCTTTCTTGATTATTTAAGCATGCCGGAAACAAAGGCTATGTTTCGGGATGTTGTCATCAGGGAGATGTTGGCCAAAACCCTTTGCAGCGATGGTACGCATTTTGAGATATTCAGGCGCATAAATGTAATGGCTGCGAAATAAATAACACCGATTAAATAGCATTAACCAGGCAGTATGTGGGAGATCAAGCTTTAATTTGCAAGTAATTATGTAATTTTTCTAAAACCCTGTCAACATCAAGGGGTTTGCCGATATGATCATCCATGCCTGCCATGAGACAGGCTTCTATATCATCCTTGAATACGTTAGCGGTCATTGCTACAATCGGCAGCCTTTTGCCGTCATTTAAAGGCAGGCTGCGGATGCGGCGCGTCGCTTCAAGCCCGTCCATTTTAGGCATCTGCACATCCATAAATACGATATCGTACTTTTCTGACGCCGCTTCTATCATGTCCAGCGCTTCCTGGCCGTTTTCGGCGCAATCGATTATCAGGCCTGTGCCTTCCAAAAATGCTATGAGTATTTCCCGGTTAATATCAATGTCTTCCACAAGCAACAGCCTTTTGCCTATAAACGCCTCGATGCTTCCCAACTGCCCCAAGCCGACGTTGTCGACTCCCAGGATCTCGTTGACGCAGTCAATAATCGAAGAGGAAAAAAGCGGTTTCAGCAGATGTTTATTAATTCCTGCCTGAATTGCTTTATCTTTTATTTGTTCCCAATCCATTGCTGTAATCATTATCACTGCCGAATGTTTGCCGCCTTCACGGGCTTTGATCCGTCTTGTCAATTCGATTCCATCCATATCGGGCATACACCAATCTATAAAATAAATATCATATTCGCCCCGCTCTTCAATAATACGCAACGCTTCAAATCCATCTACCGCTGCATCACAGTTTATCTCCAGCTGAGAGAACAGATCTTGGAACTGGCTGCGCGTTTCAATTGCGTCGTCTACGGCAAGAATCCGCACATTATTCCAGTTTATACTGGGCTCAAGCAGTGATTTGAAAGGTTTTTTGCCGCGCTGGACATTAACAGTGAAAATGAATCTTGAGCCTTGGCCCAGCTCCGATTCTACCCATATTTTGCCGCCCATAAGCTCTACGATACGCTTTGATATAGCCAGACCAAGCCCTGTGCCGCCATATTCCCTGCTGGCGCCGTTTTTTGCTTGTTCAAATTCCTCAAAGAGCTTGACCTGCTGCTCCGGAGATATGCCTATTCCGTCGTCGATTACCTCTATACGCAGCTCGCAGATTTCATCAACTTCCGCCGTTATGGATGCTTTCAGAGCTATCTTGCCGCCGTCATGGGTGAATTTTACGGCGTTGGCTAATAGATTTGTTATTACTTGCGCCAGGCGCTGCTCGTCTCCTATGACAAACCGCGGAATGTTTTTGTTAATATTCACAGTGAATTGCTGCTGTTTTTCATCCATTCGGAAATTAATGACAGTCGTCACTTTTTGCAGCATTCTTTCAAAGTTATACTCCACAGGCATGAGCTCCAGCTTATCGGCTTCAATTTTTGCCATGTCCAGCACATCATTTATGACGCCCAGCAGATGAGACGCCGCATCCCCTACTTTATTTAACGCGTGATTTTTCTCCCCTATGTCCTCTGTTTTCTTGCCTATGGCTGTCATGCCGATGATAGCGTTCATAGGAGTTCGCATTTCGTGGCTCATATTGGAAAGAAAATCGCCTTTCGCCTTGCTTGCGCTGTTGGCCTGTTCGAGGGCTAATTCCAGTCGAGCGGAGGTTTCGTGAAGGTTTGAAAAGATCTCGTTGCGATGATAGGCGTGAGCAAAAAGCAAACTGCCGGAGCGCAGGATCGCTTCCTCTGTTACAAATATCCGCTCACTGTGGCAATCGTCAAAGCCAACGAAACCCCAGAATTCGTTATTGATAAAAACCGGCGCCACAAGAATGGATATGATGCCTTGGGGAGACAGTTGCGCCTGTTCCGCCGTCGACATCTTACGGACGATGTTATTTACACATTTTCCCTCTGATAAGGTTTCTTCCCAGCCTGGCATGTTTTCGTCGTATGATATATCAATGGTGATGTCTAAACCTTGCTGCGGGTCTGCTCCTTCAGACCATTCGTAGACCTGGGTGCAGTAAAGTGTTCCGTCGACGGTGTGATTTTTCCAGATGTATACCCGGTCAACTTTTGCAGCCCTGCCCACCTCTGATATGGCCCGATATAAATTGTCTTCAAAATTATCAGGGTCCGCATTGAGTAAGAATCCCGCTGCATTATTGACCGCATGGAGCAAGCTGTCTTGATATACGACCGTTTGTCTTTCATACAGGAACAAATTGCTTTGAAACCTTACCAGCAGAGCCATCACAATGCTGCACGAAAGGATGCCCACTGTCATATAAATATAACGCAGGTATTCCAAGTGAAATGAGGAGAAAATGTTTAATTCATTCACCTTATCATAATAATCAAATATAACTAAACCAATGACCATTGACAGATACAACACAAGCATTATGACAAGCGCTCTCCTTCGCAGCAGCATGCCTATAAGTGTAGCCGAGAAAACGGTATATATGACCATGATGCCGGAAATCCCGTCGTTCAAGATGAATAAGTAAGGGAAAATAATGAATAGATAAATCGACAGAAATAGTATTGAGACGAGGTCATATTTGCCGGTCTTATTGGCAAGTATTATGAATGCACTGAATAAAAGGAACATCAGGACAAAAGTTATCTTACCCTGGTAAGATATAATAATATTCATAAAAACCAAGCCGGTGCATATGCCGAGAATGAGATTAAAAATTCGACCGTTCAGAGGTATGTCTTCCGAGCGCAAATAGTATGACAGATAGGATGCAACTGTGTCTCTTAAATTTTTTATAGTTTTCATATTCATACATACCTATTTTCTTAAATATTTCAAGATACTCTTATAATAAAAATCGTCACAATCGTTCTTATATTAATAAGGATTGATAATAGTTTTTATATTGCCTGCCTGTTTTTGATGTTTATGGAAAAAGGATTCAGGGGTTACTTAAGTGAATTGTTATTATTATGGAATTTATGTGTATTGTGAATTTTTCTGTGAGGGAGAGATGAGTTTGCGTAATTACGAACTGAAATACGGGTGTAATCCCCATCAGAAGCCGGCCAGGGTCTTTGTGGGAGAGGCTCAAGGGGCGCAGAAGGCGCTCTTTCGTGAATCTGAGCTTCCTTTTAAGATTTTGAACGGGAACCCCGGGTATATTAATTTGCTGGATGCGGTTCATTCCTGGCAGTTGGTGAAGGAGCTGAGAGATGTTTTGAAGCTGCCGGCCGCGGCGTCTTTTAAGCATGTCAGCCCGGCCGGGGCGGCGGTGGGCTTGCCCCTGAGCGAGACGCTGAAGAAGGCTTACTTTGTGGAGGGGATGGAGCTGACGCCCCTGGCGGCTGCCTATGTCCGGGCCAGGGGCGCGGACAGGATGTCTTCTTTCGGAGACTGGGCGGCTCTCAGCGATGTGGTGGACGTGGAGACAGCGCAGATTTTGAAACGGGAAGTCTCCGACGGGGTCATCGCTCCCGGGTACACGACCGCTGCCCTGGATATTCTGCGCACAAAGAAAAACGGCAATTATAATGTTTTGGAAATGGACGAAGGTTTTGAGCCGGGGGATCTGGAATCCCGCCTTGTTTTTGGGATTACTTTTGAGCAGGTGCGGCATAAGAGGGTCCCGGGGGAAGAGGATCTGCGCAGTATTGTCACGGAGAATAAGCAACTCACCCCGGAAGCCAAAAGAGATCTGCTCCTGAGTATGATCACCCTCAAATATACTCAATCCAATTCGGTCTGCTACGTTTATGACGGGCAGGTTATCGGCAACGGCGCAGGCCAGCAATCCCGTATCCACTGCACCCGCCTGGCCGGGGATAAGGCGGATCACTGGTACCTGCGGCAGCATCCCGCAACTTTAGGCTTGAAGTTTAAAAAAGGCGTGGGCAGGCCTGCCAGGGATAATGGGATTGATCTATTTCTGCGGGATGATATTACGGAGAATGAAGATAAGGCTTGGGTGGAATTATTTGAGGAGGCGCCCCGCAGGCTGAGCGAGGCTGAGAAGCGGGAGTGGCTCTCCGGGTTAAAAGGCGTCTCTATCGGTTCCGACGGGTTCTTCCCCTTCAGAGATAATATAGATCGGGCTTACAAAAGCGGCGTCCGCTATATTGTTCAACCCGGGGGTTCGGTCCGGGATGAGGATATTCTGCTGGCTTGCAATGACTACGGTATCTTAATGATTCATACCGGTATGAGGCTTTTTCATCATTAAGCAAATCATGAAGCAAAAAGCAAATCATGCAGCAAAACAAATATAAGCCTATGCACACAACACAGAGATTGAAGATTGTGCACATAGGCTTATTATGTTCTTGTCATGCTTGCCATGTCTGGTCGGTTTTTGTCAAAGGTTTTCCGCATTCGGAACAGAATTTCTGCCCTCTGGCATTCATAAACCCGCAAGAACATTTTATTCCCGATTGAAGATCATACCTTGCTGCCAAAGAATTGCCGCAAGCTCCGCAAAACTTGCTGTCGCCTGTATTTATCTCACCGCAATTGCCGCACTGAATATCTCTCTCAGCAGTTTTGTTGCCGGTATTCCTGCCACTTTTCTGATCCCTTACATTCTTTAAAACAGCCCCTGTTAATTCTTGGCCTATACCCATACCGGTTCCAATAGTAAGGCCCTTCAGCAATGATTTTAGCATAATTTCCTCTCCTCAGTTTGAGTTTCGTACAGATTGTGTTGATCTTTCTCAACCATTTATGCTAATATACCAAATCTCTTGGAGAATATCAAGCATTCTGCCGCTCACAGGCCAGGATCGTGTGCTTGCACAAAACAGCGGTAGTGATAGAACCTACCCCGCCGGGGACTGGGGTTATCCATGCAGCTGTGTTTTCCGCAGCGGCGAAATCCACATCTCCGCAGTATTTGCCGGGGCGATCCGGATCGGGGTTTGTGCCTACGTCGATTATGATCTGACCTGGTTTTAGGTAGTTTTGGTCGATCATTCTTGCTTGGCCCAGGGCTGCCAAAACGAGATCCGCCTCTCTGCAGATCTGGGGGAGGTTTTCTGTGCGGGAGTGGCAGATGGTTACTGTGGCGTTTTCCCTGAGCAGGAGCATGGCGAGGGGTTTGCCTACCACAAGGGAACGGCCGATGACAACGGCTCTCTTTCCTTGCAGAGGGATGGAGTAGTATTTCAGGATCTCCATGCAGGCAATAGGCGTGCAGGGCGGAAATCCATCTGGATCATCGCTAAAGACTTTCCCGGCGCTGTGCGGGTTCAGGCAGTCTACATCTTTTTCCGGCGGGATCTGGGCGCGGATCTTTTTATCGTCGAGATGCTTTGGCAAAGGGGCCAGGAGGAGGATCCCGTTTATGTGTTTGTCTGCGCTGATAAGCTGCAGCCGGTTTTCCAGTTCTGCTGTAGTAGATCGGA
>Ga0209737_10002629_pt1 | contig 12540 bp, 11 predicted proteins | sample TergutCu122P3_FD_187284 | JGI IMG/M metagenome (GOLD analysis project Ga0209737, IMG submission 187284) | Cubitermes ugandensis P3 segment gut microbial communities from Kakamega Forest, Kenya - Cu122 P3 (SPAdes) (version 2) | ecosystem: Host-associated > Arthropoda: Insects > Digestive system... | reverse complement strand
AAAAAAATGCATTGACGAGGGGGTTTAGCAGATACAGTACCACTTTTTTTGATCATTTTACAGTTTTCCTCAGAGCTGAGTAAAAACTGAGGTATTGGTCTGCCCTGTCTACACCCTTTATGAATTTATTGTACTGGCCAACAGCATAAGGCTTCTTTATTCCCCTGTTTGTTTTCCAGTCTTTCCTCCCTTTGTTTATAACTGTTGCATCATTCGCACAAGTCTTGTCTTTCCACACTTGCACCATTATGTCACCATTCCTCTGGAATGCTGACTTCTCCTTCTAGGTCACGTGGGATGCCCCTGTTAGCCCTCATAGTGCCGCAGATTCTCACATTTATGTCTAACAATACCTGAGCTATTCTCACACTATTATAAAAATTGTCTTAATAGATGTGAGGAAAAATGGGTGTGGAAATTGTGGGGTCAGTGGACCAGTAGAAGATCACAATTGTTTATGTGAATTAGTTGTCGGTACTTCACTGTCACTGTCCAAACTTTCATTGTCACTATAATCAGAGAAAATAGAATGTGTATCCACATATAACTCACACAAAATATTGTCCTCTTGCAGCACATTCCAATGCAAAAGCCATGATTGCAACTGAAGGAAAACGGACAGTGTATCTGAATGAGTGGTCCCTTTGTTGCAGTCTAATGGTTCTAAAAATAGGGGATCATGACTGGTCTGTTTATTTGTAACTTGAGACCCAAGCATCCTGTATCAAGCTGTCAATAACCTTGAAGCAAAAAGTGACAGACTAGCTGACAAACGCATGTGCAGGATGTCGAGGAAAAAATCATACAAATGCATGCCCCATCAGCAACACATGGGATAGCAATCATGCCTTTCTGTGTGACCCAACAGCAAGGTGTTAAAATGTGTTGTCACTGAAAAATACAGTGAATCTTAGCAATACACAAAATGAAAACCTGTAAGTACTAGCAGTTGCTGCTGGACATACAGAATGCCCCATACAAGACACAACACAAACAGCAAACATGTATAAATGATGAAACAGCCATATACAAAGTTACCCCCTCCACTGTAATGAACTTCTCTCAACATCATTTGCATAGTCATTCAGCACAAGTTCACTGCCTTGCTTCAGTTCTGTTGGCTACCAGTATTTCAGTAATTATGTAATCAACAAAATGAGTTTTTCACATGAAAGTGTGTTCATTCTCCAACATTATTTTGCAACTAATTCTTTTGCTGCAGTTCATGAAGTATTGTACCAGGTGCATCCTAATAAGTTTCAATAAGACAACAGTATTCAGAATAGTGGAAAAATTTAGGGAAACAGAAAGTGTTTGTGACAGGAAGCATGCTATGTCTGTGACATTTTTAACACATGATAGGGTATGCATTGTTGAAGGAACGCTATCTCAATTGCCACACAAATCTTTGAGAATACTGTTCAGAGAAACTGGTTTATCTATGACATGCTATCATCGAGGAACCAAATAACTAAAATTAAGGCCATTAAAAATCAATCAGCTTGTAGCACGTGATAGAGCTGCAAGAATTCAGTATTTCCAGTGGTTTAGTGCTTTCTTGTATAAAGGATTTTATGTGTTTGACTTCCTTTGTTTTGCAGACAAAGCATTGTTCAACTTGAGTGGATACATTAAGAGTTGAAAAAGTGGAAGACAGAGTGATGAAAACATGCATGCACTCCATGAAAATTCATTCATTGAAGATTAGTGTTTGGTGCACAGTGTCTTGAAAGCAAATTGTCCGAATGCTGTTCTCCTGAAGACACATTTCATTGCTGTGCTGAAGAGAATGAATGGGATTGCTGGCTTCAGCTAGATGGGGCAATCACCCATACTGTGAAAACAACTTCTTCAGTAATCACAATATTTGGCATGGCTTTGGTCATGAATCCCCAAACCTCATGTTACCTCACTTTTTTCTGTGGGGTTTTTTAAATGAACAGTCTACAGTGATAACCCAAGAAGGGTGGAGGACCCCAAGCATGACACCTAGCAGGCTGTTGATGGCACTGACCAACACACTGTTTGAAAAGTTGCAAGAGTGACTGCTTGTCTTCAAGAAGGTGGGGATATTTTCAGCACCTGCTGTAATTACATTTTTAATCTTCTTTACCACATTTTTTATAGTAATTAAAAAATAAAAATTAAATAAATGGGTTACAGTATTAGGTTGTGTTGATAGAGAATGTGCTGTACAACTGAGTGTACAATATTTTGAAGATGTACCCATTTGGATGGGGACTGATCATACTGTAATATCCTTGCATATTTCTGCTGTAACGAAGACAAAGTAGATACATGCAAAAGTGGGTAAAATGTGTAGCCACAGTAACAGAAGACATTATCCACAGCAGCTTTCTGTTAAAGTCCATGAGGAGGAACTGATATTGCTGGATTAATCTTGAACAGGCACATGGCCTGTCCTCTAAAGCAAAAGAAGATGAATTATTACACCAAACTGTTGCCATTCACAGGATGTATATTCCTGAAAAATCCTACAAATTGTGAAACTGGGTTCTGCAAATTTAAGACTTCATGTGAAAAAGTGCAGTTAGAGGAATCAAAGACACATGAAAGATGAAAAAAATATGCAAATTAATGAGTAACAACCAAGAAAACATTTTTGTGTATGTTTATTGGAATGGAATCGGTGTTCCTGTCTGAACATGGTCGGGGTGAATGAACAAAATACAGTGAATGGCAGACCACAAGACGGAAGACTTTGTGAAGAAAGAGATGATATTCAATTGTTTTGACTTCTTCTGCATGTTCTTATACACCTCCTTGTATGGTGTCAAGACACCCTCCATGAAGTGCTTTAATTGCACATCAACCTCAAAGAAACAGTCAACCGTGACATCCACCATCTGGAGAGCTCTTTCAGAGAACTGGTTGTAAGCTGATGCCTTTGTACAACAGTGTCAGAATCTTATCTACCTTCTAGTTCACTAAGCATTGTCACCTTTCCAATTCACAATCTCCTTGTTGGTGAGATGTGTAATAGACAAATTTTGAACCAGTGGATAGAATTTATGAGTTGCTTGTGGTGGCATGTTACTATATTTATGTGGTTGCTTGTTGGTACCTAATGCACCTGAATTCTGATTTAACTTACCATGTAGGGCCTCACTCATGTTATTTAATTTCTGATTTATAGATGTTGAACACAATCCCCTAAATCATCCCAATAATTAGCAGATAACAAATGGATCTTACACAATCATTCATACAGCTCTTGTTTTTTAATATAAAGGAACTCATGTTCCTGGTTCAGTCTATATCCAATGGCTGCTTTCTTCATTTCTGAACATTACCAGCTATGACCATGCACTTTTATCCAAACATATGTAGCTGTCAGGTTATTTAGTTTGCATTTTTTCACTGAATGAAATAACTGAATTAGCCTTTAGTAACTTCTCTCTTGTGTTCTGATAGCTGTGGACAACTTCTGCTGTCTGCCAGATACTACCTCATAGCGTTACACATTACCATGTATTTATGGTTCAAACTTTAGCACATCAGACTAATAATTACATTGTATCACCTTGTTATATAATTTTGCAATGTGTTTGCATAACCACATTTCCTGTATGTACTTATACATGTTTTTCTCTACAGTTGATGTTACTCCTTGAAAACAGGCCTTTGAGAGCTGAAACAAGCAGAGTTTTGATAAAATTGCATGTCAAGGATTTTCCCTAGATGCCGTATATTGACTAGCCTTCATTTTTAATGTTTAAATCATTGATTTGTTTACACACAACAGTGCCTGACTGCAGCAATGCTTTTCCCCTCTCCAACTTTCTTTTCTGTTTAGCCTCAGGCTCTTCATCAGCACCTACGTAATCCTTTTCCAGACATAACATAAGGGCAACAATAAGTTCTAAAAACTGTGAAAAGTACAGCTATTTATCACACAATATCTGGGTTGCTACTGTGTGAGACATGTGGGCTGATTGATGTTTGTGTATTACTTAGCATGTGTACACAAGTGCATGTGTGAATGAACAGGGTTGCCACAATAATTCTTCCTTTAATAAGTGACACCCAAATGGACAAATCCATGGACAAGGAGGGACTGACATAAAATGTTCGATCATCTGACCTTAAATGTTAGACAGAACTGTAATAGTGCTAGTACTTAACACCATTTATACAGAATACCATACAAGACAACTCACTGGGCTTTGGGCAGCAGACTGCATACTCTCCCAGTGGACTCAGGTGGCATTTGTGTGACAATGGGCATGGGGACCCAGTAGGCCCACACGTCCTCACTTCTTCTGAACCTGCTATGAGCAAAGGGTGGCCACTCTGGCAGGGATTATTAGGTTGTGGCAGGCACATTGGCACAGGAGGACATGGGGTGTTAACGCACGAGACCTCCACCAGACGGCATTTCTCTCCTTCACCATGACAGGAAATTTCTGCACATGGGTCTCGACATGTACATGTTGAACACCCAGATTCATCCAGCTGGAAACCGTGTGGGCATGGGAGACACTTGAGTAGTGGACAGTTCCTCCTGGCTGCCAAAAGAACAGAGTGAGTTGTCACTAGAGATAAACTGATGATGTCCTAGGTGCAGGCTAATAGCTCTTGAGCTACACATGAAATTCGCTGCATTTTATGAAACCTGGAAGTTCATTACCATGATCACAACAGCCCATCACTTATCCCTACCTGAGCCACTTGGATCCAGGTCATGCCCTTTCTCAGTCCATGTCCTTCAACATGTTGTCATCAAACAACCCTCAGCGCTTGTCCTTCAAAACCCTGTTATCACATAAACCTCAGCCTACACTCCCCAACAACCCATTATCAAACAACCCTCAGCCCATGATCTTCTACACCCTCTCAACAAACAACATCAACTCCTGATCCTCAACACCCTGTTATTGAACAACCCTCAGTCCATGATCTTCAACACCCTGATAATAAACAACATCAGCTCCTGTTCCTCAACACCCTGTTTTCAAATAACCCTCAACATCTAACTCTCTCAGTCTTTATAGAATGAAAGTGTGATGGTTACATTAAGTGATGAGTTATAAACCACTGGAACACGGCACAAAGTTTTGTAACAAGATAAAGCACAAACAAACATACAAACTTTGCATCATTTATGTTCAATATTATGAATGATATGGAAGTTTGTGACTGTTTTTGGTAACTTCTAGGTCACTGCATAGGAATGCACCACAGCACTTGCAGATTTACATATTTTTTAGGCACATAATTGTAAATGAATCCAATGAAGAACTAATGGGGCTTCGAGTTGAATGTGGGAATCATTAAAGTGACAACAGAGGTTTCAGTGTTCTGGGAGAATGGCAGAAGAGAACCACTTGAACTGGTCAATATTGGAACTAGACACCTCAAGTGCTGAAGCTACTGACTGTGTACCTGCACAAGACGGCTGGACATCGGGTGCAGCCCGAGTTCCAGGCAGCTCATCACCTCCACTGTCCACACACCAACACTGCCTGGTAACTGGGTGACATTGGATGGGGTCAAAGCTCCCATCTTTTTCCTGGCATTGTGGTAGGTATAGCTGCCTGGCAGGGATACCTGTTTCATGGGCCTGATGCTCCAGAATGGCCCGCTTGTGCTGGCATGCTAAAACATGAGGATGATGGTGAGTTACACAGAGCATACAAAGTCCAAGTCCCAGTGGCTGGGCTGTCTTATAATAAAGTGAAAACTTAGACAGAATACCATTCACATGCACAAGTAGTTCCATGTTCTTACAGAGTCCACATGTTCACTGCCATTGTAACAAAAAACTTCCTGCTCTTGTATCACAGGTCAGGACATTTCCCAATCAACAAATTGTCTGCACTTCCTTTCTCTACATCCTGCACACTTTGGCGCACAGCAAAGCCACAGTTCCAACTGGCATAAGTATGTCCATGTCTTTACATCCTCCACCCACTACTTGAGTTTTCAATTGCTAAACTCTCATCCCTAGTACTTCTCTGTCTGCTGTTATCATAATTCAACTGGGAATCCAAGCCTGGTTCACATATTTCTTTAGTACCTGCAGAAAATCTAAAATAAGCAGGTCTTCCCATTCTCTTCACTGCTGTCATGCACAAGGTGTAAACAGAAAATTTCTGCACTGGGACACTGTAACAATTTTATGCCTACATTAGTTACACGTTGGTATTGTCCATTTCAGAGCTTTTACGCTGGGCCCATAGCCTCTCCCACTGCTGGAAGCATTTCTGGAACTCCTGTTTCATGATGCTGTCCAGCACCACTTGTGTCTCAGATTGAATCTCTCCTTTATCCTTGAATATTTATCCCTGTAATTTGACTTCTCCTGTTATAACCTTATAAAGATGTTTCTCTTCTTTTTGTTCTGATCTTGCAGGTCCTTTATATAGAAAGTTGGTTTTGTTGATGGTCAGCATTCAACACAAATGGCACAAATATTGCAGCAATTTGTCTCATGTTTAAATTTTCAGTTAAAGTGTATTAGCATGTAAAGTATGATGTTCCCAGAATGTTACAAATATCATTAATCATAAGCTGCCTGCCCTCATGGATGACCTGACATATTTACCACATTTTTATCAGTGCTTCATGATGATGGGCAGCCTGAACTTTCAAAATCAAGAACCAAAATTTGGCCACATTTGAAATGGTAAACACCATTGAAAGGTTTGTGTTCAACTTACACCATTGTCATGAGAGGCTTTTTAATAATTTGTAATACTCAGAAGATATTTTCCCACATTAAAAAAAACCAGATGCAAATTCCCTGCAGCTCTGTTGTGATATGGATGCTGCACACTTACATTTATACTCAGATTGTGTTTTTCTTCCTCATTAATCAAACAAGGTGCATGATACGGTGCACACACTCACTAACATTACCTGTCTGTTAGAATGACAGGTTACAGACACCACAGGCCATTCCTAAACTTACCTTACATGGCTAGGTTCCACATACTAGGGATGGTATATATCTCTTAGCATGATGGGTAATACACTTTAAATTTAATTATATATCTGCATGACAGCTTTCACACATGCTGTGAGTAATTACTTAAAATATTAGCATGACACATTCACAGACTGAGTATCATTACACATACTAATATGACAGGATACATACAGGGGTACAATAAATTGTGAACATTACACATTCTGCAAGCCATGTAGCATTACATAACAGCTAGCATGACATTCTCCACACAGTAAGAATCATTCACATCTGCCAGTATGACAGACCATTTCTGCAACATGAGTACAATTACATGTAAACATGACATGTACCATTTCATGTGTTATGACAGTTTCCACATGCTGAATACAGTTAGTTGCCTCTTAGCATTACAGGTTCCACACAGTGTACAGTTATTTGCCTGTTGGCAAAACCAGTTGCACACACTGAGCACAGTTACTGGCCTGTTAGTGTAACAGGTTCCACATGCTCAGTACAATTATTTTCCTGTTAGCATGAAAGGTTCCACACACTGTGTATGGTTGCTTACTTCTTAGCATAATGGGTTCCACACCCTGGGTACAGTTAGTTGCCTCTTAGCATAACAAGTTCCATTACCTGAGTACAGTGACTTGCCCGTTAGAATGACAGGTTCCAAACACTGGGTAGATAGACTTGCCGATTAGGTCTACAGGTTCCTGACACTGAGCAGTTACTTGCCTTCTAGCATGACAGGCATGACAAACTGGTTACAGCTACTTGCCTGATGTCATGCCAGTTTGCACAGACTGGGTACAGTTCCACCACTGGTTACAGTTCTTGGGTGTTAGCATGACAGGTTCCATACACGGGATGCAGTTACTTTCCTTTTAGCAAAAGAGGTTTCATATTCTGGGTACACACTCAGTACAGTTACTTGCCTCTTAGCATGACAGGTTCCACACACTAAATGCAGGTACTTGCCTCTTGGCACATCAGGTTCCAGACACTTAGTACAGATATTTGTGTCTTAGCATGACAGGTTCCACACACTCATACAGTTACTTGCCTTGTAACATGACAGGCTCCACACACACTGGGTGTGGTTATTTGCCTCATAGCATGAAAGTTTCCACACATTAGGTAGAGTTAACTGCCTGTTAGACTGACAGATTCCATATGCTGGTTGCAGTTACTTGCCCACCCGTATGACACCTTCTGTGAATAATGGGTACAATTTCTTGCCTGTTAGCATTACAGGTTCCATCACTGAGTAGTTACTTGCCTTTAAGCATGACAGGTTCCACAAATGCTGGGTACAATTACTTGCCTCTTAGTATGGCATGTTCCATGCATTGCATACAGTTACTTGCCTGTTAGCATGACAGGTTGCACACACTGGATAGAGTTACTTGCCTGTTAGCATGACAGGTTGAACACAATCAGTGCAGTTACTTGCCTGTTAGCATGACAGGTTGCACACACTGGATAGTTACTTGCATGTTAGCAAGACAGGTTGCCCACACTGAATAGTTACTTACCTGTTAGCATGACAGGTTGCACCTGTTAGCGTGACAGGTTGCACACACACTTGATAGTTACTTGCATGTTAGCATGACAATTTGCACACATTCATTCATTCATTTCACATTCCATTGATCTTATACAGATGTGGAACCAGTCATGTATACATTTAGCATAATAAATAAAGCAAGTGTACATAAGTTGTGCCTTTTTGTAGCGTCATAGGATAGCTACATTAACAATTACAGTATTACTATTAAAGTAAGTATAAGTAATAATATGAATAAGGTTACTATTATAGTTATTTATGTATTAAAATATTCCTCCAAACTGTAAAAGCAATTATGTAAGAGGTATCTTTTTAAGGCTAGCTTAAATTTATTCTTATCATCAGATAAATCATTGATGGCTGTTGGTAGATGATTGTAAATCTTAATTCCTGAGTAATAGACGCCCTTTTGGTATATTGTCAAGTTTGCTGTAGGTATGTACAGGTCAAAAGTTTGCCTTGTATTGATTTTATGTACTTGTGAGTTAGACAGAAATTGGTCTTTATTTTTAGTAACAAATAAAAGTATTGAATATATATATTGGGACTGAATTGGAAGGATATTTAAGTCCTTAAATAGTTGCCGACAAGAGGCACTCCTACTTGAATTCATAATTATTCTGATTATTCTTTTCTGAATTTTAAATATGTCATCACTATAAGATGAATTCCCCCAAAATATAATTCCATAAGATATAATTGAGTAAGCATACGAAAAATATGTAATTTTCAGTACGTCTAGGGACATAAAAACAGCTTAATTGATCTGATGGCATAACAAGCCTTATTCAGTCTAGATGTTAGTTCACCAATATGATGCTTGCAGGTCAAATTATTGTCAATAGTTAGCCCCAAAAATTTTAAACTTTGCACAGTAGCAATTTTCCTGTTACCAAATGATACTTGCATATTAATTTCATTATCAGTTTCAGTTAAAAATTGCAAAAAATATGTTTTATCATAGTTTAACATTAATAAGTTGCTATGGAACCATTTATTTATTTCATTAAATATCTCATTAGTACAGTTACTTGCCTGTTACCATGACAGGTTGCACACACTGGATAGTTACTTGCCTGTTAGCATGACAGGTTGCACACACTGGATAGTTATTTGCCTGTTAGCATGACAGGTTGCACACACTCAATATTTACTTGCCTATTAGCATGACAGGTTGCACACACTGGATAGTTACTTGCCCGTTAGCATGACAGGTTGCACACACAGCATACAGTTACTTGCCTCTTAGCATAGCTTGTTCCATGCACTGCAAACAGTTACTTGCCTGTTAGCATGACAGGTTGCACACACAGCTTACAGTTACGTGCCTCTTAGCATAGCATGTTCCACACACTGCATACAGTTACTTGCCTGTTAGCATGACAGGTTGCACACACTCAGTACACTTACTTGCCTGTTAGCATGACAGGTTGTACACAGAGCTTACAGTTACTTGCCTCTTAGCATAGCATGTTCCACACACTACATATAGTTACTTGCCTCTTAGCATAGCATGTTCCACACACTACATACAGTTACTTGCCTGTTAGCCTGACAGATTGCACACACTCAGTACACTTACTTGCCTGTTAGCATAGCATGTTCCACGCACTGCATACAGTTACTTGCCTGTTAGCATCACAGGTTGCATACACACACTCAGTACACATACTTGCCTGTTAGCATGACAGGTTTTACACAGAGTTTACAGTTACTTGCCTCTTAGTATAGCACGTTCCACGCACTGCATACAGTTACTTGCCTGTTAGCATGACAGGTTGCACACACAGCTTACAGTTACTTGCCTCTTAGTATAGCACGTTCCACGCACTGCATACAGTTACTTGCCTGTTAGCATGACAGGTTGCACACACTCAGTACAGTTACTTGCCTGTTAGCATCACAGGTTGCACACACAGCTTACAGTTACTTGCCTCTTAGCATAGCATGTTCCATGCACTGCATACAGTTACTTGCCTGTTATCATGACAGGTTGTACACAGAGTTTACAGTTACTTGCCTCTTAGTATAGCACGTTCCACGCACTGCATACAGTTACTTGCCTGTTAGCACGACAGGTTGCACACGCTCAGTACAGTTACTTGCCTGTTAGCATCACAGGTTGCACACACTGTGTACCACATCCATTGGAGCAGCATTTGGCCGTTCCATTGCAGTTCAGATCGGACAGACATTCATAATCGCATGAACCAGCACTGACAGGAATCAGATAGGGGCACTGTCCCAATTTCTTAGGGAGGCCTGGAATGAAATGGCATACTGCAACTGTAATATGAGTTGTGGCACATTCTAGTCTGGTTTTTAAAGCAGAATTTTATTCCTGTAATCAGGGTAAAGGTGAATAGGATGGGAATTCAATGAGGTTATAGAAGGCTGTGTTGTAGGAACTGGGAATTACACTACACAGGCCAATAGGATGATGATGATGGAAGTGTGATTAACTGCCCTTATGCCTCAGTGGCAGAGTGATGTGGATGATTGTCACTAAGAAACCCCAAACACAGGCAGCAGAGCCTCAATGCATCAATAGGAATAGTGGGCTTCAATTGCAATTAACTGCCCTTTCACATAAGAAACTGTCTCCTTTGCGGACAGAACATTTGCCCATTTTTTCAATGTGTAAATGAGATGTTTCAAATATGATGGAAAAGTGTGTGATATGACATGGTACAGTAATGTGTGCTCTTGAACTTCAAGTGACATGACAAACTGAATACTGATAACTATAAAATCTTAGACTGAATACTCATTGTGGTATCTCACTGCCTCAGTTTGAGTGCCACAAAAAACCACAAACATTTGCTCTCAGTTTCAGTGTGATACAATCCATACAGTGTCATTAAATGAATAAACTTGATGCATACTCACATGCAGGCACAGGAGGGCAGTACTCATCATCACAGTTCACCTCCACCATCTGGCATGTCTGACCCTTGGGACAAGTGACATCATCGCATGGGTTGCGACACTCACACAACGGACAGCGGGTGGATGACTCCAGCACGAACCCATAGTCACAGCCCAGACGACATGTCAGGTCCAGACATCCCAGGTCCTCGCGCAGTGCTTCACAGTCTGTTGGCCCACTGTTCCTGTAGTAAAGGCCCATAACTAAGAAAGCACTCATCAAAATTCATCAACACCTATAACATTTTTTGTGATATGGATATACAAATAGAACTGCTGTACTTTCAGACATGAATGTTCAAGCCATTACAGAGGTGGAAGTGAAGAGAAGTGTAGAAAAATACACTGAACTTATCAAACTGTATGCAGAACAAATGGACAACAGTGTTATTAAAAGCAACTGTGTCAATAAATAAGATGATCCATGCAGTAATGTAAGCAGAAAATCTAACTGTCCATATTTCACTGCACACTGCACACATCGTTAGATATATTTAATAAAAAATCACTGGTCTTAAAAAGGGGTATTTACAGATATTTGATTCTGCACCTGCTTCAAGAAAGAAGACAGCCTCCTGAAACACTGTAAGTTAGATGACTGTCATCTCTATGGCTCCCCGTCCTTGCTCCGACCCAGGGCCCTTTCTCCCCCACATCCCTGTTTCACTACAGGCCTCTACTTGGGGCCACTACCCTCCACACCCTCTTCTTCTGCTTGGTCATGCCTCTCCTCATCCCTCCTCCTTGTGATTGGCCCACCCTTCTTTTGAGCCAAACCTTTGCCTGTATAAATACCCCAACCATCTTGCCCAAGTTATTCTTCTTGTTTAAATGACCTATGAAGATGGAATATATAGGGTGTTCCGAAATGTTGGCACAGAAAATTCAGACCTGGGGGAATCACCCAAAAGAAAAAATACAACATTCACAACACATCTAAAGTTTGGAATCAAGCGAGGTAAATTCTGTTCCTTAGCCATGCCTTTAAGGTGTATGCAGATCCACATACTCCTAACGTTGGGAGAAGATAAAGGTGAGTGGTCAGCCTCACGCCCCAGCCACTGTACCCCCAGCAGAAGGACCTCCCACAGATATTGAGCTGGAGACT
>Ga0209737_10002628_pt1 | contig 12545 bp, 4 predicted proteins | sample TergutCu122P3_FD_187284 | JGI IMG/M metagenome (GOLD analysis project Ga0209737, IMG submission 187284) | Cubitermes ugandensis P3 segment gut microbial communities from Kakamega Forest, Kenya - Cu122 P3 (SPAdes) (version 2) | ecosystem: Host-associated > Arthropoda: Insects > Digestive system >... | reverse complement strand
CCCCAAAACCCCAAAACCCCAAAACCCCAAAACCCCTAATACTTTACTAGTCAAATGAGCGACTGTAAAATTAAATATTAGTCTCAGGATTTATGCAAGATATAAAGGTCTGCTTCATAATCCAATAATCTTTATTTGTTGTTGGATATTCTACTCTCATCAATAAATTCTCAAAGTTTCCTACCTTATCTACTCTCCTCGGTAAGTAATACACTGGACATTCAAACGTTTCGGATTTCTCTTTAGTCTCTGTTGTAGGAATCACAGCTATTATTGGCAATTTTGTATATTTTATATACTTCTCCTCTTCTTCTATATTATCCAATGCTTTGGTTTCTGGGTTGTATTTGGCATTGAGCATGTAAAGTTCATCTATATGAAAGATTAAAGGATTCTTGTCTTTAATATCTTCTTTTGTATTATACGAAGTAATCTGTACTGCAAGTGAAAGATTCTCAACCTCTTTTCCTGTTCTTTGTGCAGAAGTCATTAATAGTGCATTCAATAATCCTTTAGGATATATAAAGGCTTTTAACCAATATGTCTTAGTTGCTCCAGTCTTTAGCCAATTGTAAATATAGTCGTAGCGCGCTTTGAATGTTGTAACCCATTCTGCTATTGGATGATTCCATGGATATCCTGTGAATTCTTCAGGTATCTGTCCTGCAGCTAAACTTGCATATATCTTCTCCAATGAAGGAGACATCAACTTTCCAGTCTTAAGGAATTTGCTGATTTCAGCAATGGTATTGTGAATGATTTCTATTAAAACATTATATCGATTCATCTCCTGAAGCAAATACATATTATAAGCATAAGGCAACTTATTCTTCCCTTCATAGATCAAAGGATTAATATGATTCTTTAAGAAGCCTACTTCAGGAATAGCTCTGAACACACTGTCTACAAAACTCTCTTCTACTTCCTTTGCACTCTCTACTGCTCCATTCTTAGCAAACTCCATTCTTCTTAAAGGATCTAATGCAGACTCTATTTCATTCCTTTCCACAATTAAACTTGTCATTGCATCCATACCACATAAGACATATGCTTCCTCATTCGGCTGGCTTTCAATATATTTTGCCATTCCGTCAAATAAGCTTTGTGAAGGAATTCTATAGAAAGATTCCTCATTGAATGTATAGTTACCTTTAGTTAGCTCTTCGTTGAAATACTCTGTTACAAATTGATCAAGTATCATTTTATCGTAGCTATCTTCTATTCTTCCTCCTAGCCAAACATTGGTTATTACTTCTTGCATTCCTTTCCAAGGTATATCTTCTTTGAAGTTGTTAACTAAGTTAAGAGAGGCTATTGCTTCAAGTTCAAGGTCTTTTTCATTTACCTCAAAAGGTTTACTCCATCCTGCTCCTCCAAAGCGATTTCTCCTATTAAGTGTTGCATGGAGTATGGAGAAACTAAGAATAAGTCTTCTATAAGGAATCGTATATCGATCTTTATTAGTAGCCACTTTAAGCATTTTTTCTTCTTGCTGTTGAGAATTGTTGAGATCTCTAATAATCATCTGCTTCATAGTAACAGGAGAACCCAATGCAACTCTTACACTGTTTAACAAAAGTTCTCTAGGCAATCTACAAGGGTGACATGTTAATATCAGTCTGAACCACTTGTCATTAAAATCACTTATAGAATGGTCATCCTCCGTTGCCCTCGTTATCTCTTTCAACCTCTCCACCAAATATTTACCAAATCCTGGTATCATGTCAATATCCTTTATATAAAACCACTGCTCTTCCCTATCAAATCCCCGTTTACATTCTTCTAAGGTTCTTTTAATAGTAGATTCAAGTTCTCTTGTAAGTGCCCATGATTCAAACTTTACTTCTTTATGCACTAACTTCATTACTTCAACTGTTGGGTCCTCTTCTTTATCTACTAAGATCAATAAAGGTTTGTCAATTTTTGTTTCTTTCTTAAATATCTCTTGAAGTTTTAATGGTTCTTTCTTTATTGACCCTATTACAGCTTTAGCTGACCATTCTAATGCTGTCATTACTTTTTCTGTGCAGATTAAGCGAATTAATAAAAGGATTTGTAATGGTTTAAGGGATTCTATAAGCTCAGGTAAAGGAGCTGTATGTGGTGATAAGTCTTTAGCCCAAGTCTCCCAATTGTTCTTATTCTTTATAATATCTTGACTTATTCCTTTATAGAAATCTGGAAGCATTTCTTCAAGATAACCAAGCACATTCCATGCTCCTCTGGTGATTTTTTGTGGTAAAGAATTCTTTGCTATGTTTACAAAAGGTTTCTTAGGTTGATAATTCTCTCCATACAAAAGTATCTTCCATTCTTCTTTTGTGAAAGCTTTGTCTTTTATAGATAGTTTAGCAGCTAGGTATAAAGTAAATTTTAAGTAATCTCTCTTAAACATCACCTGCTTCAACGCTACCATCACATCACTTATCAGATACTCACTGATATTTCCCAATCTCTCCTTGAGTTGTGACATGTTCATTTGTGCTTCAGAGATAATTTCAGTATTATCTTTAAGCTGTTTAGCAAATATATCTTTCACAAACTGATAAGTAAACAAATAATTAGCCTTCATATTAGTCAATCTAGTAATAGATCTGTATATCACACTTACCTTACTTACTAATCCTTCTGCTGCTTGTATCTTTTCATTTATCCCTTTCATCTTCTCTTCTATTGTTTCACTAATTCTTCTCCTAAGTTCTGTGCATTTCCTCATTGTATCCCCTATTAAATCCTTTAGTTTTCTTTGATCTTCTTGATCGATCTTTGTTAGTTCTAGCTCTTTCACTTTAATGAGTAAAGTGTCTTCTTCTCTTTCTTTATCCCATTCAATAGGATTCTTTTTCTTTAAAATAGCTTCAATGAAGTCGCCTGAAGCAGCATAGGTTCCATACTCTATCATAAAGTTGTCTTCAAGTGCTTTAGGAGATAAACTGAAGTTTATTACATTGACTAGTTCATAGATATAATCAGGGAAGACTGGTTTACTGTGTCCTATACGTATTGTAAACGAAAACTTTGAATTGACCTCTATTGTATTTGGATCTGGTTTATTACTATCATATTGCTTTTCAATCTTTATGTGCTCAGAGTTAAAGTTGATTCTTAAGTTCTTTTTTCTCTCTATAGGCAGCTCTAATAGCTTAAGAACATCAACTGGCAATCTTTCATTACTCAGATGAATCACTAAGTGCTTGGGTTTTCCCATACTCTTTAAAAGTTCTTCATGGAAATATTTATTTGAATCCTTTAATCCACCTCTTCCTCCTAACCATCTTGATGCTGCTCCTTCTGGGTCAATTATCAATGTCCATTTACAAGAACGACTTTTGATGAAAGCATTTTCTATTGAAGTATCATCAACCAATAACTGTTGCTCATGCAAATCAGCCAATTGTTTATCAGTTCCTAATAACAAACCTACCTTCGGATATATCCCTACTTTAACTTTTGCACTCTGTAAAATATCTACCCATTGTTTCTTTATACGTTCCCTTGATCTCCAACTAAAAGGTCCAAAATATGTAAGTATTCCAGCAGTAAACAAAGCATCTCCTATTAATACTTCTTGTCTTTTAATAATAGCTTCTAATGTTACTTCCCATTCTTTTAATCCTTTCCAATATTCCGTCTCTGTCATTAATAGTTCATGTAATTCATTAAGAAGTGAACCTTTAGCTTCAAGTGTATTACGGTATTTAGTGAAGTTGTCTCTTTCTATTTTTAAACGTTCATATTTTCTTTGTTGTTTCTTTAAGAGTGTTAAGCAATTGTATAGTTCGTTCTTCTTTTCTTCTAAGTCTTTATTAGTTGCTAGTATTCTTCTTGTTTCATCGTATATAGAGAATATAGCTGATTCCCATTGGTACAACACTTCAGCTACTATATCTAACTTCTCTTTCTCCTGTTTAAGCATTTCTTTGGTATCTTCAAAGAGAACTTTAGCTTGCAGTATATTTGACTCACCAGATGAATTTATATCAAAGTTAAACAACGAATCACTCTTCGCCTTATTCATTGACTTCTGCATAAAGTCCCAACTGCCCTTTTTTTCACCAAGAAGAGTCCAAGCAGTTTCCACAATACCTAATATAGCAGGCGTAGGATCTAACATTGTCTGCATCGTCTTCCAATCCTATTAAGGTTATAATAAAGAGATTACTAAACTTTTGATTTTTCCTTTAACTATACCGAGGTTTTGACGTGCACTTTCTAATTCATTTGTAACTCTATCTGCTAGTACTTTCCTTACTTTGCGTCCTTCCTTTTCAATTTCCCCTCTTATATTAGCTGCCTCATTTCTATTGTTATGTAATTAATTACTCTAGTTTTTCGCATTCAGCATATGCTTCATCTGTCTCCTCTTTTCTCTTTTCATTTTCAGCACGACTTTGATTGTTCTCTTCTTTGTATTTAGCTTCTAGTACCTCTGCCAACTTTGCATTTTCTAACGCCTTCTCATACTTTTCTCGAGTAGCAGAAATTAATTCTTCATTTTGCTTATATATTTCAAGGAAGAGTTTAGGCACCTCTTGTCTTTGTTGTGGTGTTATCAATATTTTCTCTTGCTCATCAACCCAAATCCTGACAGCCTCTTCTTCCACTACTTTATGCATCTTTATTACACTCTCTGCTATTTCTATTCTAATAGATTCATCAACTTCTGCTCCTAACTGCCCTAGAGCTATGTTAACAAAAGCTTCTGTTGGCCATTGGTCTCTATAAATGATATAACAGTCACTCATTAATCCTGGATACATTTTCATCTTTAGTCTTATATCACTTAAATTATTTGGTATGTTTATTATTACATGCAAGTAATCTTCTACGTTTCGTTTTATTCCTAAGTGTTGTAACTTTCCTGTGTTAATTACTTGGTATAATGAATTCATTATCTTTGTTGTATTATTCTCATATGTGTCTGCTTCTTCTAACTTGCTAGACTCATTTGATTCTCCCACTTTACTTATCAGTACAGCTCCTTTGTAGTCTGTGAGATCTTTGATTTCATTGAATATCTCTTTATGAGTATTATTGAAATCACGTATATTATAACCCATTTCAAAGACTTTATATTTGTACACTTTAGCTGCTAATGAGATTAAAGCTTTGCTGTCAATTGAACAAGATTCTATATTAATCAAATGTGATCGAGGTATAATAAGTATACGAGCTACTTTAGCAACGTACTCAATAGCTTCCTTAAAGAAAATAAAGTTGATGTTTGGCCCTTCTTTAGGTTTAGTATTTGCTTGTATGTCTTCAAGATATGTTTGAATTTCTTTCCAATCTGTTACTTCTTTGTATTGATCTGGTTCCGGAGAATTTAAACTTGTAAACAATAACTCTGTCTCCTCCAACCTCCACTTCGGATTCAAATGCTTTTCTATTATTTTATTCATCTCTTCAACAAAAGCTTCTTTATCAGATTGGGAGGTCAGTTTATCCTGGTATACTCTGCAACAGTCATAAATCAATAATCTCTCATAGTCTTTAGTAGAAACTATATTATCCTTCTTTCCTAATAACACTCCAGCCAAGATCTTTCCTATTTCCTTATAACTAACCAAGTAATGAGGATTACGAGGTGTACCTGGAAGTCTTTGCGATATCAAATCATAAGACTCCAGTATTAACTCTGAATAATTTGACGTTATTACTGAATACTCTCTTGGGAAGTCTACAAAGTGTGCTGTGACTACTGTCTCAATGAGATTCTGCAGATTACTGAATCCTTTAGTGTTCATGTAAAAGACTGTAAAGTGTCTTAGTAATCTTGCAGGTACTTGCTTATATCCACCATAATCCAGAGAAGCAGCGCATATAAAGGATGTACGAGCAAGTTTCTTACGGAAGAACTTATCGCCATCAAAGTAGGATTTGGTTTCTACTATTTCTCTGAGGGATTCTAATATGTTGTTTGAATTATCTTCTTGAGGAAGATTTACATCATCAATGAAGATGACTTCTTGGGTAAATGTGGGAGCGGAATATAAATTCTTTTGCTTCTTTTCTAATTCAGACTCTAATCGTTTATAGAGTTGTTGACCATTAGTATGCCAAGTAAAACAAATATTCGTCTTCTTACAATTCATTCTTGATTTCGATGCTATTGAAGTTTCACCTGCAAGAAAAGCCTCTGTATCACCTTCAAAACAATATCTTGCCAATAATGATTTACCCGCTCCACATTCACCAAATAACATTGCATTCTCGTTACTCAAAGCTAATGCTTCAGCAAACCATTTATATCGAAGTAATTGATTTGTAGGCACCATAATTTGAGTAAAAGAACGTGAAGACGAGTATTCAAAAGGTGAATTAGTGTTTGGTAATTCTTCAGCTTCAAGATTTCTAAAAGGTGGAAGCAAATCACTCCATAAATTGTATTCAACAAAACCTTCACGCAGTCTTAAGAATACATCAAAGCAAGAATTTTCTTTAGGTTTATCACCTAGATTTACATTCTCTTCAATGAAATCATCAATCTTTTTTAACCTTTCTGTGGTTAAGTAGCTACCAAGAGACCAAGCCAGACAGAAGGCTATAAGCTTGGCTATTAGCTTCTTCATCTTCTCTTCCGTAAAATCATTCCTACGATCTATCCTCCCCTCCAACACCAAATAGACTGCTTCAAACAATCTGCAGAAAGAAATAGCAATGGTGTTCTTGCTTAGTTGCACGCGCTCTTTCTTGATTTTAGACATAGCTTCTCTTTCATCTAGAGCATTATATAGCAAGTCAATAGATGATACTAGATGAGGTTGAATAACATCAAATCCTTTAATTTTGTCCTTAAGTCCATTGATCCACTTATTAACAATATTTTTTGGGGATAACAACTCTTCACTAATATACACCATACAACTTAAAGATGTCATTGCAGGTGATACCTTGCTTACTTCATCTACTTCAAATACTATCCTTGCATTTCCTTCGAGTGATACAAAATCTCCATTACCCAATACCAATTTCTTTTGACACTTCAATGCGTGGTGCAAAGCTTCAGTCCAAGAAGATTCCATTGGTCCATCACAATGTAAGAATGAGTATCCTATTTTATGATCTTTGTTTATTAAGTTTCTTAGTTTGTCTGGCAATATTCCTTCAATCCAGTCCTTTCCTTCAAAATGTCCATATAAAGAGTTGGTAGTGAAGGATTGAGGGAAGATAGTAAAGATTTCACAGAGTTCATTAATGGGTTCAGATTTGTAGCAGTTACAAAGTAATTCCAGAAGTTTAGTCTTTCCTGAAGCTGCATTACCAATTATAATGCAACTGCTATACGTACGGAATGCATTATCTAATTCTATTAGTTTTGGTAATACGTCTTCTTTATATTGTATTTCTAGTCTTTCTAAAGCTTTTTTTAATATTTCAGGTGTTATCTCTGATGTCTTTGTCTCCACTTCTTCTTCTTCAATATAAATCGTTAAGATAATTTTTCCAATCTTCTCAATGTCTTCTATATTCGTTAGTCTTGACTCAAACAATTTCTTTATAGCTGTTAATATTATCTTCCTCTCAGGTATAGCATCAACATTCTCCACTACAGCTATTTCCTTCACCCTTATCTCTGCTGCTATCTTTATTATACCGTAAAGGGTCCTCATACCAAAATCACATTTATCATCCTCCAATAAATCCTTTGCTGAATCTAAGAATATAGCTAGCTTTGGTCCTAATACATGAGCTTCACGGAATCCAAATGAACATAACCAAGCTTCAGCAGCTTCCTTTAAATCTAAACTGGTAATAGCAATCGGTCTAAACATTTTCTTAATATCATAAGGAACATGTAAAGGTTTTGATGTATCAACAAGTAAGAATACACCAAAGTAAGGACAATTATTACCAGGTAAAGGAAACTTAGGTACTAATAATAAAGTCTTACCATTATCTAAAGTCCATTCGATCTTTTCTTCACATATCATTTGTCTCACTGTTGATAATAAGTTAGCAAAGGATGATATCACATCGTAAGCTAATTCATTTGTATTCTCAAGGATTAACCAACTAGAAGAACCTATTGTTCCTATTAAAAGTTTCTCCAACGTGTGCATTGAAGTTTGTGTAGAACAAGAGTAAGAGTAAAAGAATTTTCCTATTGAAATAGCCAAATCTCTCACTGTTGCTAACTTTCCATAATTTTTGGGGCCAATGATTGTAGACCAGAATCTGCTGTGAAGAGCACTTGTAAAGGAAAGCCAACATCTTTCAACCAATGGAGTAATAGGACTGCATACTTGTATTCCTAAATACTGATATCCATACTCCAATGCTGCATTCAATTGTTTAGCGACTATGTTTTCAACTTGGAGATAATGTCGGAGCTGTATTTGCCAATAGAAGTTATTACTTCCATGTACATTTTTATTAGCTAAGAAATCAACAATATCTCTATAATGTATTTGCTGAATTATTATATTGGTCAATTTCAATTTCGTTGTATCATCTAAAGGAATAGGTTGCGCTTTAGCTGAAGGAATGAATTCAGATTGAGTAAGTAAATGTCCAGCTTCAACATAAGCAACACATTGTTCATTATAGTAAGCTATTATGTTGTCTTCATATTTTTCATCTTCGTCAAGAACATATTCTGTGTTATATGAGAATATTATTGCTTCACCTACCATTGCTACTTGTCCAAGCGATATCACTGCCAATTCCAACCTGAATTTCTTCTCTGTTATGTAATCATTGAAGAACGCTTTTACTCTTATCTTGATATCTTTCTTGAGTAAATCTTCAATAGACTTTAATACAGCTTCGTTGCCGTCAGTAATCTTTTTGCCTCTTCCACTTGTACTGAAAACTTCTCCTTCTTTTGATATAACACCAATAGGATATATATCATCATTATCTTCTATTGTTATCATCTCTCTAACACTTGGAAATGTTCTCTGCAAACACTTGTTTAATACTTCAATTTTATTGGGTTCTCTAAGTATTCTAAAATATTCTTTGCTCGACATAAAGAATAAAGGTGGGAAATCTAATTGTCTGTCTTCCAATTTTGTTTCTAGCTCTATTATTATCTCATCCATCTTCTTGTTTAAGTCTTGGTAATTAGCTAAATCCTTTCCATCACCTAATAAAAATCTTTGGCTCAATGAATCTTTTGCTGCTTCACTTGAAACTACTCCTTTCTTCAAATATCTTTTCCACAACTTCAACACCTCGTCATATCGATTATTGCTGAATACATGGTTTTTGAGTTCCTCTTTAGTTACCATATAATTAACGAGCTTGATCTTTTGTTCAACCATTTCCATTTCCTTGAGTATTTCATGTATTCTTCCTATGCTCTTAGAAAGCTTTTCAGCTTTCTTTCTCAATGGCGCTGCATATTTATTATCCAGTATCTTCTCCAAACTCATCATACAACTCTCCAATGTTTCAAATATCACATCCAAATCTTGTATCATTATCATATTACCCACTTGACTTGTGTTTAACTGTACATCCCATTTCAGCCTTATCTTTTCGAACTTTCTTTCGAGCTGGTATTCATGTTCAGCTTGTCCAGCAATAGTAGATATCCACTCTTCAAGTCTTATTTCATTAAGATTCTCTTCCTTTTGCTTCTTTTTAACTTCTTTAAGGATATTTATTAGAGCAGCAAATACAAACTCTGGATCATCACGAGAATACTGACAAGATATTTTTGTTGCTATAAGATCCCAATGTCTCTTTTCAACTGTACTCTTCATTATATTGTTTATTACATCTATTGCTGATAGCGTTGGTTCTAATTTCTTTTCTTGAAAATCTTTAGCTATATCTAAGTTTAATTCAAAGATAGTTCTTAACACTTCTTCTGCTTCTGTTGCTGTGCTCTTCATTTCATTTATCTTCTCTGTAAGCATCTTAGTATCCACTTTACTTACAGGTGTCTCATACCATTCCTCTTTATTCTCTTTCCAGAAAACTTGATCTCTCCAAAACTTTGACAAATGATAGAGCTTCAAATTCAAACCCTCCCTCGCTTCGAATCTGTCTTTGGGCATCTGGAAGTAAGTTTCATTGTCTTCGGCTCTTTCACAGAGCTTTTCTGCATTATTAATCTTTTCATTTACCTTCTTTAATTCTTCCATTACAGCTTGTGGTGCTTTACTCTTCTTATAGAATATCTCATTGTCCAATTCGTGCAGTAATGAATTTAACTTCTCTTTAATAACAGGAATCTCTTTTACTAAAGTTGTTTTCTGTGCTACTTCCGCACTATCACAACTCTCCATTGCTTGTTTAAATGTCTCTCTCAATGCTTTCCACTTCGTCTCCATCATATCCAACGCTCTCCTGTTCTTGCCTGGGATTTTCATTCTGAAGTCGTTCATTATAAGATGCAAAGCCTTAGCCTTCATCAATAATTCCTCATAATTATCTGTATTTCGCCTATGATCCTCCAAAAACTTCTTATACTTCACATACTCATCTATTGGCCAAGTGCTAGGATGATCGCGTCTAGCTTTGGTTATACCATCAATCATAGTATTAATAACATCCATCAATTTATTCACTATTACCTCTGCATGTTCTGGTATGATGTCTCCCATTGCTTTCTTGCTTTCCTCTGGCTTTTTGTAGATCATTTTCTTTAGACCAGAACAATCAAGCACAATAGTACCAATACTCTTAGTTTCCTCTAAGTTGTCAGCTATAAAGTATTTGTCTTTGTCAATTGATTCTACTAAACTTTTATATGTTTGATCAGGTTTTCCTTCTAATTCATTAAAATCCAAATCACAGTGCTTCTCATATATCTCAATAAAAGGTAATAAATTCTTCTTATAATCATTAAGATCCTTAAAGTTCTCATCAAGTGCTTCTGATATTCCCTTCTTAATTATTTTCAGATCCTCATTTTCTTCTAAAATCTTTAAAGGAGTATATTTAACTTCTGACTTCTCTTTAGATTCTTCTAATGTTTTCATATAAATAGCAAACTTCTCTTCACTGCTCATAAGTGGTAATGAACAAATCATCTCTATCCCATCCGAAAGACTTCTTCCCAACCTTTCCTTTATATCATTCACAGTCGGACTAAACACTATTTCTTTATTTACATACATCGCCCTTACTTCAAATAGTGTTATCAGTTTATTTATATCTTCTGGGTTTATTGTATCTAATAAGTTTCTATAAGAGTTCCTTATAATGTTAACTCGTAGTTGTATCAACATGTAATCTATCATTCTTATAAAATGTGCTAATCGTTTATAAAGAGTTTTAGCAGATGCTTCAACAGTATAAGGCATTGGATGATAATTGCCAGCAGAAAATATTTGTTGTGGAGATGAATCATCACCTTCTTCTTTATTTACTTTAGCTGCTTTATAAAACTCTTTGATCTTATTATCACATGCCTTAAATATAAGAGACTTAATCTTTGCCTCCTTGCTCTTTATTATTACCAATATTCTTTTTTGCTCCTCTCTTATCTTATCTGCCAATCTCTCTAAATCCTTTGGTTGATTCTTAATCAGCTAGTAACTTAAATTCAACAGTTACATTTATTATATCACTACTCTCCAATGTATACAGCTCCTTTCTGATATAGATAAGGAGATCATTGATGCTAGTATCAGCCTCAAATAATTCTTTAGCAAGATAAGATCTACATTCAAACGTCTTTGTACTCTTAACCAACTTCTTCCACAATGCATAACATTTCCCTACAGCAAAATTCTTAAAGAACGGTATTACACTAACTCTTCTATAATCATTAACCTCATCTAGCCAATCTGACAATGAAAGAAACTCTGCTTCTTTACCTACAAAATGTGTAACGCCTCTTGAGCTAATAGTAACATAATCATCATAATCAGCTTTAATATCTTCAAACTGACAAAGATTGAATTCATAGAAATTCTTACCTCGTTTACAATAATAATAGTTAGGATCATCTATGATTCCTTCTTTTATACTGCATACTAACTCTATATGATCCATTTGATCCTCTACTTGTGCTAATTGTCTCTTCAATGGCTTCAACTTCCCCTTCATTTGTTTAAATCGAGGTGTTGTCTTTGTCATTGATAACTCTTTACCAGCTAACGTTCGGATTTCAAGTGATGTCAAGGATTGAGCAGCAGCAGTTTTGAGTTTGGGTAAAGACTTTTCTTTGACTCCAAGACGAGAACCATGGAGTACAAGCGTTCTGTGCCCGGTCATGGGAGGAAGTGTTGCCATACCAGTTAGTGCATGTCTTGGTGTTGCTATTGAAAGTAAGGGCTTCTCACGATGAAAGGTCTTTTCTGCTGTCTTTCCAAACTTACCTATCCTTGTTTTGCTTTGTTGTTTAATCTCTTCTTCACGATTTATGCCTTCAACATTGTTACGAACATTAGATATAAGCTAAGTGTGCTTGATTTAATATACCTCATTAGGAATTAATAGTCCAGATTCTGTATAGCTAGCATAGAGTCTTTGAGTTAACCGCATTGTCATTTCTGGATCTGATTGTCTTACCTCTTCAGCTCTGCTCTTGTTCTGAGGTTCCTCTTGAGGTCTATCTTTCTTCATTTATATCCACTTGCTTT
>Ga0209737_10002627_pt1 | contig 12549 bp, 11 predicted proteins | sample TergutCu122P3_FD_187284 | JGI IMG/M metagenome (GOLD analysis project Ga0209737, IMG submission 187284) | Cubitermes ugandensis P3 segment gut microbial communities from Kakamega Forest, Kenya - Cu122 P3 (SPAdes) (version 2) | ecosystem: Host-associated > Arthropoda: Insects > Digestive system... | reverse complement strand
CTCGCATCCAAAAAACAGAGCACCCACACTTATCGGTTGTCCAACTTTTTAAAGAGCCGCTCCTCTTGTCCGGGGAGCGAAAGAATGGAATTTTGGCAAAAAGCGGAAAGCGTGTCAACAGGTTTTTTGCGTGCGGGCGCGTTCTGGCAAAAATAATCGACCCTCCCCCGAAAAACGCGGCATGAACACTAACCCACTTATTCAACACGTCATTTTTCGCGAAACTGTCTGGCGCAGTCGATGGTTTTATGCCAATGTTTTACTCGAAACGCTTTCCAAAAACGCCACTGCAACGCTTTCTTCGCGGGTGCGGCGCATGGGAGGCAGGCTGCGCCAGACGGCTTTGCCGTAGGATTTGTCGATCATGCGCGGGTCACAGATGCACAGGAGTCCCCGGTCCTGCTCGCTACGAATGAGCCGCCCCGCGCCCTGCTTCATGTTGATGACGGCGCGCGGTAACTGGTGATGGAGAAAGGGGTTGATGCCCTGTTTTTCCATGTGCTCGACACGGGCTGCAAATACGGGATCGTCTGGCGGAGCAAACGGAAGTTTGTCGATGATGACGAGCGAGAGGGCATCGCCCGGTACGTCGACGCCTTCCCAGAAGCTCTGGCTCGCTACGAGCACGGCGTTGCCCAGGCGACGGAAACGCTCCAGCAGTTCGGTGCGCGAACCCTCGCCTTGTAGCAACAGAGGCAACGGTTCTTCATTTTCGTTCTGCCGCAGACTCTCCGTGAGCAGTTCGTGAATGCGACGCATCGCTTTGAGCGAGGTGCAGAGCACGAAAGCGCGTCCGCGCGCGGCACGGATGAGCGGCAGGGCAACGCGCATCACGGCTTCGGCATATAGCGGAAAATTGGGATTGGGCATGCCGGTAGGCGCGTAGAGCAATGCCTGTTCGCCATAGTCGAAGGGGCTGCCCCACACGCCGGTGAGCGGCGCAGGCTCTAATCCGGTAATGCCGATTTCCCGGCAGTAGTGGCCAAGATCGGCGCCAATGGCCAGCGTGGCGGAGGTGAAAATCCACGCGCGAGGAGGTCCTCCGTCGAGCTGGCGCCGGAACAGACTCGCCACATCGAGCGGAGTGGCGTTGAGTATCACGGCGTGTGTGAAGACTTCGACCCATCGAATCATGCCTTCCGCTTCACCGGGATTGCGCCATCGTTCGAGTTGCTCGGCCAGCTCCCGCGTGCGGCGCAGGCAATTCGCCAGTCCTTCGGAACGTTCGGCCTGTGTTTCCAGCAAGGTATCGAGACGCGCGAGCGCCTCGGCAAACGCCACGAGTTGTAACGCGAATTCTTCCCGTTGCGCGGCTTGCGCCGCCGAGAGTTTGGCCGGATCAAAGCCGAAGGCGAGACGGAAATCCTTCGTGGCTTTTTCCAGCGCGCGCGTCTCGTCGATCAGGGCGATGCAATCGCGTGCGGCAGCAAGGGTCTCGGAACGGGTGTCACGCGCGAGTTCCAACGCCTGTGAGGTGGAAACGCTTTCTCCGAAGAAAAGGCTCGCGGTCTCCGGCAACTGGTGGGCTTCGTCGAAGATCACCGTGCTGCAACTGGGCAGCAGTTCGCCCATGCCTTCGTCTTTCAGCATAACGTCGGCGAAGAAAAGATGGTGGTTGACGACGACGACATCGGCTTCCATTGCTGCCCGTCGCGCTTGCAGGACGAAACATTTTTTGATGTCCGGGCAGTCCTGCCCGAGACAGTTGTCGCGGGTGGAGGTGGCCGCCATCCAAGCGCCGGAATCTTCCCGCACATCGGTGCATTCGCTCTTATCACCGCTCCCGGTGATAAGAGCGAAACGGGCAATGGCGCGCAAATCCGCCGCGTCTTGCGCGGTGAGGAATCGCCCGTCGCGGCGGTTGCGTTCCAGGTGATAGGGACACACGTAGTTGGCTCGCCCCTTGAGGAGCGCAGTCGTTACCGGCACTTTGAGCGCGTCGCGCACGGTCGGCAGGTCGCGAGTGAAAAGTTGATCCTGTAAGGTGCGCGTGCCGGTGGAGATGATGGTTTTGCCGCCCGAGAGTAAGGCCGGGACAAGGTAGGCAAAGGTTTTGCCCGTGCCTGTGCCCGCCTCGGCCACGAGTACGCGATTGCCAATAATGGCTTGCTGGATGCGTTCGGCCATTTCAAGTTGCTGATCCCGCGCGCGAAACCCTGAAACAGTGGCAGCCAACGGCCCGTCCGCCGCGAAGATGCGGGACAAGTCAGGAAGGCGTTCCCCGGAGTCGCTCATCAGAGGCTGCTCATCGTCTCACTGGCGGTGATCTTGCACGAAGGCGGTAATGGCATCGATGACGACATTGCGCTGGGCAAGAAAAGGAAAGTGCCCACATTCATCGATCTTCACCAATTTCGTCTGCGGCGCGTAACGCTGAATGGCTTCGATCTGGTCGAGCGTTGCGTATTCGTCTTGAATACCCTGGATAGCAAGCGTCGGACAGGCGACATCTTTCAGCAAGGCTTCGATGCTCCAGTCGCGCCGCGCCGGACTGAGCCAGGCGTGATACCAGCCGTAAAAAGCGGAATCTACGTCCCGGTGATATTTCGCCAGCCGCGTGCGAAGCTCGTCCTGTTCATAGGCAAGGCGCGCTTGTTCGATCCCCGCAAGGCAAATCTCTTCAACCCGGTAATGGGGCGCGATGGTGACGATGCCCGGATAACGTGCACATCCAGGGTCTGAGGCCGCTGCAACCAAGGCAATGGTTCCGCCATCGCTGTGCCCGATCAGCCAGGGCCGTTCGATACCGAGCGCTTCGAGCACGGCAGGCAATACTTCCAAGGCTTCGCGTTCAAGGTAATCGGGAGGGAAAAACTCATCGTGCGGGCGGGGAGTGGATTTGCCGTAGGCGTACCGGGAATAGACTAATCCCCGGCATTGCAGGCGCTCGCACAAGGCTTGGGGAAAATCGCGCCATAGCGCAACACAGCCCAAACCTTCATGGAGAAAAACGAGCGTCGGCGCATCCGCCGGGGCGCGCTCTGGCCCCACCCAGATGAATTCGAGTGACAGCGCGCGAGGCCGCGCATCCGTTGACGGAAGGGTAATAAATAGTTCTTGTGTCATCGTTGCATGCTTTGGGGTCGATCAAGCCTGGTGTCCACTCTGGTGCGCAGCGCCTTTGTTGTGCGCCTGGTCGGCCAGCGCGCCGGTATCGACGCGGAAGAAAATCGAATCACCGACGGCGGTCAGTTCATCGCCCGCGCGAATTTCGCAGATTACCCGTGTTTTGCGCCCGACTTCGCCTTCGACCCACGCACGAAGATGAAGCGGAACGCCCATCGGGGTAGGCTTCAGATACCGGATGCCTAGTTGCCCCGTGACACAGTTGATGCTGGGCAGGCTGCCCGGTTCGCGCCCATCGGCACGATAGTGATGCGCCATGACGGTCCAGTTGGAGTGACAATCTGTCAACATTGCCAGAAAACCGCCATACACCAGCCCCGGCCAACTCGTGTATTTCTGCTCGGGTTTTACCGTGGCAATCACGTGTTTGCCATCTTCGGCCCAATAGCTCTTGATCTGGATACCCTCTGGGTTAGCAGGGCCGCAACCGTAACAAATGCCGTTCGGGCCGCAGATGTTCTGCAAGGCTTCTTTCATGTTTTTCTCCTGTTGTGCTGGAAACATCGCAATAGCACGGTGCAATGGGGTCAATATCATCCCACGATCTCGACCGGCGTTCCCGCACTCACCAGATCGAAGAGTTCGATTACGTCGCGGTTGCGCATGCGGATGCAACCGTGGGACAGCGGTTCTCCCATCGGTTGATCCTCTCCGGTTCCGTGGATGTAGATGTAACGCCGCATGCTGTCGAACTGGCCGCCACGGTTGAAACCAGGTTCTTCTCCGCAGAGCCACAGAATGCGCGAGAGTATCCAGTCGCGCTCGGGATTGGCTGCCGCAAGTTCTTGCGTCCAGATTTCTCCGGTCGGCCTGCGACCACAAAAAACGGCACCGAACGGCGCCCCTGCCCCAATCCGCGCCCGGATGCGGTGGCGGCCCCGTGGCGTGCAACCGCTGCCGCTGCGCTCACCCACGCCATTGCTGGCCGTGGAGACGGAATAACGGCGGATGCACGCGCCGTCTGCGGCAAAAAGTTCGAGTTCCTGGCGGGCAATGTCGATTCGGATGCGCATGGTTCAGGCCAATAGTGTGCGGGTACGCCGTGCAGCAAAAAAGGAAGAAAGCAGTTCGCCACACTCTTCGGCCAATATGCCGCCCACGATGTCGGTATGGTGGTTCAGGCGGGACTCGGCGTAGAGATCGAGCACGCTGCCAGCCGCGCCCGTTTTGGGGTCGCATGCGCCAAAGACGACGCGGGCGAGACGGGCATGGAAGATGGCTCCGGTACACATCGCGCACGGTTCCAGGGTCACGAACAGTTCGCAGCCCGGCAGGCGGTAATTGCCAAGGCGGTTTGCCGCATCGCGTAGCGCGATGATTTCGGCGTGAGCCGTGGGGTCATGCGAGGTGATGGGCCGGTTATACCCTAGCCCGACGATTTCGCCCCCATACACCACGACCGCCCCCACAGGCACTTCGCCTGCCGCGCCCGCTTCCCGCGCGAGCGCCAGGGCTTCGCGCATGAAACGCTCGTCGCTCATCGTGCGAGCGCAAAGGCTCATGTCTGTATCCGTGTTCGTATTCATGTCTGTTTTTCAGGCAATACTGCACTCAGCGCAGGGAAAAACGCACGCCGCTTCCCTCGCGCCCGCTTTTTTTGCTCTCTTCATCGGTCAGTGCACGCCGAAAGAGGCGCTCCGGTGGGATGCCGGCTTGATCGATCAACCAACGTTGCACGGCAGCCTCGCGCCGGTTGGCCAGTGAATCAACATCTCCCGGTCCGACCTCGATGCTCTCCAGCAGCAGTTTTTCTATTTCCTGAACCGGCAGGCTCTTTGTCAAACCGACGAAATTGCGCGGTTTTTTGATTTTTGCCTGCCCGTATATCGCGTTGAGCAACTCGGCGTATTCTTTGCTGCCTGGGTCGATGTCGTTCATCGGGGCGCTTGCGCCTGTCGTTCTGCGTTTTTCGGCCATCATCATGTCGCGCAGTTTGTTGTTTCGAATACCTTCGGCGTCGCGCTGAGCACTGGCCAAGCCGGTGATGTCGAGCCTCAGGGACGGACGCTCTTCCAGCGATTTTGCGAGATCGCGCAACTTTTCTTCCTGTTGCGCACCAATCCTGAAACTGCCGGGGTCAAAATCGAGTTGTGAGAGTTCTTCCCGCCCGAACAGGGCGAAAGGCGCAGTCACCGCCTTGCCGATGAGGCCGATAAACGCACGTAACACCAAGCCAAAAACGCTGAACTCGGGATCGTCGAGTGTGCCGCCAACCGGCAGATGGATGTCGATTTCGCCGCGTGCGTTTTTCAGTAGCGAGACGGCCAACCGAACCGGCAATGTGGTCGCATCCGGGCTGTCGACAGCATCTCCAAAGGTGAGTTGATCGAGGAACACATGGTTTTCTGCCGAAAGTTTGCGATTCTCGATCTGGTAGTTGAGGGTAGCCGAAAGCTTCCCACGGGCGATGCCGTAGCCGAGATAGCGCCCGGAATAACCCGAAAGCCCAGGCAAATCGAAATCTTTGACCTTGGCTTCGATGTTCAGCCGACGATCCTGGCGGAAAGGATTGAATTCGCCCTTGATCGTCACCGGGGCTACGCGCCCTATTCTGCCTTGCAGATCGAGCTTCGCCATGGCGTTCTGATCTGAAGACAAGCCGGTGAGTTCGCCGGAAAGGTTTCCGAGGAAAACGTTGTAATTCGGGCGAATGAAGCGATCTGTAAAGGCAATGTTGCTGTTGCCGACAATGATGCGGCCTACTTTCATGGACGGCCAGGATGGCGACTCATCAGCCGTGCTGCCGTCCCCGGCATCGTCGGCTTGCGCCGATTCTTCTGAAGAAGGCTGAATTTCGCTCAGGTTGAGCCTTCCCTTTTCATCGAGAATCAGGCGGGAAGCCAGCCCGTCGACGGCAATCTCACCCACGGCGAACGCAAACGGGTCCAGTTCGACCTTGGCCTGGCGCACCGCAAACTCATTCCAACGCAGGAAATCCTGTTGATTGGCGTGATCGAGGGAACTGAAATTCCTGACCACGAGATGACCTGCAAGGGAACCTCGCAGACTTTCACGATGCTGCCGGAGCGCCAGTCGCCCCTTGGTCGACAGCCGCCCCGTCTTGACGCTGAACTGCGCATGTTGTGCGATATAAGACTGCACAGAGGGCAACGCGAAATTTTGCAGATCGAGTTCGAGATCGGTTCGAAAAGGCTCGGGCACGAAAGTCCCTTTCAGCGCAAGACGCCCTTCCTTGCCAATGCGCCCGCGCAGAACGAGGTTGGCAGGGGCGGCCCCTTTTGCCGTCGCCAAGCCGTCCATCTGTAACTCGATGTCATCGGCCGTCATCACTGCCGGTTGTTTACCGGCTGCGCGATCCTCGAAGCGAATCGATGAGTTCGAGACAGCGGCCTTGTCCAGGGAAAACGTCCAGGGGGCTGAAGGCTCTTTCCTGTTCGAAGCCGATGCGCCCGCCAGGGTCATGAAGTCGAAGTGCCCATTGGCAAAGCGGGTCGTGGCCAACGCCATCCCCTGCACGTTGATTTCCCCAATCCGCACCTGGCGCGTCTCAGGCTGGATCATGGCATCAGTGAGAGTGAAATTCCCGAGCTTGAGCAGTTCGTTCTTGCGCCCGGACAAGCCGAACACGAACTCGGAAATTTCAAGCCGTTCAGCTCCGGCCTCCACCAGCCATTCGTCCTCGGCATTCTCATCCTTTTTCTGCGACGCAATCCGGTAGCGAAAAACGCCGTCGACACTCCCCCGACGGATTTCGCCATCAGACAGAAAATCGGCGTAATACCGTCCGTAAAGCGCGGGCTGCAAACCTTTTACCGTCAGGTTGCCGTCGTACTCGAAAGGCTGTAACCGCAAACGATCCTGGTGGCTGAATCTTTCACCCGAGGCGCTCGTGTAATCGAGGCGGATTTCTGCGGGAAGTTGCCCATTGGAAGCCAAATCGCGCAAATCGAGGCTGATGTTTTCCAACCGGGTACTGAACCCGCCCGCAGCGGCGTGATCGCTATAGCGTATCAGTCCATCGCGGATACGCGCCGAAGAGAGCAGAAAATCCAATGGTGTTTTCGGAGGAGTCGAAGCCGTTTTTTGCGCCTTCACCGTCTTCGCCGTGCCAGGCGCGGGCGCTTGTGAATCTGTAGACAACGGCGCAGGCAACAGAGCCTCCACGTTGAAACGGCCATCGGCGGCGCGGACAAGATCGAGTTCGGGCCGCTGCAAGCGCAATTTGCTGAAATAGTAGCGCCCGGAAAGCGGCTGAATATCCGCCAGTTCGACTTCCAGTTCAGCGGCAGCCAGCACCTGTCTGCCCGCGCGATTCTGAATCACTAAATGGTTCACCTGCGCCTTGCCCAAAATGGTTACTTTCGCCACCTCATCTACACGCTGACTGAATTCCACGCGCAGATCGAGATCGAGCATACCTGAAGGAAACCTGAAAGACGGCTCGAAAGGCAAATAGGCCAGCCAGGGCGACAGTTCAAAGTCTCTGAGCGTCAATTGTTCGAGCTTCCCATGAAAGCCATCTGGAAGCGGATCCAACCGCCCTTTCGCCGCCAGGAGACGCCCGTCGAAAAACATCGACAAGTCTGGCTCGATAAAAATCTCGGTCTTGACCGACAGTCTGGAGATGACGGGAATACCTAATTTCAGGCTGGATATGCGATGCGTGGTCCCGGTCACACGGTCTTCCAGTTCTATCGTTCCGTCTTCGACATGGATATTGGCGAGCGAGAACAGAACGGGCGCTTCCTCGGTCTGCGGCTGCACCGTGAGCCGATCAAACACGTCCGACCAGTTGTAACGCCCTTCGGCGAGCCTTACCAATCGGGCATGCGGGCTTTTGAGCGCCAGTTCCTGCACCACCGGCCCGCCGTGCCAGAGCGATATGATCTTGAAACTGACCATGAGCCGCTCGAACCCCAGAGCCAGCGCGTCAGCCTCTCCGCCGGCTTCGCCCTCCATGACCTTCAGACCGCGAAATTCAACCGTCAAAGTAAAAGGATTGAAAGCCGTCTTTTCAATCGACACCGCGCGTCCGAGCAGATCGCCCAGAAATTGCGGGGCGTAATACCTTGCAAACAATGGAACGCCGATGAACCCCACACTGGCATACAGGATCAGCGCGAAAACAGCCCAGGCAAGCGGGCGGACAATGCGCCGCAGCAGCCTCGATGAGAACAGCGACGCAGGAATCAGATCATCTGCTGTGGGTAAATTCATTTACAGAAGCATCTCCCATTACAAGCCAAGCATGTGCTCGGCGCTTACCTCACATGCATGATAATAATACGTCTACCTGCTTCGTAGCGAAGCCCTGTCCAATCGCGCTATGCAATTTCAGAAAATAGTCGACCGTTTCAAGCGCTGAGATCTGCTGCGGCCATCAACATCCGTTGGCGACTTTCTGGCGTCTCCAGGCTGATGCGACCCAATATTCCCGTGCGGTAATCCGTAAGGAAAATGTTTGCAGCCTTTTCCAGATCGAGCCCGGCGCTCTTGCGCACGCAGCCACGCCGATGGGCGACAAGCTCCAGCAGCCCCTCCCCATCCAGGCCGGTCGTGTCGATCTGGTAACGGGCCTCGATGAACGCCGGATAACGCGCCAGCAGAATCGATCCCAGGTTGACCGCCACTTCCTCATCGATCACCGCGTTACGGCCAATCGCATGGCTGGCGGCCAGCATGAAACCGTCTGCATCATGTTCGATCTTCGGCCACATCAGGCCCGGCGTATCCGTCAGAGTCATTCCCGGCCCCAGCTCGAGCGTCTGCTGGTCTTTCGTCACTGCCGGTTCATCGCCGACCTTCGCCACGCGGCGCTTGAGGAGCGCGTTCATCAGCGTCGATTTCCCCACGTTCGGAATCCCCGCCAGGATCATCCGCAAGGGCTTCTCCGCCCCAGTGCGGTGTGGGGCGAGTTGCCTGGCCAGCGCTGGAATACGTCCCACGTCCGCTGGATGCTTTGCCGAAATCGCCACTGCCAGCACGCCGGACTGAGCGTTGTAGTACGTCATCCACTCGCGGGTCGCCTCCGGGTCGGCGAGATCGGCCTTGTTGAGCAGTTTCAGGCAGGGACGATTCCGAAAGCGCCGTAACGTCTCGATCATCGGATTACTGCTTGCGGCGGGCAGGCGCGCATCCGTCACCTCGATGACCACATCCATTGCCGCCAGCGCCTTGGCAAACGAGCGGCGCGCGGAATTCATGTGACCGGGAAACCATTGAACAGCAGGCATTAGAGAAAAGAAAGAACGAAATGGGTTCGCATTATCCCATTGCCCGGTGGATAGGAGGCTTCCGAACCGCTAGAATGCGATATTTTCCAGACATAACACTCTTGTCGGGGGGAGACAATTCATGGCTGGTCACTCCAAATGGGCCAATATCCAGCACCGCAAAGGCCGCCAGGATGCCAAACGGGGCAGGATTTTTACCAAACTGATCAAAGAAATCACCGTCGCCGCCAAGATGGGCAGTGGTGACATCAGCGCCAACCCGCGTCTGCGGCTGGCCATCGACAAAGCCAAGGCCGAATCCGTCCCCAAGGACACCATCGAAAACGCCATCAAACGCGGCACGGGTCAACTGGAAGGCGTCGTCTACGAAGAAGCGCGCTACGAAGGCTACGGCATTGCGGGCGCGGCGGTCATGATCGACTGCCTCACCGACAGCAAGAACCGCACGGTTGCCGACGTACGTCATGCCTTCAGCAAATACGGCGGCAGCCTGGGCACAGACGGCTGTGTCGCCTTCCAGTTCAAGCACTGCGGGCAAATGCTCTTCGCCCCGGGAACCGATGAAGACACCCTGATGGAAGTCGCGCTCGAAGCCGGCGCTGAAGACATTCTCACCAACGACGACGGCTCCATCGATGTCATTACCGACCCATGGGAATTCACTGCCATACGCGAAGCGCTGGAGGCTGCCGGATTCAAGCCTGAATTTAGCGAAGTCACTATGAAACCGCTAAACGAGACCGAACTCTCCAGCGAAGAAAGCCAGCGCATGCAAAAACTGCTCGACGCCCTCGAAGCCCTCGACGATGTTCAGGAGGTCTACACCTCCGCCGTGCTCCACAACGGATAAAAAAGCGCCATGCAGGCGCCAGGTGCGCCCTCTCCCGCCGCTGCTACTGGTCTACGCATTCTCGGGCTCGATCCGGGGCTGCGGATCACCGGCTTCGGCGTCATCGACGTCTCCGGCGCCCACCTGCGCTACGTGGCCAGCGGCTGCATCCGCACCAGTGAAGGCAGCGACCGTCCCCTGCCGGACCGCCTCAAGACCCTTCTCGACGGCGTGCGCGAAATCATCGACACCTACCGCCCCAGCATCGCTGCCGTCGAAAAAGTCTTCGTCAACGTCAATCCCCAGTCCACCCTTCTTCTCGGGCAGGCGCGCGGCGCGGTCATTTGCGGCGCGGTTTCCTGCGAAGTGCCGGTCGCCGAATACACCGCGCTGCAAATCAAACAAGCCGTCGTGGGTCAAGGCAAAGCCAGCAAAGAACAAGTACAGCACATGGTTACCCGGCTACTGTCGCTCACCGGCGAGCCGCAAGCGGACGCTGCCGATGCGCTAGCCTGCGCAATCTGCCACGCCCACGGCAGCACCGGCCTGGGCGCGCTTACCGGCCCATTCGCCCGGCAACGTGGCGGGCGAATTCTGGGTATTTGACTGCCAAATCCCCTTGCCCAGCTTGTAGGGCAAGATAACATCGTTTATGATCTTGTCCCTCTTGGGGGGGTATAGCTCAGCTGGTAGAGCAGCGGACTCTTAATCCGTAGGTCCAAGGTTCGAATCCTTGTGCCCCTACCATAAAAATCAGCAGCATATGCCGCTTGTAAGAAGCGGCATTTTTGTTTCGGGAATCTGTGTACCCCCTGTGTACCCCGGAGCGTCTAATCGTCCTTGTTTTCTGGTGCAGGGTGGCCAATTTTGAATGAGCAGAAACACCTATTGCGCGATTGTTTTCCAAGCGAAAACCACCCTATAACCGGATCTATTTCGCTATAATTTTGGTCATTCGTTTTCTGATTGCCCGCCTGCCAGCGGGCTTTTCTTTTGTCAGTCATCGCCGCTGCCCCCCTGCAATAGTTTTGCAAGATCAGTCACACGCCATGCTAAACGCCTATTGATACGGACTGGGCGGATTGGGCCGTTTTCGTGACAAGCCCAAACTCGAAGGGTTTGAGCAGCGCGATTGATGGCGTGCGCCGCTTCGTGTGTTGGCAACGTATCCCGTCCGGCGGCTAATGCGGCCAGACCGGAAGGTAAGGAAATATCAGGTTTTGGCATATCAACTCCAACAAGAGCGCCTTGCATGGCGATGTTGGAGCGGTTCGGCGGCCTCCATCTACCAAAACGAACGCGGTTTGCGATAGAATATGGGTTTTCTGATTTGTTTTTGGCCGTGTCTTTCTCATGGGCACGGCCTTTTAATTTGGCTCTCATGACCGCACCATTCTCCTCGCCCGGTTCGAGCAGACGACAGAACAGAACCGCTGTTTTTCTGTTCGATCCTTCGTAAATGGCAGCCTGAAAAACCGCCATCTGTCGATCAGCTTGCCGCAATACTCGCAAGTCTTTGAACTCATGCCGTCACCTTCCTGGCTGAATGCAATTCATTTACAAGTGCGCGGATTTCGTCGTCACTCTTTCCTGCAATTCTGGCTGCAATGATTGCGTCCACCTCATCTTCAGGCCAGCCTACGCGCTGCATCCCCAATGGGACTGCCCGTGTAATGAGGCCCGCCTGGATGCGCTTATACAGCCCGGAATTCGATAGCGCATTGCGCTTCAGAACCTCACGCCGATGTAGTAAGGTTCTTGGCTTTTCTTGGTTGGTGCTCATGTCGGTTTCTCTATTCAGGTTGATGCCGACAAGTATTTTTACACGCCCTAATCAAGACACGTGAACACATGACACATGAACGGTTGGCATAAAAAAAGAGGGACAAAATCCCTCTTTCCCCTATCGAGCTCGGCAATTGATTGTCACCTGTTCCCTGCCGCCATAGCCTCGAAAAGCTCTTTGTTCAACAGCCTGTAATTTGCGGAGTCACTTATTGTCACCAGCGCATTTGCGGTTTGAATTGACTCGGCGAGAAAGAAGAGAAGATCGGCCACGCTGTCCTTGTCTTCATACGCGCCCGTTGTCGTGTCATTCAAAATGAGGCAGCCCGCCTTTTCCGTTGTATCCGCCAAATAGCCCAGGAGAAAATCAGCCTGACCGCCACAATTTGTGAACCACTCAAGTTCCTTGTCGGATAGCCCCGGCGCGGCCCTTTCCCAAAGCGCCTGCACCGCGTTATAGATGCTCGCTACGCCTTTGATTTCGTGCTCTGTGGACTGACAGGGGGCTTGCTGCGCCTTGGCCCTCAGCTTCTCCAGATAGTTGCGGTAGACGATTGTCTGCCCAGAGTTCTCCAGCGCCAGCCGGAACTCTTCCGCCGTCATGCGCGGTGGCGT
>Ga0209737_10002626_pt1 | contig 12550 bp, 7 predicted proteins | sample TergutCu122P3_FD_187284 | JGI IMG/M metagenome (GOLD analysis project Ga0209737, IMG submission 187284) | Cubitermes ugandensis P3 segment gut microbial communities from Kakamega Forest, Kenya - Cu122 P3 (SPAdes) (version 2) | ecosystem: Host-associated > Arthropoda: Insects > Digestive system >... | reverse complement strand
CGACGAAGTCGACAAGAAGGAGGGGGGGGTTGAAGGGGGGGACACCCCCCCCTTCAAGCGTTGTCCGCAGGAAAAAAATTTTTCTCACATTAGCAACTTCTGTACCCAAAAGTCCGACAATAAAAAAAGAAACACCCAAAGCCGTCTTTTTTTTGGGGGGCGGGGGGCGGGGGGAAAATTCAAACAAAGCACCCATTCAACCTTGGGAGGGGAAGTGTATGAAAGTGCAACAACTGTATGTAACTCTTGTTTTTCTGTTGGGGACATCCGCTTGTGAGTTGGTCGGCAAATGCAAAACGGACGCCGACTGCCAGGCTTTGCATGCGGAGGCTTATTGTTATACTGGCGGCTACACGAAACCGGGCAGCGACGGCATTTGTAGCTACAGGGCGTCGGCACCTGTGGAGTCCGACAAAACGCCTGTGAAAGAGGCTGAAAAAGGGCCGGGGGACAGCTCCGCAAAGCCGGAGCCGGCGCCTGGGCCACCCACCATCCACCGTTTTGGCCCTGCCCAGGCAGGCTATGGCACGACACTTCGCATTCACGGAGAGAATTTCAGCACGGTTTCTTCAGAAAACCATGTCACCCTGGCCGGACTTCCGGTCCCCACAGCCAACATTCTGTCTTCCACCAAAACCGAAATAACCCTCAAGGTGCCCAAAAACACGCTGTGTACGGGCCCTTTGCAAATGTGCACCGGCCCCGTGCAGCTGCTTGTCAACGACCAGACGGCCACTTCTTCCGCCACCTTCAGCTATGAGCTGACGGCGACGGTGACAACCTTTGCCGGCGACGGCACCGCAGGCTTGAGGGACGGCCTCCAAGAGATGGCCTGGTTTGACAGGCCCTGGGGGCTGGCACTGGACGTGGAAAACAACCTCTATGTGGCGGACAGGTACAACCACCGCATCCGCAAAGTCACGCCCGAGGGCGATGTCAGCACCTTTGCCGGCGTTGGCCTGACAGGCCGCGACAACGGTCGCCTTGAGAACGGCCGAGCAACAGGGAGTGCACGCTTCAATCACCCCACCAGCATGCTCATCGACACGGCCGGCAACTTCTATGTGGCGGATTCTTGGAATGACCATATCCGCAAAATAACAACGTCGGGAACTGTCAGCAATTTTGCCGGCGCGGACGGGTATTGCTCCACCAGCAGCCCCGCCTGTTTTGACGGGCCTTCCAGCATTGTCGCCGACGCCTCAGGCAATTTTTATGTGGTGGACGCTTATAACCACCGCATTGTTAAAGTGGGGCCGTCGGGAGGCACTCTGAGTACCTTCGCCGGAGCCAGCGAGGGAAGAGAGGGCTCAGGCTTTGTCAATGCCACGGGAGCAAATGCGCGCTTTCGTCAGCCTGAGGGCATTGCCATCGACGCGGCGGGCAACCTCTATGTGACGGACACGGAAAACCACTGCATTCGAAAAATTACCCAGGACAGGGTTGTCAGCACCTTTGCCGGCAAGTGCACAGAGCGTGGCTTTGAGGACGGCATGGGCACGGATGCACGCTTCAATATGCCCAACGGCATTGCCATGGACGCGAAGACAGGCACCCTCTATGTGGCGGACAGTGACAACCACCGCATTCGCACCCTTTCGCCCGAGGGCTATGTCAGCACCCTTGCGGGAAGTGGCCCAACGGGCTGTGAATATGGGGCGTTTGCGGACGGTGCGGGAACAAGCGTCGCACGGTTTGACCATCCTGTCGGGATTGCCGTCGACAAGGAAGGCACCTTGTATGTGGCGGACAGTCGTAACCATAGAGTGCGAAAAATTATAATGGAATAACAGGGAGGGGGGCAGTGCCCCCCCCTTCAACCCCTTTTAGAAATTGCCCATAAAAAATTGCTGCGCGTCCACTTCCCCTTTGGGGCTGGTCCTTTGCTTGGGCTCTGTCCCTTTGACAAAATACATGTCCGCCGCATTGCGCGGCGCTGTCCCCGAGGAAGCCAACATGCCGTTGCTTTTGTCTATGCGCAAACGCACAAGGTTTAAACCCGGCGAGGGCTCAAACTCAGCTTGAGGGTGGCCCTCCAAGGCGCCTCGCATGTAGGAAACCCATAAGGGCAAGGCAGCCCTCCCGCCCGTCTCATAGCGGCCCAAAGGGTGCTTGTTCAAGTCATACCCCACCCACACCACCGTCACCAAGTCCTTCGTAAACCCCGCAAACCACGCATCAAAAGAGTCATTGGTCGTGCCTGTTTTTCCCGCAGCAGGCTTTCTTAAGGCCTGGGCCGGAGCCCCCGTGCCTTCACGCACTGCCGTGCGCAGGAGGTCCGTCGTCAAAAAAGCCGTCTCTTTGGACAGCACACGCTCGCCCTCTTCAAACAAAGCCGCATAGCCCGCCGCTATGCGGTCCTTCAGCGGAGCCCAAGCATCGTCATAGGCCGTGTGGTCCTCCAAAGTCCTTCCAAAGCGGTCCTCAATTTTGCGCACCATCCACGAAGGTGCCTTCAGGCCGCCGTTGTTGAAGACGGCATAGGCGTTGGCCAACTCAATGGGCTTGACGCAGGAGCTGCCTAAGGCCGCCGAAAAGTCCGTGTTGAGCGGCGTTGAAAAACCAAAGCGCGCATTCCATTCCTCCATGGGTTGAATGCCCACCGCAATGAAGGTTTTCACCGCAGGAATGTTCATCGACAAGGCAAGGGCGGAGCGCAACACCACGTCGCCCACAAAGTCCTGGCCATAGTTGGCCGGCTTCCAGCGCGTCTCGTTTTCCAAGTCGTCATAGACGATGGGGCTGTCCACGAGAATGGTTGCCTGCGTCCATCGGAGTTGCTCCATGGCCGCGGCGTAGACGAAGGGCTTGAAGGAGCTGCCCGGCTGCCGACATGCCTGGAAGGCGCGGTTAAACTCGTTGGCATCAAAGTCATAGCCGCCCACCATCGCCACAATGTAGCGGCGGTGCGGATCTATAGAAATGAGCGCCGTCTGCAAGTCCGGCTCCTGCTCCAACTGCAGCCACGTCTTCGTGCCCCTGGCGGCTTCCAAAAGCTCCCGGGGCGCTTCTGCTTCAAACAGACTTTTTTCCGTCACGGCGCGCACCACCACCACATCCTGCAGACGCAAGGCCGTGTCCACTCTGGAAATGAGGGCGCGCGGGTGGTACTGGTCAGGGTTGAGTTTGCGCGCCCAGCGCATGCCTTCCAGGGGCAACATCCCCAGCTCCTCCCCCATCTTCACCTTGGCCCACCGCCCATTGCCGGCCATGGAAACCACCCGGCCTATGTACAACGCGTTCTCCTTGAAAGCGGCCCCCGCCAGCACCTTCTTCACATTCTCATCCAACTGGCGCTGGGTGTTGCTGTCTTCCACGCGCATGACGGGCCCGCGGTAGCCCTGGCGTTTGTCCACCGCCAGCAACTCTTTGAGGACGGCGTCCTGCGCAATGCGCTGCTTCTCCGCGTCCATGGCGGTGAAAACTTTCAGCCCCCCCTCCAGCAAAACCGGGTTGCCCCAGCGCTCCACCACATAGCGGCGCACCTCCTCTGTGTAGTAGGGGGCAAACTCGTGAAACACATTCTCCACGGCATGCACCTCAATGGGTGCCTCCTCCGCCCCCTTCCTTTCTTGCGCGCTGATCATCCCCTCCTCAAACATGCGCCTTAACACATAAGCCCGGCGACGCTTGGCCGCCTCCGGGTTTCTGAAGGGGGAATATTTGGAAGGCGCCTGCGGCAGGCCGGCAAGGAGTGTCATTTCTGCCAGCGAAAGCTCCGCCAGGCTTTTTCGAAAATAATTTTCCGCGGCGGACTGAATGCCGTAGCTGTGGTGCCCCAAATAGACATTGTTCAAATAGAGGTAGAGAATTTCTTCTTTGCTGAGCGCTGCCTCGAGGCGGAAAGCCAAAATGGCTTCGCGGAGTTTGCGCTTTAGGGTTTTGGCGGTTGCCGCGCGGTAGCCTTCGGAATGAATCATCAACGCCTTGGCTGTCTGCTGCGTCAGCGTGGAGCCGCCCTGAATGGAGCCTGTGCCCGACACTTTCCGCATGGCCGTTTTGTAGGCCGCGCGCGTCATGCCCAGCACATCCACACCAAAATGGTCGAAAAACTGGCTGTCCTCCGAGGCGACAAAGGCTTGCACGAGGCGCTTGGGAATGCGCTCATAGGCAACCACTTTGCGGCGCTCCCTGTAGAATTCTCCTGCCAGCACGCCCTCCAGGGTGAAAACTTCCGTCACAATGGGGGGGTGGTAGTCGGCCACCCTGGGCGCCTGCACCAGCCCGGGGGAGAAGGCCACATAGACGGCAACGGCGGCCACCCCAGCTGCCGTCATGCCCGTCAATGCCACAAAGAGGAAGGCCTGGCACAACCACAAAAACCAGGAGCGGCGCGGCACCTGAAAAACCCGCTTCATAAACGGCTTCTCTTCTTTTGCCGACTTTGGTTTTTTCATGGGCTTTCTTCTCTCCTTTCCTTCGGCGCTTTTTTCCCAAAATGCAAGGAGGAAAGCTCCACCTCAGGCGGCCTTGAAAAACCCATGTTTTCCAAAACCCTGTCAAGCTCTGCCGGCAACTTTGACAGCATGCGCATGGCAGCTCCATCCTTCGGGTGCGCAAACTCCAAAAGGCAGGCATGCAAAAACATACGGCCCAGCCCCCAGCGCTTTTTGGCGATGCGGTTGAATGCAAAGTCGCCATAGCGCTCATCCCCCAGCACAGGGCGACTCCAGGAAGAAAAATGCCGGCGAATTTGGTGGGTGCGGCCTGTCTTTGGGGCCACGGACAACAAGGCACAGGCGTGCCGGCATTCCAGTTGCTGCCACACCGTGCTTGCCTCCTGGAGGCGCCTGCCGTGCAAAAGCTTGGAGGCATGGCTTTGCTGCCGCTCGGCCAAAGCCACCTCTATTTTCCCCCGCGGGCTGGGCATGGGCCCTTTCACCAGGGTGAGGTAGCCTTTTTTTATTTTCCCTTCCGTCAACAACTGGGTGAAGTGCACCATGGCCGGACGGCGCTTGGCCACCACCAGCACGCCCGAAGTGTCTTTGTCCAGGCGGTGCACAGGGCTTGCTGAAAAACCATTGCGCACGGCTTTCTCTCCCAAATAGGCGCGCACAAAGTCCACCACTGTCCCGTGCGGAATGCCGCTGCCGGGGTGTACCGCCATGCCGGAAGGCTTGTCCACCACCAAAAGCCAATCATCCTCATGCAGAATGTGCAAAGGCATGCTTCCAGGTGTTGAGGAAGGCCTTTCTTTCTTCGGCAAAGGTGCGCTCAGCGCTTCTGGGGGCTTGTGTATGCGGATGACATCCCCGGCTGCCACAAGCTGCTCGGGCTTCGCACGCTTGTTGTTGAGGCGGAGGTTTTTTGTCCGTACAAGCTTAAACAGGTGCGAGGTGGGGACATGGGGGAATTGCTTCCGAAGAAATTTGTCAAGCCGGGTGCCCGCATAGTCTTCGGGAATGGAAAGTTCAAACATGAATGCAACCTTTGCTTCCCATATTGCTTGGCAGCCCTCAAGCCAACACGCAAAAAAAATGCCGGGGCTGTTATTTTCGAGTTGGAAAGAGTTGGCAAAGCAAAGATAACGCCAGGCCATGACTCAGCGGATTGAAGTCTTATTGAGGAATGGTTCCAAGGCGTGGAACCAAATGCGCCAAGAAGGAAAACTCGACAAGGACTATACGGGCGCAACCTTTGTCCAACTCTTCTCGGCCAACACCAACTTAGCCAGGCTTTGTCTGGCCGGCTCCGAATGGGAGGCCTGTGACTTGTCCAACGTCTCCTTTCGCAATGCCGACTTGTCCAACGCCTACTTCCATGGCGGGCGCCTGCAGGACTGTGACTTTCGCCAGGCGGAATTGGGGGGCGCTACCTTTGAGAGGCTGAAGCTCATACGCTGCAACTTCACCGGTGCGAAGGGCCTGCGCGCCCTGGAGTTGATGGATGTGGACATGGACCGTGTCACCGGCCTGGACGCCCCGGAAGACGAGGCGGCGGGGGAAGAAGCCCCCCCCTCCACCCCCCAGGCCCCCGCCTTCCCCTTTCGCCCTTTCGACTCCCCCAAGCAGCTTTTTCAACAGGGCCTTCGCCGCCTGGAGCCTATTCCCCTCTGGGTTTTGGATGTGCATGAGTTGAACCCCCCCTTGCCCTCCCAAAGCCCCATCACCTTGAGTCCCGAAGGGCTGTTGCGCGACTTTGCGAAGGCCAAACTCAGCCACCAGAAACCCGCGGTGACACAGATGGGTGTGCAGCGCGCCCAGACGGCCCTTGTGCACAACAGCGCGGATGTGGCCTGCGCCATTGTCTATTTGCACCAGGTGGGCGCTGAGTTTTCCTGCAGCGAAACGGTGTTGGACACCTTGCAGCAAGCTTTTCAGGAAACCGTTGAATTGGATGATGTGACGGGCGCTGTGGACCCGCGGCTTGTCCATGCGCTGAAGCTTCTCAAAGCAGAGCATGTGCTGCTGGGCAGCCTGGACGAATTGCGGGTGCGCCTGTGCGCGGCACAGCTTTTCACCGCCTTGCTGCAAGCCGGGCTAAGCCCCGACAACCCCCTTTGGAAAGAAAGCGTTGAGAAGGACGCAAGCGCCACTTCCCTGGCCGACATGGCCTCCGGAGGAGACTTCCACTTCCTCACGGAGGCCTTTCATGTTTTTGCCGGCCTGCCCGAGGAAATTCAACTCCAGCGCCTGGCCTACTTGTCTGTTTCCAACCAGCTGGTGGAAGACCTGCTGACGAAACGCCCCTGAAGGTTTTTTTAGCGCCTGCGCCCGCGGACGTTTTCGGCAATGCGCAAGACGTCGGCCAGCACGCCTGCGGCGGTGACGTCGCCGCCGGCGCCTGCACCGCGTACAATGAGGGGGTATTGGCGGTAGCGCTTCGTATAAAAAGCCACCAGTGCTTCGGCTTCCACAAGTCCCCAGGCGGGGTGGGTGGCGTCCACGGGGGTGGGGCCGACGAAAATGCGGGAGGAGGAGGGCTCAATGCGCGCGAGGTAGCGAAGGCGCAGCCCCTTGCTTTCAAGGGCCTTCATTTCCCTGGAGACTTCAGCATCCAACTTTTCGAGGGAGAGGAGGAAGGCCTCGGGGTTGTTTTCGTCAAGGTATTGTTGCGGTACAAAAGGCTCCACTTTTGTGTCCTCCAACTCCACCTGCATGCCCAACTCGCGCGCGAGAATGACGGCTTTGCGCGCCACGTCCAGGCCCGACAAGTCGTCCCTGGGGTTGGGCTCGCTGTAGCCCATGTCGCGCGCCTTGCGCACGGCTTTGGAAAGCGGCTCTCCGCGCATGAGGCAGTCGCACAAAAAACCCAGCGTGCCCGAAAAACACCCCTCCACGCGCTGCACTTCGTCGCCGGTGCGCACGAGGTTTTTGAGGGTTTCAATGACAGGCAAACTCGCGCCGACGGTGGTTTCATAATGGTAGGCGCGGTGGAAATGCGTCGCCGTCTCCAGCAGCTGTTGCCGCCGCTTCCAGGGCAGCGCCAAAGGCTGTTTGTTGGCCGCCACCACATGAATGCCCTGCGCAAAAGCTTTCTCATAGAGGGCTTCCATACCCGCGCTGGCTGTGCAGTCCACCAGCACGGGCAAAGGCATGTGGCTGAGTTGGAGGAGGGCTTTTTCCATGGCGAGGGGTTGTGGGAGGGGAAGGCGGCAACCCCGGGTGGGGATGGGGTAGGGGGCAAGCAGCAGCTCTATGGCTCCTCCTGCCTCCAAACCTTTGGGCTCCAACAACACGCGTGTGGAGTCCGCAATGCCCACCAGGCGCAGGGCAATGCGGTGTTTGTCGCGCAGCGTTTCGGCTTGCTGGGCAATGTGGCTCAGGAGGGACTTTCCGACGACGCCCTTGCCGAGCAGCAGCAGACTCATTTCCGTGTGCGCGAGGTTGAAAGCGGCATGCACCGCGCGCACGGCGGTGCTGGTTTGCGCGCCGTCAATGGCGCAGGAAATGCTGCGCTCGCTGGCGCTTTGGGAAATGGCGCGCACGTCGATGCCCAAATTGCCCAGCGTGGAAAAAAAGCGCCCGGCAATGTTGGGCGTGGTGCCCATGTTTTCCAACACCAGCGTCAGCAGGGTGACGGGCGCATGCGGCTCCCACCGTACCATGCTGCCGCTTGCGCGCTCCTCCTCGAAGCAGTCGTCCAAAACCTCACACACCCTTTGGGCCTGGTTTTCGGGCACCGCCAGCGTAATGTTTTGCCCCAGTGCGGACTCGGTGGCCATCCACACGCGAATGTTGGTTTTGCCCAAAGCCGCCAGCGCGCGTGCGCCCAGGCAGTTTAACTCGTCTGCAATGCGCGACTCGACACCCACCAAAGCCAGTTTTTCGAGGCTTGTGACGCAGGTGGGCAGCACGGGGTTTGTGTTGCCGAATTCGTCAATGCAGCTTCCTGCCTGCTGGGGGGCGAGGGTGCTTTTAATGCGGAGGCGGGCCTTGCAGGCAATGAGGGGAATGAGGGCGCGCGCATGCAGCATGTGGGAGCCGAAGTGTGCCAACTCCAGGGCGCCGGCATAGGTGAGGTTGGGCACGGGGTAGGCCTCCGGCACAAGGGCCGGATCCGCCGTCATAAGGCCTGGCACATCCGTCCAGAAGGTGACGTCCTGGGCTTTCAAGGCATAGGCGAGGGCCGTGGCGGAATAGTCCGCGCCGTTTTTGCCCAAGTGGGCGCATTGGCCGTCCTCCGTTTGGCCGACAGCGCCGGCAACAACGGGCACCTTGCCTTCCCACGAGGGCAGCAGGGCTTGAAGCCGGGCGCGGCTTTGTTCCAGGTGAATGCGTTTTTTTCGCGCCTTGGCCTCCACGACAAAAAATTCGCACGGCCCCACGGCCATGGCAGCAACACCCTCTTGCTGAAGCATGTTGGCCAGAAACTCGGCGAAGAGGCGCGCAGCGAGGCACAGCAAGGCTTCTTGCATGTCGGCTGTACAGCGGCGCAGCAGAGAAATGGCGGCAAGGAGGCGCTCCGCTTCGTCGAAGAGAGAGGAGCTTTCTAGGCTGTGCTTGCTTTCAAAGGCAGCACATGGCTCCTCTCTCTTCGATGAAGACTGTACCGCTCCCCCCCCAGCCCCCCCAGGGGGGAGAGGCTTTCCTTGGATGTCCTTATCTTCGGGGGTGCCTCTGTGGAGAGGGATAACAAGGCTGCCCAGGAGGAGGCGAAGGGCCTGCACCTGCGCCCTGGCCTTGGCCATGTCGCCGGTTTCTGCGGCAGCGGCGGCAGCCAGAAGCAAGTCATGGGCCTGGCCGGGGGCAGAGGCCACCACCGCGAGGGGTTTGGGCGCCTGCTGAATAAGCCCAAGGACGGTGGGCAAATGGTTTTTGAGGGAGGGGCCTCCAATGCGAAATACATTCCAGTCACTCATGGTGTTTTCTCCAGGTGGTTGAGGGCCTGGGACAAGTCCTCCAGCAAGTCCTCCGGGTGCTCCAAGCCCACCGAGAGGCGCACCAAGTCCGGGGTGACGCCGGTGTCTTTTTGCTCCTCCTCGCTCAGTTGCTGGTGGGTGGTGGAGGCAGGGTGGGTAACAATGGAGCGCGCATCCCCAATGTTGGTTACCAGTGCAAACAGCTTCAAACGCTCCGACAGTTTTCTGCCGGCCTCCAGGCCGCCCTTCAAGCCAAAGCAGACGAGTGCACCAAAGCCCCCGTTGAAATAGCGCTTGGCCAGGGCGTGGAAGGCGTCTGCCTCCAACCCCGGGTAGCGCACCCAGGCCACCTGGGGTGAGGCCTGCAGAAACTTCGCCACCGCCAGCGCGTTGGCACTGTGGCGCGCCATGCGCAGGTGCAAGGTTTCCAGGCCGTTAATGAAAGCATGCGCGTGGAAGGGGCTTAGGCACGGGCCCGTCTCCCTCAAAATTTCAACGCGCGCTTTGGCGGCAAAAGCGGCCTTGCCGAAAGTCTCCAGAAGCTTGAGGCCCTGGTAGCTGGGGCTTGGCTGCGTAAACTCCGGAAAGCGGCCATTGTCCCAGGGGAAGTTGCCCGCATCCACGAGAATGCCGCCGAGTGCCTGCCCGTGGCCGCCTATAAATTTGGTAGCGCTGTGGACAACAATGTTGGCACCGTGCGCAATGGGGCGCACGAGTGCGGTGGAAGCGCAGGTGTTGTCGACAATGAGGGGAATGCCGGCTTCGCGCGCAATGTGGGCGAGGGCTTCCACGTCGGCAATGTCCAGGCGGGGGTTGCTGAGCATTTCGACGAAGAGGGCGCGGGTGTTGGGGCCAATGGCTTTGCGCAGGGCCTCCAAGTCAGCGAGGGGGGCGAAGTGGCAGCGAATGCCCAGGCGCGGCAGCGTATGCGAAAAGAGGGTATGCGTACCGCCATAGAGGCTGGTGGCGGAGACAATGTCCTGGCCGGCCCTGGCCAGCGTTAAAACCGTGGTGAGAATGGCGGACATTCCGGAAGAAAGCGCGAGGGCGGCGACGCCCCCTTCCATGGCGGCCAGGCGCTCTTCAAACACCGCATTGGTGGGGTTGGTAATGCGGCTATAGAGGTTGCCGGGGGTTTTGAGGGCGAAAGTGTCGGCGGCGTGTTGGGCGTCCCTGAAAACATAGGCCGAGGAGTGGTAAATGGGGACAGCGCGCGCAAGCGTCGTCGGCTCAACGGTATAGCCGGCATGCAGGGCCAGGGTTTCGGGGTGAAGTTTTCGAGTCGTCATAAATTCCTCACATTGGGTTAAACTCATATAAGCTGTTGCCATGAGCATGTACACCGAATCCCTCCGGGCTTTTTTGAAGCCGGTGGTGCCCTATTTGGACGACGACTCCGTCAGTGAAATTATGATTAATGGCCCCACGGACGTGTGGATTGAGCGCAAGGGCCTTTTGTCCAAAACCGACGCGCAATTTTCTGTGGAGGGCCTTCTGGGTGCTGCGCGCAACATGGCCCAGTTTGTGGGCCGTCCCCTCTCGGAAGAAAACCCGCGCCTGGACGCGCGCCTTCCCGACGGAAGCCGCATTCACGTGGTGCTGCCGCCCATTGCCAAATGCGGCACCACCATCGCCATCCGCAAATTTTTCAAGGACAAGCTGACGCCCGACGCGCTCCTCAAATTCGGCTCCCTCACGCAGCCCATGCTGACACTCATTCGCGCGGCCATTGAAACCAAACTCAACATGGTGGTGTCCGGCGGTACAGGCTCCGGCAAAACCACCTTGCTGAATATTTTGTCCTCCCTCATTCCCGGGGACGAGCGCATTCTCACCATTGAGGACTCGGCCGAATTGCAACTCAACCAGGAGCACCTGGTTTCTTTTGAAAGCCGGCCTGCCGACAAATTCGGCAAGGGCGAAGTCAACATGGGGGACTTGCTGCACTCGGCTTTGCGCCTGCGGCCGGACCGCATTGTGGTGGGCGAAGTGCGCGGCGGCGAGGCTTTTCACCTCATGCAGGCGATGAATACGGGCCATGGCGGCTCCATGGCAACCTGCCATGCGAATACGCCGACGGACTCGCTGCGACGCTTGGAAAGCCTTTGCCTCATGAGTGGTGTGGAGTTGCCCATGGTGGCTGTGCGCGCCCAGGTGGCCAGTGCCATTAACCTCGTGGTGTGTTGTGAGCGTCTGCATGACGGCAGCCGCAAAACCATTGCCATCAGCGAGGTGTTGCCTTTGGACGACAAGGGTGAATACAGGACGCAGGACATTTTCGTCTTCACGCCTGTCGTCAAAAACGCGGAAGGAAAAATGTTGGGCTACCATGGCCCCACGGGCATTATTCCCACCTTCGTCGCGAAGGCCCGCGCCTATGGTTTTTCGGAGTTGACGGAAGAATTTTTCGATCCGGCGCACTGGGGGCTTCCGCCGCCGCCCGTGGTGAATGTGGGGCAAAGCGTGCATACGCGGTGGGCCCCCTCCCTCAAGCACCGGGAGAGCGGCAAGGCGGACCCTGAGGAGTTGAAGCAGGCTTTTCGCGCTTTCGAGGCCAAACTCCTGCAGTCCAACGGGGTGCTTCCCCCCGCGCCTGCGGCGCCTGCCAAAGCGGCTGTGGCTCCACCGAGTGCCCCGCCCCCGCCCCCGCCCCCCGCTGCTGCTGCTCGCCCGGCATTTCGGCCGGCGCCCCCCCCGACAAGGCCTATGCCTCAGCCCCCGCAAAGGACGCTCCCCCCGCGGCGTATGCCGCCTGCGGCCCCGCCTGCGCGCATGGCGCAAGAAACTTTTGTGGATGAGGAGACACAGCTTCCCTCCGTGCAGCTGTCTTGTTCTATGATGGATGAGGTGGAGGATATGGAGCAAAGTGAAATTACGCCGCCCAGGGGGTTTTCCCCCCGGCGGCGTTAGTTTTTGTCGACTCCGTCGAAGGGTTTTTTTCGCTTTTCTCCCCTCGCCCGCGAAAGCGGGAGAGGGGCCGGGGGAGAGGGTGTTTCTTGTCGCCTTCGGCCCCCCTCCGTCGCCCCTGCGAAAGCAGGGGTCCAGAGCTGCGTTTCTTCTTGTCGACTTCGTCGAAGCTTCTCCCTCGCCCTGCGGGCGCAGCTTGCCTCCGGCGGGGAACTTTTTGCTCGCACAAAAAGTTCCACAAAAATGCTCCCTCCGGTGGCCCTGCGGGGCTTAGGCATAGCAGCTACCCCACCGAAACTGTTTCCTTATAGAGAGCCCATTACTCGGTGGGTCTGATTCCCT
>Ga0209737_10002625_pt1 | contig 12556 bp, 13 predicted proteins | sample TergutCu122P3_FD_187284 | JGI IMG/M metagenome (GOLD analysis project Ga0209737, IMG submission 187284) | Cubitermes ugandensis P3 segment gut microbial communities from Kakamega Forest, Kenya - Cu122 P3 (SPAdes) (version 2) | ecosystem: Host-associated > Arthropoda: Insects > Digestive system... | reverse complement strand
AGCCCCACAGTGTGCCGGGTAGAGATATCATTCAATGCATTTTTGGCATTGTAGTACCAGTGGAGACATTGTTTTGGCAGCCAGAGTGCTTTCAGAGCCACCCAGCTATCAGAGCAAATACAGGCATACTTCTTTGGCCTACCCTGAGTTTCACTTTCATAAACACAGGCTTATATTGCATACACCTCAGCCTGAAAGACTGTAGCATGTTTTCCTGGAGGGATACTGAGCCTTCTTCCTAAGGATTGCCCCTAGACCCCAACCCACTCCCCTTAACCGTCTTGGACCCACCTGAAACCAGAAGAGCCCTTTAACTACAGGAGGAGTCCCAGGTCCTCTGGTACACTCCTCTCTAGTCAACATAGTAACCGTATATTTGGTTTCAAGATTGAAAGCTGACCTCATGAAATTGACCCCAATGGTAAATATGGGTTCAGACTTCTGAAGCCTTGTCAGTATCCTATGTCTTCGATTGGGATGAAGGTAAGACCAACATCCCATACTCCGGAGGTAGTGTGTCGCCGACCATGCCTCACCTTGAATCACCAGATCCAACGGAGGCAGACCCGTGAGTGCCTCTTTAGCGTCTGTAGGAGTGGTACAAATGCTCCCATTATCCCTAAGCAAGCAAGTCTTTGCACTCTGCTTAGTTTTTTCTTGTCACTAGCTGTCTGACTGCCAGGCCATCATACTAAGGATGCAAAAGAGATGGACAGCCTAATGATAGAGGCATAGAGCCAGGGTACCAGGCCCCACAGGCCCACAACAAGTTGTGAGCCTTCCTCATAACATCCACGTGCTCCCTCCTGGTCAGTTGAGTCCAAGATAACCTCTAGATACTTGACCAACCTAGAGCGACTTAATGTAACCCCAAAAGAATGTGGTTCAAAGAAATCTGGTAGTTCCTTTCCCTTGTGAATACTACAAGCTCAGTCTTATCAGGATTAACCGATAGCCCGACCTCATTACACGATGTCTGTATGGTTAGAAGGGCCCATTGCATGAGCCCCGACACTGCCTTTGGGACTTTAGCCACTGCAAGAAGACATGTCTGCATAACTGTGAATATACGTGGTGCATTCAAGTTCTAAGGTCTCCTAATTTTTTTCTCGGGAATGGAAGCAGCTAGAAACGTGAAAGTTGTTGGAGAAGATGTTGCTGTTCTTTAGGTTGGGTGTGGCCAAATGGCAACACTGTCCTACCCGTTGAATGCTTGTGATGCCGTCTAGTGACAGTAATGTTTTAGATACTGAAAATGGCGACGTTTACATTCGAAGAACGGCGCGTGATTTTCCGATTCCTCCACTTGCGTGGCATGAAACCCATCGAAATTCATCAACAGTTGAGTGAGACATGCAATGATGGCGTTATGGACGTGAAAAATGTGCGTTCGTGGGTACAACAGTTCAAAGAAGGCCGAACATCGTGTGAAAACAAACCGAAGGAGCCTCGGCCACGTACTAGCCAATCTGAAGACATGATTACGCGAGTGGAACAAATGGTTATGGAAGACCACCGCTTGACTGTGAAACAGATAGCTGCCAATGCCGGCATATCCATTGGATCTGCGGACATCATCTTGCATGACGACCTGAAAATGCGGAAAGTTTCTGTGAGATGGGTTCCGCGAATGCTGACCAATGAAAACAAGGCTTCATGCGTCGCAATGTGTCAGGCAATATTATCACGTGACAAGGGTATGAATAGTGCTTTCTTTTCATCAGTTGTCACAATGGATGAGTCATGGATGCTGATGTTCAATCCTGAAACCAAACGGCAATTGGCTCAGTGGAAGCACACCGACTCACCGCCACCAAAGAAATTTCGGGTTACCGCCAGTGCTGAGAAAATTATGGTAGCCATGTTTTGGAACAGCGAAGGCATAATACTCACTCATTGCGTTCCCAAGAATACAACAGTGACGGGTGAGACTTATGAAGATGAGTTGCGAACGAAGTTTCTTCCAGCATTGCGTGAAAAACGGCCCAAAGAGGCTGCAGCTGTGCTCTTTCATCACGACAATGCTGCTCCTCATTGGGCGGCTCGTGTTCACCAGTGTTTCCAACACTGAAGGACACTCTTCGTGGTCGCACATTTTCAAGTCATGCAACAGCGATTTTCCAGTGGTCACAATGAACCCCTAAAGAAGCGTTTGCTGCAGCCATGCAATCATGGTGTCAGCGTTGTGAAAAATGTGTATGTCTACAGGGTGATTACGTTGAGAAATGACTGCATTTTCAGCTTCCTAGGATGAGTAATTTTTTTAAAATAAATTAGGAGACCTTACAACTTTAATGCACCACATATATCCCATCTGCACTAAGCCTCGCTATCAGATCATCCACAAGAAGACTCCACAGAAGCAGCGACAGCACACCCCTCCTATTGGCACCACCTGTATACCACAACCCTCATGGAAGAAATGTTGAGGATCGCCGCAACCACGCAGCCCTCCAGGGTGGCCCTAATCCACCGAAAAATTGTGTTATCACACCTATGTTTGACCACAGCATCACACATGGAGTCATAGGTATAATAAAATGCCCTTTCTATGTCCAAGAAAACATCTCTCTTGCTGGTGAAGTGCCTTCTCAGCATGTACCACGAGCTGATGAAGGGCCATTTCCACCGATTTCACAGCCTGGTAAGCATGTTGATTGGGATGCAATGGCAGTAGTCCCGAGCTTCCATAGATGCCTATCTACCAGCCTCTCCATGGTCTTAAGGAGGAACAATGTGAGATTGATTGGTCTAAAATCCTCAGGTCCTCTTTGGGAATTTCCACTGGGCTTACGTATAAACACTACCTTAACCTGTCGCCACATGGCTGGAACATAGCCAGTAGGCAGGCAGGCACGGAAGATTCTGACCAGGTAAGAGACAGCACTCTACATTCTTTCTGCAGTGTGGCTGGGAAAATGCCGTCCATTTCTGGACTTTTGTATGGGGCAAAAGAATCTATTACCCATTCCACTCTTACGTAGCTGACTACCCTTGCAGCCACCCTCCAGCCACAATGTCTGGCATGGAGGGCAGCAGCCAGGGCTGCCATCTCTTCTGTAACCTCCGAGTTAGGGAAGTATGTAGTTTGCAAGAGCTTTAAGGTTTCCCCTTTGGATTGAGTACGTCTCCCCGAAGGAGCCACCAAAGATCCCAGTTTGATCTTAGGGTCCTTAGAAAGAGCCATTTGTAATCTAGCTGTCATAAGTAGATCATTAATGGAACTGTCCTCCATGCGTCTTTAGAAGGCTTTCTTACGTCCTTCCCATTTCTTCGCTGAGTCTCCAAATTTGCAGGTTCTTACCTTTCCAGCACTTATTTAATAGCTGTCTTCTTTTGTGAGGGACTCCAGCTCTGGATGTCCACTTCAGAGAATGCCTACCTACTTTAACAGGCCTAAGAGGGCAGTTATCCTTATAGGTTAAGATTAGGACCTCCTGAAGCCAGGTGATTGCAAGCCCAATCCGACCTCATCTTTCTTGTTCATCTCAGGGCCTGTCTCCAGCCTGTTTCTCAGGCCTTCTTGAAAGGAGTCCCACTTGGTGCAACTAGGGTTCCTGATCAGATGTACCAGTATGGAACCCTGTAGAGCGAACAGAATATGTCCGGTCTGATAGAGAGGGCTCCGATGAAACCTCCCAGCATTTTAGCACTTCCTAGAAGCCCAAAAGACCCTAGGGTAATATCAATCACCTCCATCCTATGACCACTGCAGAAGGTGGGAACATTGTCCTGATTTAGAATCTCCAGATTTGTAGAATTTAGAAATTCCACCAGGGTCACCGCTCTGTCATTGCAATCGGTGCCACCCCATACCGTATGATGTGCATTGGAATCGCACCCCGTAACTAAGTGGAGGTTTTCAGTCTCACAATAGTGCATGAGTTCCTCCAGTTCCTTTGATGGAGGAGGATCCTCGGAATCATAGGGCAGATAAGCAGAACAGATGACCAACCTTCTCTCTGCCCCATCCTCATGATAGTTTATTAGAACTGCTACCAGGCCACTGCAAGAGAATCCTGGTAGCATCCAAGTAGTCATGTTTCTAGCAAGGATACAAGCCCAGGTCTATCCATTTAACCCGCGGAGAACAGGGTATATCCTGAGATATTCAGGCCCCTAATACGGCCCTCATGTTACCATGGTTCCTTTATTAGTGCCATGTCTATTCCTTCAACATTTACTCTTCTAGTAAGAACTCTAGAAGCAGCAATGCTGTGCTGTAGGTTGGCTTGAATAAATGAAATGTTACTCACCATATCATGTTCAGCCTCCTCCTCCTTCTCCTCTTCTGCCTCTTCCTATTTATTCCCCCCAGGTTCAGCACTCAGAAGGGAGAAGACCGCCTATCCCACACTGCTGATTGGTCTCCATCCCATCCTCTCCAGCACTGTGACGGACGTTGTGTCTATACTGAGCATAAGGCGGACTCCATTGGGTTCGCCCTGTGCTCATAGACCCTCCAATGGCTGGTGTCCAGCCCCTGGCTCAGTCTACGAAGCTGCTGAAAATAGCGCTCTGTATCCTCCAGAGGGCCCGGAAACTAGGCCACCACTCTTTTATAGGTTGGGATGGCATCTATGCCCACCATCTTGAGCCAAGAGCCCTCCCACACTGTAAAGGTTGGTACTTTGCTAGCTAGCCAGTCCTTGGTTTCTTCGTCCTAGCATACCATGTGGCTGCCCCTTTGGTCCACTAAGTATCAAGAAGCTTGGGGGTGAACCCCTCTTCAGGGAGGCCATCTACAAGCCCACCAATGGTTCTGTGGTTATTTATGAAGTTTTCCCTGGAGACCTGGATATCTGGATAGCCATCACATACAATTGCCATCATAATGCCCTCCCAAGTGGCTCTGGCATAGCTTGGTTGCCCAGCTTGCTTGAGCGTCTTTGCCTGCCCGCCCTCAGGTGTGCCCCTGGACAGCTTACGGCACCTACTTGGGCCCTGTGTGGACCTTTTACTTTGCGAAGATTCAGGCCCAGGTGTACTAGGTCCATGTGTCATCAATTTTTCCTTTGTCTTCTTCTGGGTTTATGTTCCAGGCTCTTGCAGAGTCTGTGACTGGCTGCTTTGAGGTGGCTAAGTTTGGCCACTATCAGAGTCCCTAGTAGGGGCCTCGGCAAGCCTGGCCTTCCTTGCTTGCTTTTTAGCAGCACCACTGCATTCTTCTAAAGCTCTGGAGACCACAAGTGCCGACCTTCTCTGTCAGCCCCTCAAGATTCTCTGAGCTTAAACTGTTAGGGGACAGGTGTTCATCCCAGGTAATGGGAGTTTCACTAATCCCATGCAAGCTTGGATTCTGCTTCATTGCCCCTTGTGGAGCCTCCAAGCACTGGAGTTCCCCTTGACTGGAGCTCTCCTTGGAATCCTTACTGGAGTCCCCTACTAAGGAGCTCTCCAAGGGTTCTAATATTTTCACTATGTTATCAATATTGATCCCACAAGTGATGGGGAGAAATATTAGGTCCACCAAGCAGAGCCCCCATACTTGGTAAGGCTAGTTACATCTGTGAGGTTGCCTGGTATCCCAGAATGTGCCATTAAAGGCAGACTCACCCACTGCCATTTATTCGATAGGCATGGCACTCACACTGTAGGATTGGAAATTGTTTTTCAAGGTTCACTCTTTTAGATCTGTTGTGTTCTATGCAAACAAGTTCATCTCTTGTAGGATGTGGTTCTTCACCCGCACAGATGGTCTTGGGTGGAGAGAGGCTATGTTTATTCACATCTGCCACTCTTGGAGAATAGCCAAGAGCCCGCTTCAGGCCAGCAGTTTCATTCCTTGGCAACATGCCGACCTGGGTACACCCCAGCCAGCTCTCCTTGACCCCAATTGTCCTCTTGGTCAGCTGTTGCTTTGCCATGCCATCAGGGCACTTCAGAATGATCCTTTTACATTTACCAGGACCTGATTCAGTAGGTGGCCATGAAGATGTAATAATGTATGGTCCTCCTTACACAACCACTAGCATGAGTGTGCTAGTGGTGGGATTAAAAACCGACCAGAAATCTTGCCAGTGTCTGGACCTCATCCATGACACCACCTCAAGGAATGTCAGAGAAGTTAACTTCCACAAATTCATTTACAATTTTAAACCTAATGGCAAATCCTACACCAATGGCAAGCTGTGAGTTTGATGCACACAGTGCATATAGTCATCCATGGTTCCACACTCTGTGCTGTGCTGATGTTATGGGTCTACCTGTTTTATGGGACAAACAGCTCATTACACTGCAGCTCCTAGTCATTTGTAACATGTTAGAACAGCACAGCCAGACTGGCAGCTACTTGAGTGTCAGTGTACACCATCCAGTGCCATGGTGTGGGTGTATTGAACATATGGCCCAAGATCTGCACATAAATTCACATACAGGGACAATGCAAAGGGTTCACTCAGCCTTCATTTTTGAATTCCCCATAGGGACACACAAGTTTGATGACATGTTAGAACTATGGGACAGCACACTTAAGAGAGGTAACATCCCTATGAGTGAGACCAGATTTCAGTAACTTCACAGGACCTTACATTCCAATAAATATATACTAAATGAGGTGTCACATTGAAAATGCTAGTTAAAGCTGAAACTGTAACCTTGGAACCCTACACACATTCTAACATATTTTCCATCGTACTTTCCTTGCACAGAAAGAGCAGTCATCAGCAGTATTACTTCAAGCCAAACCCAAGACTACAGGGGCACCAATTCTGTTGTCTGTTGTGATGACACATGAATCATCATACCTGCAGTTATAAAACTGTGCAGGCAAGGTGGGGATCAAAATGGAGTGTGTGGTAGCCTTTGCAGAAGTATCACTTAGCTGCACTACTGGAAAAGGATCAGGGCAAGTTTTGCATATGCTATCATACAAGGTAAGACTGTTTCATAAAGAAGTGACAACAAATAATGGCTGATGTGCAGAGCACATTCCATTACTTCAAAAAGAACTCATCTGTGAAGTGTGCTTCAGGGGTGCTGGGTCAGTTTCGATCTAGCTGTGTGCTGTGCATTGTGGGTTGATTGGTGGCAGCAGTGCAATCCAAAAACATTTACTTCATTATAATGTTTTCAGTTTGCATGTGTACTAAGAAACTCTTCCAAATTTTGTGAATAACCAGCTGCTTGTCATAAAGATAAAATCCCAGAGTAGAAGGAAAAAATCTGATGAAATGCTGCATAGACAGGACTGTCACACATTTCATAAAACAGTCTTATATAAATATGGAGCAACGAGTAAAATTGAAGAAATGCGGTGAAGACTATGCTCCAGTATCACTTTGTCCATCAACAGTCTTGCATATTTACCCGAGATTGAACCCAAGGCTCTGTCGTGAGAAGCTAGCATCTGGAGCTCTAACAGAGCATGTTGACTGATTTGTAGGTTCTGATATGGGATATTCTTTCTGAAATGTTGCCAAGTCAAGAATCTCATGTTAAAACATTTGCAGAAAATAAAGGGAAAGAAGACACAAGAATGGACATCATCATCCCTTCCCAAGATGCTGTAGGTAGTCCAAATCCTTCTGCTCCCCCATCCCCCCATCCCAACACCTGGGTAACCAACCTCTCATGCAGGCATATGCTGCCATTTCTTGGAAAAGAACCAAAATAATGGAAACATCATTGAAACAAGTGTAAAGGCAAAGCTTTCTGTAGACATAATATTTGTGTTTCCCAATAACTGTAATTTGCCGGTCCCAGTGGCCGCGCAATCTAAGGCATAGGTCTACGGCCACTCACCTGCTGAGATTGTGGGTTCGAATCCCACTGGGGGCATGGATGTTTGTCTATTGTGAGTGTTGTTTGTTGTCAGGTAGAGGTCTCTGCGACGAGCTGATCACTCGTCCAGAGGAGTCCTACTGACTGGGATGTGTCGATGTGTGTGATCTAGAAAAAAAAAACCCCTCGTGAATGAGGATAAAGGCCAAGACCCACTAAGGGGTTATTGTGCCAAAAAAAAAAAAACTGTAATTTGGCTGTGCTAACTGCACTCACTCCACTTACTGAAGACTGCGAAAAGAGGGAATGAGGTGCTGAGATTTGTTTCCGCTTCAGACATGGTTTGGAAATTCCACCCAACCCCTGTCATGAAATTATTTGTTGTTACTTTACAGATGGATTAGAAAAACGCTTATATGTACTTGGATTCACATCCAAGTAATATGCAGGGTGCAGCCCAAGAGCAAAGTGATAAAATATGCATATACGAATTCACTTCTGTTACATAGCAGTGAAAGATGTATGAGCTTCAGGGCCAAGCATATGTGATCAGCAGGCTGCCACACTGGAACTAGTGAATATTTAAATGTGGAGTTATGCAGATATGCATCACAGGTAGAGTGTGTGACTATTTGAAAGCCTTTATTATCTTGCAATGCTGACTGCCTGATTTTTTTTTGTAGCCATTGTTATGTCTTGATGTAAAAGTGTATTCCCAGCAACTTTTAGTTTCCAGAATACTGCATTCTCTGGATTTGTGGGCATAACTTATGTGGCATTTGGAGTACTAAATGAAAGTGACGTTATTGATTCTTTTTTGCATCTGTTAGTTTCAATGCACTGTTGTATGTCACTTCTTAAGAAAATGCCTTTCACAGAATTCTTAGAATTAAGAAATGTTAATTGGAAGTTCTGCACTTGAGTTTCTGAATATCTATGAACAGTTGTGATCAGTTATACAATTTATGCAAAATTCTGCAATGACCAATTAAAGGCATATTTTTCTCCAACAAAATGTTTTCTGTATCTTGCTATACAAAGTTGGACTAATGTATTTGAGCATAGACTACAGTAAATTAAAGGGGTAGGCTTGAAACAACTCTTGCACCATATATGACTACTACAAAAAATAGTGGTAATACATGGTACTACAAATAATAATAATAATAATAATAATAATAATAATATATTTCATTATGTTATTTACAATGAGTAAATCTATACAATTTTTGCATGGATCAGCATGAAAGTCACAATGAAGTAAATTATGTACATAGTGCTTTGTTGTTTTACACAGTAGTGTTCTCTGAAATATTTTATGTTATGTTCTGATATATGTGGTGCTGTAAATGCATTTTGGGCTCAAGGTGGTACCTGCTTAGTGTGGTGACACAGTACTTAGGTTAAAAGAATTTGAGACTGCCTGTGTTTTGATTATATCCCGAGCTACATGCTATACAGAACTGCATTTGAGCAGATGTTCAAGAAAGTGTTGTAGTGGGCATATAATTGAGTGAAATTGCGAAGGTAGATTCATTTCTGTCATTTGAACAGTTGTGAGGATTTTCAAGTGATTTCTGTCTGAGCTGTTCCTCCAATAACGGTTGTTTAACCACATTACTGTAAGCACTGTTTGTGTTTATGTTATTGTTCACACCACCTTTATTATCCACCATACAACCTGTGACTACCTGATGGTTACTGACAGTGTTGGTACACTCCTTCACTGATGGGAGTAATTTCTCGAGACTAGAAAGATCCTTTTCTCCATTTCTTCGTAATTCTGTTCCATTTTTCCTTATTCCTCCTATACAACCATTGGACTTTACATTTCCAATAACTAAAATACTGCCCATTTTTCCAGTTGACTTTGACTCATCAGCTGTGTTACACATTAAAAGGTTTTGTTGATACAGCACTGGTGTTGAAGCACTTCCATCACTTAATGTGGAAGAAGTTGAAAGTGTCCTAGGTCTGTCCACTGCTTCACTTGATAAAGTCTTGTTAATGACACCTCCAAGAGGAAAAGCTCTTGGAATTTCATAGCCATCACCCCTGGGTGGTGGTGTATCATTGTAGATCAACTCAAGATATGTGGGAATCTTGCCTGGTGTTATGTTTGTAGGACTTGCATTCTGACATCTATCAAGACCTGTTTGTCCTTGTGGTAGTGCCTGTGGTTGGCCTCCCTGTCCTGGTATAATCTCAGGGGTGGCTTGAAGGAAAGGCACCCGATCCCGACTGCCAGAGTCGCTACCTGTCTTCCATGAGCTGTCTGTAATTCAAACAATACACAGTTTGAAAGCTGTGGCATATTATCAATAAGACCACTACGAAGACAACTAATTTATGCAAGCGTTAAGAATTTTTAAACATAACAAACCAAATGGTCGTGCCATTACTCAACTGTACTCTTCAACTAAAGTGTTCATAGCGATTGGAAGGTCATGTAACCCATAGTCACAGCGTACTTAATTGTACACAAGGCAGTGCAAATGGTGACACTGATACAATTTAACGTGGAGCATGTTGGTTCCACATCTGACTGTCAGCTATTTGTAAACTTTATATAATCTAAGCAGTAGTAGTGTATGCCCATTGCAGAATGTAATTTTAAGCACTGACTTTATACAAAGACTGTTGGCATGCATACAGGCAAGTACTTCTGCTCATTTGGTCATGAATGGAAAGCCTAGAACCAAGGGGAAGGTGATCATGTGCAGCATCTTTCATGAATATGCATGTTGTGGTGCTACAGAAAATTGGTAACAATAAAATAATTTAATAGAAAAAAATTAGTCATGTCACAAATTTTGAATTGGTCTGGACAGCCTAGTGAGTATAGCTACTTGCTACAGACTTTATGGTTTGGAGTTTGAACCCTGGTGGGGGCAAGAGACTTTCTCTTCTCCACACCTGTCCAGTCTGGCCTTAGGGCCTATATAGCCTCCTGTCCAATGGGTACTGGGGCTCTTTCCTGGGGTTAAAAGGTGCTGAGACATGATGCTGACCACCCACCCCCATTTAGCGCTGAGGTTAAGAATGATTAGTGCTATACATCTACTCCCTGTTTGTGCCGGCATGGTATGTTATGTGGAGACCTTTACCTTTACCTCAGATTCTGAACATTCAGCCTTATATACTGTCAAACATATACACAGATATAAGTGTGTGCTTTAAAGGTATGAGCACCCAAATTATGACAGTAGTGGTTTATTTAATTTTTCGGATTATGCAGTGTTGTTGTGCGTGAAGAGCTGAAGGGAAAATAAATAGTGAATTGTGAATGAGATACAGTGGGTTTTCAGGACTTCATTATCGTCATAAAGTTGTGAAGGTTTTAAGTTACCCTTTATTTCATGTGAAGTTACTTGAAATAAAGTTTTTAAATTGAAGTGTGTTCTGTGTTAGGCACATACATTGTTTAACTCTCACAATGCATCTGTTTATTCCAACCTTACAAGCTGAATTAATACAATTATTACCATGTTAAAATCTGTGTAAAACAATACCTGAACTGTTATTATGGTTTTCATCTTCAAAGAAGCCACGGTTATCTATTCCACCTGAATCAACAAGGAAGAACGCATCACACAAACATCATGCTTGGTTAGTGTATCGTTATTTAACCCTTTCTCTGCCAGTTAACAAATTCAGCCAGTGCGGCAAATTCTGTGGTGTGTCTAGGTTTAAGTGCAGGTGGTGTTTGTGATACACAGCTACGCTTTTTTGAAACACATTTGTGCAAATGCATCAGATCTTATTCATTCAAAAAAAAGTTTTGTTTGTAATAATGTGCTCATTTCTGGCTAACATAAACAGCTCAGGATGATAATTTTATAGGCATGTTTCAAAACAAGCTTCGTACTTGTCATGTGCTTAATTTGTGGCTTGCTTTGTTCCATATGACATTGGTGTGGTGCTGCCTCAAGTTTAGGCCATACAACATGATTTTAAATGCTGATAATTTATATGTGTTTTAAGAGATGACACCACTTTACAAAACATTTTCAGCATTTCTGCTGCTTTTGGGCAACACTTCTCATGAAACAGCCACAGCAATTCTTGTATAGCCTGTAATATAAGCCTGGCAGTGACAGGATTAAATTAGCAGACATGCATAGTATGAATTGTTAAACATAGTTAGTGAACAACATGAACTGGTTTATGACAGTGTCAAATGGCACACATATATTATGGATCTTGTAATAAAAGAAGGGTTTGTGAACATCTGACTGATGAAAAATGCAACTTGGCAATTGTCATCCATGTATTTCAGGCCTCTTGATTGCAGGAGAATGGTGAAAGATGATAATTTATTCCACATTTAAAATTTGTCTGTTTGAATTTGGTTGCTTTAAAGAACAATAAGAAGGACTTGGTGTTTATGCCCTTCCATAAATGTGCATGAATTTATGCATGTAAAAAATGAACACTATTTATCACAGAATCTTTCCCCAGTCATGGAAAAGACTGTCACTACCAAATGTGAGGGTTAACCCTTCCACTCCACATTTTCTAATGTCCTGACATTCTTTCAAGAGCAGTCAGTATTTAGAGTTTTACTGCCTTTTTCATTATTTTATGTACCTCCAACATGTTTTGGCTTAACAGGCCCACCCCACACACAGTCATTTTACTGAACTGGAATGGCTCCATCGTCGTCGTCGTCACCCAGGAGTTCAGTAAATATAACAGTGGGAGGTACCCAAGGTATACACATTTACAATATGTTCAAGTATTACAGTATATCAGTGTTACTATAAATGATAAAACTTATAAAATCTGTGTGTGTGTGTGTGTGTGTGTGTGTGTGTGTGTGTGTGTGTGTGTG
>Ga0209737_10002624_pt1 | contig 12559 bp, 11 predicted proteins | sample TergutCu122P3_FD_187284 | JGI IMG/M metagenome (GOLD analysis project Ga0209737, IMG submission 187284) | Cubitermes ugandensis P3 segment gut microbial communities from Kakamega Forest, Kenya - Cu122 P3 (SPAdes) (version 2) | ecosystem: Host-associated > Arthropoda: Insects > Digestive system... | reverse complement strand
CCTGCTTAAACTCATTGATCATTTCCTGAAAAAAACTCATAATTATTTCACCCCGGCCTTGACTCCTAATTCCCCCTTAACGGTACGCGCAGGGGCGCGTCCCCTACGATTCTAATTCCTAACTCTTGGGGTCGGCTTTTGTTTCATCTATGCCTGCGATGGAGTTTCTCATTTGTGTATCGGACACAACATTCATCATATTGTAGTAATCCATAATTCCCAACTTGCCTTCACGGAAAGCATGAGCCATAGCTCTGGGCACCTCAGCTTCAGCCTCAACAACCTTGGCACGCATTTCCTGTACCTGTGCTTTCATTTCCTGCTCAACAGCAATAGCCATTGCGCGACGCTCTTCCGCTTTTGCCTGAGCGATACGTTTATCGGCTTCCGCCTGATCTGTTTGAAGCTGAGCACCAATGTTTCTACCTACATCGACATCGGCGATATCGATGGAGAGTATCTCGAATGCAGTTCCGGCTTCAAGACCCTTACCCAGAACTGTCTTGGAAATTCTATCAGGATTTTCCAAAACCTCTTCATGGGATTTGGAACTGCCTATCGTTGTGACAATACCTTCACCAACACGGGCAATGACAGTTTGCTCACCCGCACCGCCTATGAGTCTGTCGATATTTGCTCTGACAGTGACCTTTGCCATAGCTTTGAGTTCAATACCGTTTTTGGCTACAGCGGATATGACAGGTGTTTCGATTACCTTCGGATTAACCGTCATTTGAACAGCTTCGAGCACATTACGTCCTGCAAGGTCTATTGCTGCTGCTCTTTCAAACTCCAGTGCTATGTTCGCTCTTTGTGCTGCAATGAGTGCGTTGATTACACGGTCAACATCACCACCGGCGAGATAGTGAGCTTCCAGCTTGTTCATCGGGATATTCAATCCGGCTTTTACAGCCTTGATTTGCGGGGTTACGATTTTAACCGGTTTGACACGGCGCAGCTTCATACCGACAAGTGTGCCGATACCCACCTTAACATTAGCGGCGACGGCACTTATCCATAGCCCCACGGGAATAAAGGCAAGGAAAAGCCAGAGGAAAAATACTATTAGTGCTACAATGATAATGAATCCGAATTCCATGATTTTTCTCCTTTTAGTGTTTTGATACTATTTTTTATTATTCAGTTACTTCCTTAACTACAATCCTGTTTCCTTCTACTTCAATAACTTCGATTTTTGCGTCTTTTTCAATAAATTCTCCCCGGCTGACAACATCGAGCTTTTGTCCGTTAAAATCTGCGTTTCCGGCAGGGCGGCAGGTGCTCAGGACTATTCCTGTTTTGCCCAGAAGAAACTGCATATCCTCTGCTCCGGAATAGCTTTCTTCGGATGTGTCCAATATTAACGATTTTGGCAGCCGTTTTTTAGACATTAACGTGAAGAATATAACAAATAATATGGCACAAATTACAACTAAAATCCCCGTGAGCATCAATCGTTGTGCTGTATTATTTCCCGCCGTAAAGATAAATCCAACCAGGCTGATGAATCCAATTATACCCGGTATTCCAATTCCGGGGGTATATAATTCAATAATTACAAAAACCAATCCCAGTACCAGAAGCATTATTGAGAACCATGTTATATTAATAATTATCTCCATAAACTCCATAAGAACCCCTCCGCATTTCGAACTTGAAATCATGTTGGAATAATATTATACTCCACCATGTAAGTATAAAGCAAGGATTTAATTATGACAATCATAGAACACAATAATGAAATAGAAATAATCGGGGTCAGAGATTTCGATTTAGAAAAAACATTTGAATGCGGTCAGTGCTTCCGGTGGTCTGCCAATCAAAACGGCGTTTACACAGGTGTGGCATTTAGTCAGGTAGCCGAGCTTTGTACTGACATACAAACCGGTAGCATATTTATATCCGGAACAATTGAAGATTTTAAGAACATATGGTGTGATTACTTCGATTTAAATCGTGACTACTTACAAATAAGACAAGATTTATGCATAGATGATTTTATGATAAAGGCAACAGAATTTGGTGCGGGCATCCGTATACTTCGTCAAGACAAATGGGAAGCACTTTGTTCATTTATAATCTCGCAAAATAACCACATTCCGAGGATAAGAAGTATTATCGATAACCTATGCAAGCAGTTTGGTGATAAGATTAAATTTAAGGATCGGGATTATTACACGTTTCCATCTGCTGAGAAAATTAACACATTACATGTTAAAGATTTGGCAAATATACGCTCAGGATACCGGGCTGATTATATTATAAGAGCGGCAAGAGATATCGCAGATGGCAAAATCAATCTTGAAGAGCTGGCAAATCGCCCGTCGGATGAGGCTCGAAAGGAACTGAAAAAACTGCATGGCGTCGGTGACAAAGTTGCCGACTGTGTAATGTTATTCGGCTTAAACAAACTCGATGCATTCCCGCTTGATGTATGGATGAAACGCGCAGTCACGCAGCACTACGGCTCCGGTTTTGACCCACAAACATTCTCCCCCTTCGCCGGCATCGCCCAGCAATACATATTCTACTACATGCGTGAGCACGGTTCAAATAGGTGGGGGAAGATAAATAATGAGTAAAACAGTTAAACCCTCCCGTCTTGTTTCTATGCACTCACATATCCGCCTTCGGTTACTATAAGATGGTCATCGAGAGGGATGCCGAGTAGATCACCGGCATCCTTTATGCGTTTTGTGACCTCGCGATCCTGCTCGCTGACTGTGAGCATTCCGCTGGGGTGATTGTGGGCAATGATTATTGATGCCGCTCTGTCTTCGATCGCCGGATGAAAAATCTCGCGGGGATGTACCAAAGACGATGTCAGAGTCCCTTTTGAAATCTCATGCTTATTGATAAGCCGTCTTGCTCCGTCAAGGGTTATCATAACTACATTTTCCTGCTTTTTATATTTTATACAGTCAAACTGCCTTGCCGCTTCTTCGGGAGAATCTATTATCGGGCGGGAATGATTTGTGAAGGCCCTGCGCCAGAACTCAAATGCCGCGAATATCACTGCAGCCTTTGCCTTGCCGATACCCTTAATTGCCAGTACATCATTGATGGTCAGATTATCAGCTCCGGTTTTGTTTATTACAGCATTAAGGTTTTTAGCAATTTCCTTATAATCATTATCCTTGCCTCCGCTTCCGATAACGATTTGAAGCAGCTCGATATTCTTAAGTGCCGCCACACCTCTTTTTTCCAGCTTCTCACGTGGTAAATCTTTTTTTGTTTGCATGTCCTCGTCACAAACTCCACTCCATTACACCCTCGTAAACTCGGGTATTCATTTCGTTTCGTTGCTCCTCGTCTTCAAAACCGACCCGCTTCGCCGGGCTCGATTTTGAGTTAAACGAGATATCTCCTTTCCTGCCGGTTTTCGGCGCGCAATGCGCGCCGCTATATAACAATAATAAATCACAGTATTTTATATTTCAACCACATGAAATATTGCCAAATTGCAGATATATGGGTTAAAAAAAATCAGGTGATTGAGAAATGGTGAAAGTTTCACACACTTTTAACTTTTTATGTGATATTATTACAAGGATGCCCGTTTATTAAGTTGACAATACACATTATTTTAAAACCAAAATTCACAGAAAGTTTATTGTTTTTTAAAGGATAAAATTTAAAATGAAAGAAGACGGAATACTCGATACCCAACTTGAGGATATACACTTAACTGCCATCATCAGAAACGGTCCGCAGACATTTACCGCGCCTGTTATCAGTATCAGTCGCAGGGGTTTAAGATTTACATCTCAGGATATTTTCAGAACCGGGGAGAAACTCAATTTGGAACTGCAGTTGGATTTAGGGAAATTAACTTCGATTTTGCGTGTGAACGGAAAGATTGTAAACATGTATGAGAACGAGGAAGATGAACTATTGACAGATTATGAAGTAAAGTACAGCTTTTTCGGTCTACTCTCAAAATACAGTAAGCAACACACCAAAAGTCTGTAACATACGAGGTGAGTTTTTGAAACTCTTAACACTGGATGGAAATAGCATAATCAATCGCGCATTTTACGGAATAAGACCGCTCACAGCACCTGACGGAACGCCAACAAATGCCGTTTACGGTTTTTTGACTATTTTATTAAAACTGATTGCAGATGAAAAACCCGACGCATTATGTGTGACATTTGATGTATCGGGACCAACGTTTCGTAATAAGATATACAGTGAATATAAGGCACACCGAAAGCCGATGCCGGAAGATCTTGCCGCTCAAATGCCGATCCTTAAGGAAGTTCTTGACGCAATGAACATTCCGCGCTACGAACTGGTGGGTTGGGAAGCGGACGATTTGCTCGGTGCGATTTCGGAGCATTGCCGCGAGGATGGCTGGGAATGTGTGGTTGTTACCGGTGATAAGGATGTGCTGCAGCTTGTAACAGATTTGACACGGGTAAGACATGTAAAAACCCGTGGCGGGCAAACTGAAACTATCAACTATACTCCCGGGGTATTTGCAGAGGAATATGGATTTGAACCCAAGAGAATAATCGATTTAAAAGCACTGATGGGTGACAGCTCGGATAATATTCCCGGTGTCGCGGGGGTCGGAGAAAAAACCGCGCTTGACCTCGTGCAAAGATTCGGTTGCGTAAAAGTGATGTACGATAAGCTTGATGAGCTTGACATAAAAGAAACTGTGCGTAAAAAGCTTGAAGCCGGCAGGGATAATGCGTTTTTATCATATGAGCTTGCAACAATTTGCCCGGATGCGCCGCTTGATATAAAACTTAGTGATACTAAACGTCGTGATATCGATAATGATCGCCTTTATGAGATTTTTATGCGTTTGGGATTCAGACGGTTGATTGTTGAATTTGGTTTACGACAGCCAACGGGCAATGAAATTCGGAATTCGGAATTCGGAATTCAAAATGTAGGTATACAGGAAATAATTGATGTGATCACATCTGAGGCATGCACAGAACTCCTTGAGATGGCAAAAAAAACAGATTATGTCGCAATTCAAATAGATTCAGATTATTTTGAGAATGTAGCTGTGGCATTTCCGGACGGGAGTGGTGCAGCGGGTAAGGTTTATGTACTGCGAAAAGACAAAACAAAAGGCTTTGATGAAGCAATTAACGAATTGTTAAGTGATAATATCAAAAAAGCCGGTCATGAGGTTAAGGATAATATCAGGGCATGCCTGGATCACGGGTTTCCAGCCGGGGGATGGGTGTTTGATACCGCAATCGCCGCATACTTGTTAGAGGCGACTGATAATAAATATGATATTCCGCGTATATCACAGCGTTACTGTGACTATATTCCCGGCATTTCCGACGAAGAAGATGGTCAAATGACACTTCTGGCTGATACAGGAAAGGCTATGGCAGAAGAAGCTTTTGCGATTTCGTTGCTAAAAAAAGCTCTTGACTTAAAACTCAAGGAGTCAAACCTCGAGGGATTATACTATGACATTGAGTTCCCACTGTGTCAGGTGCTTGCCGAAATGGAGCATACAGGTTTTCTGATAGATAAACACGCACTCTCAGAGTTTGGGGAACAACTCGGAACAGAAATTATAAAAATAGAAAAACAAATCCACGAGCTCGCCGGTGAAGCATTTAATGTCAACTCACCAAAGCAGCTGGGAGAGATTCTTTTTGATAAACTAATGTTACCCGCACCAAAAAAGACAAAAACAGGCTACTCAACGAATGTTGAGGTTCTGGATAAACTGCTCGGGAAACATCCGGTAATTGAGCAAATAAAAAATTACAGAGAGCTGAGTAAGCTAAAATCAACCTATGCGGATGGCTTACTAAAAGTAATCGCGCCGGACGGGCGGATACATACACGCTTTATGATGACAGTTACCGCAACCGGAAGGCTCTCATCGACAGAACCAAATCTACAGAATATTCCGATCAGAAGGAAAAAAGGCGAAGAAATACGAAAAATGTTTGTAGCAGGGGAGGGTAACACTCTTGTTGATGCAGACTATTCACAAATCGAATTACGCCTGCTTGCGCATATAGCGGATGACCCAAAAATGAAAGAAGCATTTGAACGCGGTGAGGACATACACACAGTAACGGCATCGCAGGTGTTTGGTGTCCCGTTAACAGAAGTAACATCGATAATGCGTTCCCGCGCTAAAGCTGTAAATTTCGGAATTGTGTACGGAATATCCGCATTTTCGCTCAGTCAGGATATCGGTGTTATGCCTCATGAGGCAAAGACATATATCGGGAATTATCTGGAAAAATATGCCGCTGTCAATAAGTATATGACTGACATAGTCGCAAGCGCGAAGAAACAAGGATACGTGTCAACACTTTTCGGCCGCCGCAGATATCTTCCCGAACTCAAATCACCAAACTTCAATGTGAGAGCCTTTGGAGAACGGGTCGCGCTTAATATGCCGATTCAAGGAACGGCAGCCGATATCATGAAGATTGCGATGATAAATGTATCAAACCGTATAAAAAAAGAGAAATTGGCTGCAAAGTTGATTTTGCAGGTACATGACGAACTTGTTGTGGAATGCCCAGAAGCTGAAGCGGAAAAAGTGAGTACAATTTTACGTGAAGAAATGGAAAATGCAGCAAAACTCAGCGTTCCGCTAAGTGTAGAAACCAGCACAGGCAAAAGCTGGTACGACACAAAGCTGTAGGGGACGCGCCCCTGTGCGTCCCGTAACGAAGCAATCCACCAGGAAACAATAGGAGTCAGGAATTCCTAACTGACAAAAAGGTAATTACTATGATAATAAGACGCGCAACAATAGAAGATTTACCTCAAATTATAATAATTGACCGGGAATCTATAATTCCATCATGGTCAAAGGGTGCCTTTATACGTGAATCAGATTCGGCTAATTCATGCTTTAATGTGGCGGTCATCGAGAGAACAATAGTTGGATTTTGTATTCTTAAGCGTACCGGAGATGAAGCAGAGATACACAGAATCGCTGTATATAAACCATATCGCAAGCGCGGAATAGCAGATAAACTGATGATATCAATGCTTAGTTATGCTTCAGATAACAAACTGAAATCAATTTATCTCGAAGTAAGAAAAAGCAATAAAGCCGCAATTGCATTGTATGAGAAACACGGCTTCAATCACTTGGGAACCCGGTATGAATATTACACAGATCCAATCGAAGATGCCATAACAATGGAACGGAGCCTGACCGCTGCCGGTGGCAAATAATAGTAGGAGACAAGGATGACAATTTTAGCAATAGAAACATCATGCGATGAAACGGCTGTAGCTGTTACACGTAAACGGGAGGTACTTAAAGAAGAGCTATTTTCCCAAGTGGATATGCATGCGCTTTACGGCGGGATAGTGCCCGAGATAGCCTCGCGCAATCATGCGGCGCATATTGGCAGACTTGCGGAGCTCACCATAAAAAACGCATGCCTCACAAAAAAAGACATAGAAGCAGTAGCCGTAACATATACACCCGGGCTGATAGGAGCACTGCTGGTTGGCGTTAATTTCGCAAAAGGTCTGGCGATGGCACTGGATATTCCACTCATACCGGTACATCACATCAGAGGGCATATAGCGGCAAACTATATCGCATATCCCGAACTCGAACCACCGTTTTTATGTGTGATAGTTTCGGGAGGAAACAGCCTCATTGCTGATGTACGCAGCTATACTGATATAAAAATAATCGGACGCTCCCGTGATGATGCGGCAGGGGAGTGCTTTGATAAAGCAGCACGTGTGCTGGGTTTAGGATATCCCGGTGGTCCTGCGATGGATAAGCTGGCACAGAGTGGCGGTGACGAACAAAAGTTCAAATTACCGCGTCCGGTTGTAGACGGAGCACCGTATGATATGTCATTTTCAGGCTTAAAAACCACTGTTGTAAATATTGTTCATAACGCAGAGCAAAAGAATGAATTATTGGATAAGGCATCACTTGCCGCGTCGTTTGCAGCGGCGGTGAGTGATATTATCGTACCGCGTGTAATGCTTGCAGCTCAGGAATTTGGACATAAAAAAATCGCGATTGCAGGTGGTGTAGCTGCAAACTCGCGAATACGTGCCGATTTTCTCAAAGCCGCAGAAGAAAAAAACATGGAACTGTTTATCCCACCTCTCAAATTATGTGGAGATAACGCATCAATGATAGGCTGCCAGGGATACTACGAATATCTGGCAGGAACCCGCGCCGGAATGGATCTGAATGCATACGCAACAACGGACGTGGATCAGGATTATCCCAAATAGATTCGCGGGTTCACGTTTCTACCGTTTACCCAGACTTCAAAATGTAAGTGAGGGGCATCTTTGGTTGCATTTCCTGAAGAACCTACTTGACCGATATGTTGCCCTCGGGAAACCGCTTGCCCTTCGTTGACCGCTCCTCTTCCATTAAGATGACCGTAAGTTGTTCTCATGCCGTTTCCGTGATCGATCATAACAAAGAAACCCCAGCCTCCGGCATTATAGCTTGACCTCACTACAGTTCCGCTATCGGCAGCTATGACACTTGTTCCGTGTGGGGCTGCGATATCCAAGCCATTGTGCATCCTGCCGCGCCGCATTCCAAATTCACTTATTGACCTGCCGGATGTTGGCCACATCAACTGACCGGAACCTGTTAACCTACCCCCGCTTTTGGCAGCTGCAGCCGCCGCAGCTGCTGCTTGAGCAGCAAGACGTCGCCTTCGCTCCTCTTCCCTTCTCTGCTGCTCAACAAGCTTGTCGATTTCCGCATTGATTCTACGGCTCTCCGCAACCTTTTGTTGATGGAGAGCTTCTTCGCCTTCTATCGTGCTCATAAGCTGCTCGATTAATTCATTTGCCTGCTCGATTTGTTCCTCTAATTCATTTTCTCTACGCTCAAGCAACTCTCTTTCATCAAAGAGTTCAAGTCTGGATAATCTTAGAGCCCTTTCAGCAGCCTCTGTTTCCTGTCGGGCGTCAGTTAAATTCTTAAATGCCCTTTCATCGGCGTGCATAATATCATAAATGAAATCCCAGCGCGCGAGTAAATCAGAAAAACTCGTTGAATCAAACAGTATTTCAAGGTATGTGATTATACCGTTTTCTTCCATGCTGCGAACACGCTCTTTATAAATTCTAAACTGCTCTTTTTCCATATACTGAGCCGCCCTGACTTCGAGCTCCTGCTCAATGATCAGCATCTCATACAATTCTATAGATTCTTCGACACTTTCAATATGTGCCCATGTGAGCATCATTCTATCGTCAAGAACATCTTTTTGAGCCAATTTAGACAGTTTATCAAACTCAAGGTCATTAATCCGCGCCTGAACCTCTTCCATTTCCCTGTTGATTTTGGTTCTGTTTTCCCTGAGTGTTTTTATTCGTGCCGCTAAATTAGCGAATGCATCAGGTGTAAATGCATCAAGACCAACAAAAACCACTGATATCAGCATTAAAAATGCTAATACCATGGCAATAATTCTTGATGTTTGTTTATTCCGCATTTATATTTCCTCGTTGTAAATTGAGTACTTGATACCCTATTATACAACATATTGGGAGAAAATTCAATACGGTAAATATATGTAGATATGTAGAAAAAATACTTCGCAGAGCGCAAGGGTGTGTATTATAATTATTAACTAAAGAACGACATTAAACTAAAATCTGCCGGTAGTGGCTGGAACAGCATGTATATTGTCGCTAGCAGGAATGTGGCTGCACCGACAAAGAACACTACCAGCTTTTTATTAAATTTCTTTATTACAGCAGACATACCCAACATAAACAGCGTTATGGCGTAGATAACCGTTACCAATGAGAAATTGTCACTGAAAGAGCCGGCTTCGGTTCCCACTTCAAGGAATTCCTCTGCATCAGCTAACAGTTCTAGCGCATGATCGAAATATGAGTTATAGAATGCTTCATTATCAAAAGGAGATACAAATTCACCCGTTCTCTCCGTCTCGGCTTGTGCCCATATAATAGCGTCTTCTAAATCCGGACCCACATTTGCCATAAACATCTCATCTATTTTCCACTCAAGCTTTTCAACTTCATCCAAGTTCCCTTGCATTTCCGCAAAAGTCAAGTCTATCATGAGGTTATTGATATCATTAAAGACCATCATATCCTGTGAGGATGCTTTAATTGCTGCATTCCATTCGGAGTTTCCCTCAGCGGAAATATTATTACTGATTGCATACATTTCCGTTTGAACACCTGCGTGCAGTCCGCTCACCCAACTCGACCATGCGGTCAGTATGGCGGTAATACCCAGCATAATCACAACGATTAATTCAATCAGTTCAATGAGTTCTTCATTGGATTTTTTTGTTTTTGTTTCTGACATTTTATTTTTCCTTTCTTTTAAAAAAACATTTCCGTTCAGAGCCTTTTGTCCGGTATTGATTCAAAGCTTAGCACTTATTCCATTAAATATATATCTCCATCTTCCAATAAAAATAACACAGCTTCGGAGAAAAAGCTTTCATTGAGGACATCTACCATCTCAAACATAAATATATAGTAGCCGTCATCTAAATCCGCTTCCTCGAAACGGGTATTTGCGGTGACGGTAATGCGACCTATTCCCATTACCGTAAAGTCCTCATCATCATCGTCCATATCGAACAAGACATAATGCAAAGGCTCAATAATATCACCAGGTTTAAGCTGTCGCAGAACCCTGTCGGACATGCCATTATCTTCAATACCACGCCTCGCGCCGAGTATCGTGTACTCCTCCGTATCGTAGGCGTAACTGACACTTAGTGAGAATTCATCTCCGTTTAGCAGCACTGGAATAGTATAGAGCTGCATATCGTCAGCCTCACTAATGAGTTCCATATAGACGAAAACGCCGTCAATGCTGCCCCATACACCACGGAAATTGTCGGTAAAAATACCTTTGTCCCAGTCCTCATACAAATCATTATCTCTTCCCAGCATTATAATGGTCTCATCTTCATCATCGTAAAAGGCCACATAGCAGTAAACACCGATCAAATTATCCGCTCTGACCGGACCAAGCTCCAGAACAGCAGTGCCATCATCTCTTAGTATAAGTGGAAAATCATCAAGACCGGTATCCAGGATGCCGGATAAGTCTGTTGTTGAAATTACAGGCTGCTGCGTAAATTCTTCCGCTAAAGCCAGAACATATCTGATACCCTCTTCAGATAGCTCCCCGGTTATCTTATATTCATACAACCATCTAAAGGGATTGTCATAGTTTAAAGAAATAAACCCTAAAAAGTCCTCCTCATCCCGGTTAAAGCTGTAGTAGCATGAAAGTCCGCTTGCTCTGTAATGAAGCGGTCCGTTTACCATGTAGACGACAGCCTCGTCGAGCGCGTCGATAAGGGCACGACCGTAATTGGGAAGGAGCGCGCTTCCGGCATGCCACACCAGATCGCCTAAATCGACCATGTTTGTGTAGCCGTCCCAAAAGTTATTACCTCCATAACTGACGGATTTTCGTGCCGCACGACCGAATCTACTGAAAAAAGACGGGTCTTCACATGCCAGAAAGAGTGATTCCATGCCGATATTATGATATGCCTCTATCAGCGCATCCACGCGGCTCATATCAATTACGGAAAGTGTGATATCCTCTTCCACTTCCTCCGCCGCGCACGCAAGATAATAAGTGTCACAAATGGCTTTTCCAAGCTGAGCACCGTTCATGCCGGGATTATCGACAAGTGCCTGTAAAAACCCGGTATAATCAAAACCAAGTCCCGGTGCCCATTCCTGCGAGGCGACCATGTAGCGGGTAAATCCGTTAACAACCTCAGCCATATCAATGGTCGCCATAAAGCATGCATCAAAGGCGATCATTTCATAAAACGGGTCTTCCTTTGAGTATGGAACCACAGTTTCTAATACTCTGCGGATATCCGGTAATGATAATGCGTCAAGGTCATATCTTTCGTCATACATCACACCTGCCACACTGCCACCGCCATGATTCCAGAAAATCAAAACCTTATGGTCGGCGGGATAGTTATCATTACAAAAACGCAAAAACGCTTCAAGTGCTTTTGGGTCGCCCATATTGGCACTTGGGATTTTCTCTATAAAATGGAACCCGTCTTTGTCGTAAAGAAAGCGGCTGTTGGTGTCCGGATCGATGTCATATTCCCATTCAAGCGCGCCTCCCGCTTCTATTACGACGATGATGTTATCGGGGAGTTGCACTTCCAGCATTTCATAGATATCCTCAGTGGCAAGCCCCCATTCAGTTTCCAGATCGCTTCCGCATAGATACAAATAGATTGCCCATGTGTCGTTAGGGTCATAGCCGGGCAGTAGATCTATACCACTGTAGTCCCGCCGGGGTAAATCAAAGTCTACCGGTTTATAATCTACATAGTCTTCATAGGCGTCATCATCAAGTAGCACCAGTATGACAATGGCTACCAGTGTAAGCTTAATTATTAATATCACCGCACCTACAAGAATAAACGGCCATATACGTGTTTTTTTCACCTATACCAACTCTTTCTGCAAAGAGCCTTTTGTTCGGCACCTCACTAACTCTGGCTTAATCATTACTCGGGAAGAATGGTCTTAAGAGACCGGCAAGGGATTCTACATTTCTTGTTTG
>Ga0209737_10002623_pt1 | contig 12564 bp, 12 predicted proteins | sample TergutCu122P3_FD_187284 | JGI IMG/M metagenome (GOLD analysis project Ga0209737, IMG submission 187284) | Cubitermes ugandensis P3 segment gut microbial communities from Kakamega Forest, Kenya - Cu122 P3 (SPAdes) (version 2) | ecosystem: Host-associated > Arthropoda: Insects > Digestive system... | reverse complement strand
CCGCTAAGTCTACTCCCTTGACCCTTGATGAGTTAAAGGGATAGTCATATAAATTTTTAAAACAATATTTCAATTTACCAATCTATCCCCCCACAAACTGCGACAAAGCCTTTAAATTGCCGCTGTTCAATATTCTTATATCGGAAATGCCAAACTTCAACATCGCCAATCTTGTCAGCCCCAATCCAAAAGCGAAGCCTGTGTATTTTTCTGTGTCTATTCCGCCTGCTTGCAAAACATTCGGATGAATCATGCCGCAGGGGCATAACTCTACCCAGCCTGATTGCTTGCAGGTGCTGCAGCCTTCGCCGTCGCATATAAGACAGGATATATCAAGCTCAAAGCCCGGTTCGACGAAGGGGAAAAAGCCCGGGCGGAGGCGTGTTTGCACATCCTTTTGAAACACCTCGGACAGCATGGTTTTCATAAAATATATAAGGTTTGAAATGGAAACATTCTCGCCTATCATCATGCCTTCCATTTGGAAAAAAGTATTTTCATGTGATGCGTCCAAAGCCTCGTTTCTAAAACATCTTCCCGGGAAAATCGCACGCAGGGGTGCGCCGTATTTTCTCATAATCGTATTCTGTGCCGCCGAGGTTTGGGATTTCATTACCTGCCCATTTTCGAGATAATATGTGTCCTGCATATCCCTTGCAGGATGGTGTTTTGGTATGTTGAGTGCTTCGAAATTGTCAAATTCAGAAACAATTTCGCTGAAATCCTCTATAACAAATCCCATGCTTTCAAAAATCGTTTCAAGCTCCTTTTGCACAATCGTAATCGGATGGAGCGAGCCGCGCGGTTCATTCGCAGGGAGGGAAAAATCGTATTTTTTTGCCATTTCGATTTTTTTCTGCTGCTCCTTTGCGTGCAAAATAGCCGTCGTTTCGGCGACCGCGCTTTCAGCAAGGCTTTTAAGCTCGTTTACTTCGTTGCCAAACTGTTTCTTTTCTTCGTGGGACAAATCTTTTAACAACCTCATCAAATCGGCGATAAGACCTTTTTTTCCAAGATATTTTATTCGAAGCTGCTCTGTTTTTTCGATACTGTTACTGTTTTTCAGCTCATCCAAAAACTGCGATTTTACATTTTCAATCTGCGGATTCATTCATTTTCTCCTAAAATTTATACTATAAAAACTATTCTACCAATTTTTTGGTCATTTTGCAAGACATTTTTGCATAAAATTAACGGGGTGATATAATTATGCAAATGCGGGCGAGCGATTTTTATTCAAAGGACGTGATTTCTATCCGGGACGGGGTTCGTCTGGGGACGGTCGGGGATATTGAGTTCAGCGTTGAATCAGGCTATATCGAGAACATAATAATCTGCGGAAAAAGCAAGCTGTTCGGGCTTGTTCCCGGCGAGGATGACATTATTATCCCTTGGAATCAGATAGAGGTTTTCGGTGTAGATACGATATTGATTAACTGCGAGCCGCATAGGCAACGGCAGAGGCAGAGGCCGTTGTTGAAATCGTTTTTTGAATGAATTTTAGTGGGTTCAGGGATGTAGGGACGCCGACGCGGCGTCCGTTGTTGCACATTTCGCATTGAAATAGGAGAAATATGAAAAACGAATTATTAAATAATAATATTGAACAAATAAACCATCCGTATAAAAAAATAATAAATCAAAAGGATGCTAAATTTGAATTGTTGAAGGTTCAGATTGTTTTGTGTGTGCTGGCTTTGTTGTTTGTTTTTTCGCTGAAGCTGATTGGCGGGGATGTATATAGCTATTCGTTTTCTGTGTTCAAGGAAAATTTCGACAAGCCTATTGATATAAATCAAGTGCTTTCGCCTGAGATAAAAACGCCGTCGGAGCCCGGAGCGGGCGGGACGGTACATAGCGACAGTCTTCCTTTTTTTCTGCGGTTTGAGGATATTGGCGAAATTAAAAACGCTGATATTTCGCAGATAAATTCGATGGTTGTACCTGTAAACGGCAGGATTTCATCCCGTTATGAACGGCGGATAAACCCTGTTACAGGCGAGCATGAAATGCACGCAGGGCTTGACATTGCGGCAGAATATGGCAGTGATATAAAAGCGGCGATGGACGGCGTTGTTCTTCGCGTGGATTATGAGCAGGGTGGTTTTGGGAATTTTATTGAGCTTGCCCACGAAAACGGGATAACCACTGTATATGCTCATTGCAGCAAGATTATATTAAAAGAAGGCGACTGTGTAAAAAAAGGGCAGATAATCGCAAAAGTTGGCAGTACGGGGCGGTCAACGGGTCCGCATCTGCATTTTGAGGTTCGGATCGGAGAGATAAGGATTAATCCTGAGTGGCTTATTTAGGGCTAAGAGCTTGGAGCTAAGAGCTAAGAAATTTGTAATTGGGGTATAGTTATTTCATTTAGACTTTTTGGAATTTATGTTAATATTACGTTTTTTTTTGTTGCTTTTATTTCGCTTATTCTGCTTTTTGACAAAAGCGGGGTTACTTTATATGTTTTGCTTGCGGTTTTTTTGCATGAGGTTGGGCATTTGGTTATGATGCGGATTTTGGATGTACTGCCGCGGAAGATTGTTTTTCGCCCTGTTGGTATACAGATATATAAAAATGAAGCGCTTTTTTCGTATAAGAAAGACTTTTTTACAGCGGTGTCGGGACTGCTTGTCAATGCTGTTATGGCGGCGTTTTTCTGTTCGGTTTATTATTATACCCACAGCCTTCATTGCGCGCTTTTCGGTATTATAAACATTTTTGTTTTTGCATTCAACGCTATACCGATTAAAGGGCTTGACGGTTATGATATATTAAAATCCGCTGCGGAAAGGTATATGGCAGATAATTATGCAAAGGCGATTCTAAAAGGGGTCTCAGTTTTTTTCACGGCAGTTTTATTTATATGTCTGGGTGCGTTTTTTTATACAAATAGTATGAATATATCAGCGGCGGCGACGGGAATATATTTTGTTTTGATGATGATTATAAATTTTAGAGATTGAAATATGCAAAAAAATGTAGTATAATGTATTTAATTATGCAATAAAAAGGAAAATAAAATGACAGACCAACAGCTTGACATAATACTTAAAGACATACAAAAACCGGGCAGATATACAGGCGGTGAGCTTGGTTCTGTTTTGAAAAACAAAAACGATATCTCCATTCGTTTTGCGTTCGCTTTTCCTGACACCTATGAAATAGGGATGTCGCATCTTGGCATGAAGATTTTATATTCGCTTTTAAACGAACAGCCGGACATATGGTGCGAGCGGATGTTTATGCCATGGACGGATATGGAGCAATCGCTCAGAACAAATAACACGCCGCTTTTCACCATTGAAAGCCGTGACCCATTGTCTGTTTTTGATATAATCGGATTTTCTTTGCAATATGAATTATCCTATACAAACGTGCTTGCAATGCTCAATTTAGCGAATATTCCTCTTATAAGCGAAGAGAGAAATGATTTACATAATATCGTAATAGCAGGAGGTCCCTGTACCTGCAATCCTGAACCGATGGCAGGATTTATCGACGCGTTTTTTCTTGGAGAAGCGGAGGAATCCCTTATAGAATTTGTAGGTTTATATAAGAAATGCAAAAAACAGGGTAAAACAAAGAAGGAATTTTTAATTTCTGCCGCAAAAATCGAAGGGGTGTATATACCGTCGTTATATTATGTCAACTATAATGACGATAAAACTATAAAATCTGTTACTTCAAATGAAAAAATCCCTGTCAAAAAAAGAATAATAAACGATTTGAACACCGTGCATTTTCCAAAGCAATTTGTCGTTCCGTTTATCGAAACTGTGCATGATAGAACGGTGACGGAACTATTCCGCGGCTGCATCCGCGGATGCCGCTTCTGTCAGGCAGGGATGATATACAGACCCGTCAGGGAAAAGTCCTTCGAAACAGCGAACGGCCAAGCCAAGGCTCTGTGCGAAAGCACGGGGTATGACGAAGTGTCGCTGATGTCTTTAAGCACCAGCGACTACAGCGAGCTTGAACCGCTTTTAGATAACATGCTCGATTGGACAAATAAGGATTATGTAAACATATCCCTGCCCTCCCTGCGCATTGATAATTTTTCACCGCAGCTGTTGGAAAAGATAAAAAAAGTCAGAAGCTCGGGGCTTACCTTTGCACCGGAAGCAGGCAGCCAGCGGCTTCGTGATGTTATAAACAAAAATTTGTCAGAACAGGATATTCTGAAAACCTGTAAAACCGCATTCGACGGCGGATATAGCTCGGTCAAGCTGTATTTCATGCTCGGTCTGCCAACAGAAACCGATGAGGATATTTTGGCGATAACCGACCTTGCCATGAAAATAATCGAGGTGTATTATACAAACGAAAACCGAAAAAAAGGTGCGAAGGGAATCCAAATTCAGATAAGTGTGTCTGTCTTTGTCCCAAAAGCTTTTACGCCCTTTCAGTGGCACGGGCAGGACGGGACTGAGAGGATAAGACAAAAACAGGACCTGCTTTTGAAATCCATTCCGACAAAAAAAATAAGACTAAGCTGGTCAGACCCGGAAACCTCGAAATTGGAAGCGGTATTCGCAAGAGGTGACAGACGGTTGTCAAAGGTGTTGCTGTCTGCATACAAAAAAGGCTGTAAATTCGATGGTTGGAGCGAATTGTTTGATTATAAAAAATGGCAGGAAGCGTTCGAGGAATGTGATATAGACCCGAAATTCTACAGCGACCGCAAACGGGATTACAACGAGATTCTGCCATGGGACCACTTGGATTATTTTATTTCAAAGGAATTTCTGAAAAGAGAAAACGAAAACGCAAAAAAAGCGGAAACAACCCCTAACTGCCGCGAGAAGTGCAGTGTGTGCGGAGTGCAAGGTTGCCGGTTGCCGGTAGGGGCGATTGTCAATCGCCCGCAACATTTGCATAAACCAACGGGCGAAAATCGCTCTTTGCCACCGAGCGATTAACAATCGCCCCTACGAATAAAACACAAAAACAACATATAAAACACAGGAAAAACTTATGACAAACAAAAGACTATTCTACAAAAAAACAGGAAGTGCGAAATACATTTCCCACCTTGACATGAACCGCATGATGCTTCGCACTATCCAGCGGGGGAAAATCCCTGTCTGGCGGACAGCGGGGTTCAATCCCCATCCTTTTATAACCTTTGCCCTGCCGCTTTCGCTGGGTTTTACAAGCGAATATGACATCATGGATTTTAAGGTGGAGCAGGATATTGGGGACAATATATTGCTGCGTTTGTTTAAGGAATCTCTGCCGGAGCAGATAATTGCAATTGAAGTAGCAGACCCTATTAAAAAAGCGAAGGAAATTAAATACACCGCATTCAAAACTGAATTTCAATCAAGTGAAGCCAATAAAATCAGAGCATTTCTGGAAGCGGAGAATATATTTGTCGATAAAACCACAAAGAAAAAGAAATATGAAAGGCTTGATATCAAGCCGAAAATCGCAAAAATGAAATTAGAGCAAAATGTATTGTCGATTATTCTGCCTGCGGGAAGTGAGGAAAATCTGAATCCGAATTTATTGTTTGATGCTATGAAAAAAACCGGGATTGATTTTGATATAATAAATGTAACACGCACTGCGATTCTTGACAGGGATAGGAAATTATTCAGATAGGCATAGAAATAATCAAAATGTATTAATATCCGTAGGGCGGGGGTTCTACTCCCGCCGTTAAGTCCCTGTAATTTTGCGGCGGGAGTAGAACCCCTGCCCTACAATAATATGCACAATCTGTACAATCCCACATATTATAGACTACAGGAGGCGTGGGGATATGGAAATTTTTTTATACATAACAATCGCAGTATTTGCGGTCGTGGGATTTGCGAATATTTTTGAATATTTTTCGTTTAAATCAAAGGTTGGCAGAACAGGAAGCCTGATTCTTATTGCGCCTCTGAGCGGCGAAAATGCCGAAATTGACCTGCGTGCTGCGATGGAATACATAAATTTTCTGCGCGCAACGGGTTCTATCAAATTGATTGCCGTTGACGTTGATTTGAATGACGGGATAAAAAACGTTATCCAAAAGGAATGCGATAAGAACGGGATTAATCTGATTTCGATTAATAGTTTTGATAAAATTTTTATTAAATTGTAGTAGGGTCAATTCATGAATTGACCGCAACCTTGCACAAACCTAAAGGCGATTCGTGAATCGCCCCTACGAACAAAACACAGGAAAACATATGAACACACAGGACGGACAAATTATATTAACCGGAACGGTTGAGAGTATTACATTTCAATCCGAGGATTCCGGCTATACGGTGCTTGAGCTTGCTACAGACAGCGAGCTTGTCGTTGTTGTCGGGATTTTGCCGTTTGTTTGTGCTGGTGAGCATTTGACGGTCAAAGGGAAGCGGACGTACCACAAAACCTATGGCGACCAATTCGCGGTTGAAAGCTGTGAAAGACAGCTTCCGACCACTGCGGCGACTATTCTCCGCTATCTTTCGTCGGGTGCAATTAAAGGAATCGGACCTTCCACCGCCGTTAAAATCGTTGAACGTTTTGGCGACAGTACGATTTCTGTTTTAGAAAACGAACCCCTGCGCTTGTCCGCCATAAAAGGCATTACACCGGCAAAAGCCAAAACAATCGGTGCTGCTTTTAAAAGCCAATTTGGCATCCGTGCTGTTATAATTCGCCTTTCAGAGCTTCGTATAACTGTCGAGGAGGCTATGCGTATATATAAGAAATACGGCGACAGGGCGGCTGATACCGTCAGCGAAAATCCTTATATCCTGTGCAACTCCGGTCTGCGTATTTCATTTGAGCGCGCGGATGAGATTGCGAAAACTGCCGAACGCGGTATACCTATTAAATACAGAATCAAAGCGGGACTCACCCATGTGCTTTCCCACAACACGCAAAACGGGCATACCTGTCTGCCGCCGGAAAAAGTTGTCGCCACAGCGGCACATCTGCTTGACAGCCAGCCTGACTATGTGCAGAGCGTGCTTGACGAAATGATAGCGGACGGCGAGCTTTTTTTGAAAACCTTTGACAGGGATTTTATCTACCTGCCGCGTATGCTTGCACACGAGGAATACTGCGCAAACCGCATAATGGTCATGCAAAACACGCCGCAAACGGTTATTCCCATACACAAAAATCGCCTCATCGCCATTGAAGAAAAAAACGGGATATTATACGATGCATGCCAGAAGGAAGCGATTTCTGACGCGCTGTCAAAAGGTATGCTTGCACTGACAGGCGGTCCGGGTACGGGAAAAACAACAACATTGAACGCTATTATAACGCTTCTTTCTGAATCAGGGCAAAAAATATTATTAGCCGCACCAACAGGCAGGGCGGCGAAAAGAATGACCGAGCTGACAGGGCATGAGGCGAAGACCCTTCACCGTCTTTTAGAGGTCGATTGGATGGATGGCGATGCCCAAAAATTCGCGAAAAACGAAAAAAGCCCACTTGAATGTGATGTTATTATCATAGACGAAATGTCAATGATGGATATTTCGCTTTTTGAAGCGGTGCTGAAAGCGCTTCCGCTCCACTGCCGCGTTATAATGGTCGGCGACGTTGACCAGCTCCCGTCGGTCGGGGCGGGGAACGTGTTTGGCGATATAATTGACTCAGGCGTTGTCCCGACAGTACGCTTGCAAACCGTTTTTCGTCAAGCGGCGGAGAGCTATATTGTGTCAAACGCGCACAGAATCCTGCACGGTGATGAGATTATAACAGACAATAAGACAGGCGATTTTTTTATAATCCGCGAAAACAACCCTGACAGAGCGGCGGAAAAAATAACAGATTTAGTAACAAATCGCTTGCCAAATGCGTATAACTATTCGCCCAAAACCGAAATACAGGTATTATGCCCGTCACGCAAGCGAACCCTTGGCACAGGCAGTCTTAATTTATTGCTACAGCAAAAAATAAATCCTCCTGCTAAAAACAAAAACGAATGGCGGAAGAATTTTATTATATACCGCGAGGGCGACAAGGTAATGCAGATTAAGAATGATTACGAAATAGAGCTAACCCACGACGATGGTAGTGACAGTACGGGAATTTACAACGGCGATATAGGCGAAATAGTCCACATAAGCACACACAGCGAAACCGTCAAGGTCCGTTTTGACGACCGCGTCGCGGTTTACAACGGCGCGCAAATGGAGAATTTAGAGCTCGCATACGCCGCCACAATCCACAAAAGCCAGGGCAGCGAATTTGACTGCGTAGTCCTCCCGCTATTAGACATGCCTCCCCCGCTATGCTACAGAAACCTGCTCTATACCGCTGTCACCCGTGCAAAAAAGCACCTGATTATTGTCGGCAGCGATTATGTTATAAAGCAAATGATTGATAATAATAAAAAGACCAACAGGTATACAGGACTTCGGTATATGCTTGAAAAAATATAATAAAAAATGGAGGAAATCAGGTTGAAGCATCTCCTCACAATCACAGATAAAGATATAACCGGATCAGAAAAGCTATCCACCGCAGAACCGCGCATAGCGGTAAATGCTGTATTGTTTGATGCTGATGATAATATCGCTATTTGTTATATGGGTAAATTTAATTTGCATACACTTCCCGGCGGAGGTGTAGAATCTGATGAGGATTTGCACACAGCGTTAAAACGTGAAATTTTGGAAGAAACAGGGTGCAGATGTGAAATCATTGTAGAATTGGGACAAATATTTGAAAATCGTTTTGAACACGATTTTACGCAAGTTCGAAGCTATTACATAACACGGGTTGTCGGCGAAAAAGACAGTTTGCAATTAACCGATGAAGAGATCGCAGCGAATACTACGGTAATTTGGCTTTCTGTCGAACAAGCATTAAAGACTATTTCGGAAAAAACACACGATAATTATCAACGCAAATTTATACAAAAGCGCGATATCGCAGTGCTTACAGAAATGTTGAAAAATAATAAAAAATAATGTTGAAAAATAAAATAAATGTTCTTGTAATTTGTTATATCCTGTGATATAATGCGATTGATAGTTGGCGGTGGTTGCAATGCGATTCAAATCGTTGAAGAACCATTACGGTTCTTCTTGAGAACAGCATGCTGTTCTCTGGAGTGGTTAGCTGATTCCTCTTTTTTGAAAGGGGACGTGAGAAAACCGCGACGCGCGGGGACGATTTTGGAATATTTAATAATTACGTTTTTGATACTTACTGTCACAGCGTATCTGTTTGATATAAAACAAAAGTAACCGCTCCTCCGACAAGATGTAGCGATTACTAATGTAACGATATATAGTCGGCTAACCGCTCATGCAGCATCGCCTTCTATCATTATTATACATAATATATTTGAAAAGTCAATAGTTTTTTGGAAAAAGATCGGATAATTTTTTCGGTTTTTTTTGTTTTGACACATCTAAACTGTCAAACTACAATCATTTATTACATATACTATTCATTGTGACAATTTTAAAATGTCAAAAGGAAATATATAAGTATATATGTTTAAAAACAAAACTAAAAACGGTATATCAAATTTGTGCGGTCAAAATGTCGCATTATTAAGAAAAGAAAAAAATCTTTCGCAACGGGCATTGGCAGACAAATTGCAATTGGCAGGAATGGATTTGACTAAAAACGCAATCCAGCGTATAGAAAGCGGTCAAAGGTTCGTATCAGATATTGAACTCAAAGCATTTGCCGATTTGTTCAAAGTATCGTTAGACAAATTGATTGCATGAAAATAAAAAGCCTTCTCCACATCTTTTACCCAAACCGTTGTGCTGCGTGCGGTGAAGTTATTAAGATCGGCGGCTTGTTTTGTAAACGCTGTGATGGTCTTATTCCAAAGCTTTTGGTGACGGGCGAAATTTGTATATACTGCGGGGATGATAAAAAATCCTGCTCCTGCGGGAAGAAAAAGACGTGGTACAGCGGGTTTTGTGCGCCGTTTTATTTCGACCCGCCCGCAAGCGATATGGCTTATGCTATTAAGACCAAAGCGCGCAGGAATTCCTTGGAATACGCAGGCGGGCTTATTTCCTTGTGTGTAACGAAGCATTTTCCTGATGTTAAATTCGATTTTGTAGCGGCAGTGCCGATGTATGGTACGCAGAAAATAAAAAAAGGCTTCAATCAGGCAGAGCTTCTGGCGAAAAAAGTCGCTGAACATTTAGATTTGCTCTATAATAAAAACATACTCAAAAAAATCAAAAAAACAAAAACCCAGCACTTCCTTTCACCTAAGGAACGTGTGGGAAATGTTATAAATGCGTATAAATGCATGTCGGATGTGACCAAAAAGACGATTTTGCTTATCGACGATGTTAAAACCACAGGCTCGACCTTCGACGAATGTGCGAAAACCCTGCGGTTCGCCGGCGCGGATGAAGTTTATTGCGCATCCGTAACACTTTCCAAACCAATGCGGGAAAAAATGTAGGAAACGCAGTCCGCTGCGTCCCGGTTTGATTATAAATAAACTGCGGAATAAAAATCGCCCTTTGCCACCGGACGAAAATCACTTTTGCAAAACGGGCGGCAATCGCTCTTGCAAAACGAGCGATTGGGAATCCGCCCCTACACACATTTTATTGCTGTGCATTTTTCCTGATACTACCGCCTATTATGTAGAGTATGGGAAGTACGCAGCCAATTGCTGCGCCGACAATTAGCGAAGCTGTCATATTATTCGTTTTGAGATAATCGTTGAAAGCAGCCAAACACCACATCACGTCAACCATTCGCAATATAATTAAAATACTCCCCAATGTCATAATAACAGATGCTTTATCTATTTTTGGGGCATATACAATACCCATAATTCCGAACGCAAGAGATGCCGCGTTCATTAATAATTCGAATAAAAGTACATTTTTATAACCGTTGGGAAGATATAAGTCGGTTTCGCCGAAATTTCCTAATATTACTAATACACCGATAGACCCTAATATGGTAAGTAAAATGCCGCTTACTTTTATCATCATTCTGCCCGGCTGAATGATTTTTACAGGCATCGGATAAGGGTAGAACGGTTGCTGCGGATATGGATTTTGCTGATAAAAATTCGGCGGCGGATATTGCGGTGGCGGCGGATACTGCGGCTGCCCATACGGCTGTACCGGTGGCTGCTGATATTGTTGTTCCGGTTGCTGAACAGGCTGCGCTTGCGGCTGTTCAGGCTGCTGGACGGGTTGTGTTTGCTGTTCTTCCTGTTGATTATTTTGTTGCAAACACAGTTTGCTGCATTCACAAGATGTATTTTCTTCAAGCTGAGTTCCGCAATATTGACAAAATGGCATAAATGTTTCCTCCTGAATTTTTTATTTAATTATATATTATATTATAAATTTGTCAAGTTTTATTTCAAAACAATACTATTTAACTGTTAAAACACAAATAGATTTGCGAGGGATTTTTTGTCCTAAATGTGCTAAAAAACGCAGTAATATCCGTAGATATTGCGAAGATTTTTGGTGCATTTAGGGCAAAAAATAACCGCAAAGATTCTATGTTTTAGCGGTTAAGTAGTATATTGTAATAATCTTTTTCCATAATAAGCCTACTCATAGTCAGCTTGTTTGACACGATGCTGTTTATTTTTTTTACATAATCCTGCGGGATTTCTGCACCCTCGTTAGGCTTAAAGCTGCCGCCTTGGTATCTGCCTTTGTCTGTGATCCAGCTTGACCAGGAGAATACAGCGAGGCCTTCCTTTTCGCTCAGGATATCCGAGCCTATTATAAGTCTTGAATCGTATTCTATGCCAAACAGGTTCAGAATAGTCGGCAGGGTGTCGATTTGCTGTGCGGTTTTTGTAATAACGGTTTTAGGCATTTTGCTGTTCCATAGGATAAACGAGCTTCGGTGCACCTCTGTTTTATCGCGCTTGTAGTCGGACAGCTCGTTTATTTCATCCAAGGAAAGACAGTAGGGATAATGGTCGCCGACGACTGCTATTACAGTATTTTCAAGCTCGTTTTTTTCTGTCAGGTTTTTTATAAGCTGCTCAAGAGCCTTGTCAAGCTCAATCTGGGATGCGAGATAGCCTTTTATATTTTCGCTGTAGGGTAGGTTCTCAACCAATTTTTTGTTTTTATAACTGATATAATTGTCATTCCATGTATAGAGCATATGGCCGCTTACTGTCAATATATAAGTGACGTTTTTCTGACCGGGTATTATAATCTGGTCGGAAATGCCGTTTATCAGATCAAGGTCGCTTGTAGGCCAGGTGCCGCAGTTCATGAGCTTTTCAAGCCCGTTTCCCTTGCCGAGATAGTCTGAAAACCCGATTGTCGGCCTTGTTTTTTCGCGGTTGTAGTAGGTATATGTCCAGTTGTGGTATGCTTTTGCAGTATACCCTTCCTTTGCGAATGCGTTTCCTATTGCGTATGGGAAAAACGGTTGCTTCTGGTGCCAGTAGTTTATGTTTTCCTGCGTCGGAAATAGTCCGAGCATCGCCTGCATTTCGCCGCCTATTGTACTGTACATATGGGGTGTGTAAAAATTTTCAAAAACAAAGGATTCGTTCGCGAGCTTGTATAAAGTGGGGGTTATATCCTTTTGGACGGCGATTTGATTGAAGCCCTCCGCTACTATGAAAATAAGATTTTTACC
>Ga0209737_10002622_pt1 | contig 12564 bp, 10 predicted proteins | sample TergutCu122P3_FD_187284 | JGI IMG/M metagenome (GOLD analysis project Ga0209737, IMG submission 187284) | Cubitermes ugandensis P3 segment gut microbial communities from Kakamega Forest, Kenya - Cu122 P3 (SPAdes) (version 2) | ecosystem: Host-associated > Arthropoda: Insects > Digestive system... | reverse complement strand
TAACTTTTCTATCTGCCAAATATCTAGGAAAAAATATACTTCCTAAACTGTGAGTAATTACTACTGTGTCTTCATTAAGTAAACCCTGTTCAAAATAATTATCCATTATTGTTTCCCATTTATTATATGTTGCCTCTTCTTCAATCGGAAACAAAGGAGTATAAACATTGAATCTTTTTTCTAATTCAGGAATAAGATGTTCCTTCATCATAGGAACAATCCCTGCTACACCATGAATAATAAACAAATTTTTCTTTTGCGTTTTTAATCACCTAGCTATAATTATACATTATTTTTAAATAAAAGAAGACCCCAAAAAGTTGGGAATCTTCTTACACTTCTAACTGGAGGAGCCAGCCGGATTTGAACCGGCGCTCAGGGAGTTGCAGTCCCTTGCCTTACCACTTGGCTATGGCTCCAATTACTTTATTATATGTCTTTTTCTCCAAGCAATAACATTATATTATAAATAGGATAGTTAGTCAATGAACCCAATCTGTTTTTTATTGAAATTTAACAGGAAAAAGACAAGTATTTATTCTAAAATGTGAAATGATATTTAGATATACACGCGCATGTTAGAACAGCTATAGCTTTATAAATGTTTTTATTATATAATATTTTTGTAGCAGTCATTAATAAAATAGTATAGGGTGAAAAAAATGAAAACTTGTGTTTTAATATATAATCCTAACAGTGGTAGAGTCTTAAGATCAAAATATATTCGTGAATATAAACAAATCATCGCTAAGCATAGGTATGCTCCTAAGATCATTGGCACTCAGTACCGAGGCCATGCTAAGGAAATTGTTAGTCATCTTGATAAAGTTGATTTAGTAATTTCAATGGGAGGGGATGGAACCTTCAATGAAATTATGGCTGGGAACTTAGCTAGAAGTGTGCCATTAGTTTTAGCCCACATTCCAGTTGGTACTACGAATGATATTGGGGTTATGTTTGGTTATGGTCGCGATACTAAGCAAAATCTAATTAGTTTACTAAACGGTGTAGTAAAAGGTACGGATATTGGCTGTATTAACGGTCATCCTTTCGTCTATGTCGCTGGCTTTGGTAAATTCATGCAAATATCATATGAAACGCCTAGGAAGCTTAAAAAGACCTATGGACATGCTGCCTACTTGATGGAGGGCTTAAAGGATTTTTTCCGACCAACCAAATTATATAAATTATCATATAAAATTAATGGTGTTGAAAAACAGGGCTTCTATTCATTCATGTTAATTTCAAATGCCAATCGAATTGCGGGCATTAACAATTTTTATAAAGATGTTAAGCTAGATGATCATAAGTTTGAGGTGATGTTTTGTAATTTTCGCCGTCGAGTTGATATTATTAAAGTGTTTTGGATGTTAGCAGTTACTGATGCTAGTAAGGTTTCAGGGATTGAGTTTTATAAAACTGATCATATTGAGATAAAGTTTGAAAACTACCCCAAAAAAGCTTGGTGTATTGATGGTGAAAAACTTGACCGTGCGGTTTTAAAGTATGAGATTACTAATATTCCCAACGTTAAAATTATGATGCCAAATAAAAATATAAGTAAAAACTTTGTTAAACATTAAAAAAATGGAGTTATCCATTTTTTCTTTTTTGATATAATACGACACCCGTTACTGAGCAAAGAGAAATCACACTAATAATGCTGCCAAGAATGAATCCTTTGGGGGTATATGACAGGACAATCTCATGAATCCCTGGATTAATATTAAAACCCATTAAAGCATTACCAATTCTAAAGGTTTCTACTTTGTACCCATCTACCTTTACTTGCCATCCATCATCAAATGGAATTGATGTATAAATGGTTTTATCCTCCGTGGCCGTGATACTACCAGTTATGTAGTGCTCTTTGAATTTAGTAATATTAACCTTGTTACTCTGTAATTCCAACGCCACTTTTTCATATTTACTATTATCGATTGAATAAGTATTATAGGCATCATAACGGTAATTGTTATAGCCAATATATAGTGGGTAAGTTTTTTCTTCAGTACGTCGATTAATGATATGTTTTTCATTGAAATCAACATAGTCCATAATTTTTATTGCTTCACTCGCTTCACTAAAATAATGAAAGCCACTATTAAAATAGTATAACGTCTCATCAACTACGAAGAAATCGATGCTAGGATCAAATAAATAAAAATACATATTTTCTTGAGGATTATTAAAGGTATATTTAATAATCGTTCGGCCGTCTACATCATAAAGAGTATCTTTAGTTGTTGGGTCTAATCTAGTCAATACATTATCAATCCCGGTTGCTTTACTAATAAAGTCGTTTTGCAGAAAGAAAGGGTTCAGACCGATTGATTGCCAGTCCACAATTTGCTTGTTAACAGCAAACATTAAACCAGCATTATAATTGTGTTTAAAAATTGTTGTAGTGTAGTTATTATAGTATAAAGAATATCTTTCACCATCCCAAGTTGAGCCGAAGAAATATTTAATATTAAACATTAAATCATAGATTGGGGTAGTTTGTTTATAATAATAACTATTAATGTTATTGCCTGGCAAGCCTAAATAGTTTTGCATAACCGCCATATCTTGATAGGCCATGGAACTGAAAGTTGTTTGTCCATAATAATTATACCAAGACGGGTCATTAAAGGTTAAAATAGAAGTTTTTTCTATTCGATAGATATCGTTATCTTTTTCTCTTATGAACTTCAAAGCATCTTGAGTGGGGTTATAATCAGCATAAAATTCGTCAATATATTGTTGAATGTGCCAATTATGATTAACCACAATAATACATTCCATAATGACAGCTAATATCAAGGTATAAGGAATAAAAGCTTTAATAATTGGGTAATATTTATATAAGATGTATAAAGTAAAATAGAGGAATACTAGAATTATATTAAGAAGAAGCATATTATTGTCAATGTTCTTATAATTGAAGAAATAGAGGACTCCGATGAGTAACAAAACGAAAATCTGGACAATCCCAATTAATTTAATACTTAGTTTATTTAAGTAGATTATTGCATAGGCAGCAATAATGATGAGGACAAAAGAGTATAGAAACGAATACCGGTATGGTAAATCATTTGGTACATGGAAAGCATGCCAGATAAAATCTAAAGGTGCATAAAAGAAGCTGGCAACGATAAAGAATAATAAAGAAAAATATACTAATTTAATTTTAGTTTTAATGTGAGGATTAACCAGAAAAAGAAAAACTAGTGTAACTGTTAAAATGCCAACTGAAATGTTGGGAGCGTTCGAAATTCCTGAAGACAAGACGGTACTGCCAACGCCAGAAAAATGATTTGCTAAATATTCCCAAAATGAAAACCAATAATATTGACTTGTTGGCCAAGTATCTGAAGTGGCACTAATTGAGTGTAAACCTAAAAACAACGGAAGCAACAAAAATGCAGTTAGTCCTCCAGCTAAAAGCGAAGAACCACCAAATAGGATTCCCTTTTTTAAAAAATATTTAATATCAAATTTTTGCGCCTGTAAAATCAAGTAAGCGATAAAATAGAGGACTGAAAAGAAACAAATCATAAAACCAATAAAGTAATTAGCAACTAACATGATTGCTAAAGAGACAATATAAAAAGTACATTTGTCTTCATTAATAATTTTTTCAATTCCCCATACCACTAAAGGAAGCATTACTAAACCGTCTAACCACATAATATTCCAATAGTAGGCAGTGAAGTAAGCACAAAATCCGTATAATAGTCCCAGTGGAACTAAAAAAAGCGATATAGTATTGAATTTTTTGCTTAAATAATAGTTCATGGTCATAGCAGATCCAACAGCTTTTAGTGCAATAATTAAAGAGAAAGACATTACGATGTTTTCTCGATTAAAGAAAAAGATAATAATATTAAAAGGACTTGATAAATAATTTAAAAAATTACGTAGAAATGGTAAACCCATTCCCATTGTAAAAGAATATATTAAATTTGAGCCATTTCGTACTCGATCATATAATTCACCGAGCATAGGCCCGTATTGATGAAAAAAATCAATAGTTAGCAAAGAGTTACGGCCAAAGGGTGCAACATTTTGTAAGGCGAATATTGCTGCAATAATAATTAACCCAGTAATAAACGTCACATAACATACTTGATTATCATTAAAGTGTTTCGCCGTTTTTTTAAACATCTATATCACCACAACTATTATATCATTAAAGTGGACATATTTCTTGGTTTTTTTACCAATGCGATATATAATAAATTCCTGGGAAAGAGGCTATTTATGAGTCGAGAATATAAGCGAAATTGGTATATTGAAGAAACAATTAATCATCTATATGAGGCGAGTAGGAGAATTAGTATATTTGCAACCTCTTCGTCTATCTTGAGAGATATTGGGGAAGTTTTAGAGCCCTTGCAGGTCATTCAGAGAGAAGAAGCTTTTAGTGAAGAAATAGAGCCCTTAATTGACGCTTTAAATGAGGCACTGCAGTTACACAAGCAAAGACTTGAAATTTATCAAATGCAATATGCTTGTGAAAGTGGATTATCGTCAACACCTGAGGGATTAACTCCGAAACCATAAATCTTATTTGCTAAGATTTTTTTCTTGAAAAAAACTTTGGTAAAACATATAATATAGGTAGAAAGAAGGCATAAAATGAAATTAAAGGGAAGCAAAACCGAAGGAAACTTATTAGCGGCTTTTGCGGGGGAGAGTCAAGCAAGAAACAAATATTCTTATTTTGCGTCACAAGCTCGTAAAGAAGGGTATGAACAAATAGCTGCGATTTTTGAGGAAACAGCCAATAACGAGAAGGAGCATGCAAAATTGTGGTTCAAGGCTTTAAATAATGGATCTGTTCCATCAACTGTGGAAAATTTAAAAGCTGCTGCTGCTGGGGAACATGAAGAGTGGACTGAAATGTATAAAGAGTTTGCGAAGATTGCTAAAGAAGAAGGTTTTGATGATATTGCTGCGTTATTTGCTGGAGTTGGAGAAATAGAGAAACATCATGAAGACAGATACCTTCAGTTACTAGAAAATATTAATAATAATCAAGTCTTCAGTAAGACTGATGACGTAGTATGGATATGCCGTAATTGTGGCCACATTCACCATGGGAAACAGGCGTTATTGAATTGCCCAGTGTGTAATCATCCAGAAGGATTCATGGAAATTAAAGCTGAAAACTATTAAAATAGAAAAAAGAAGGAAAAATCCTTCTTTTTTTAGACTTTCTGGTTATACATTTCTTTGGAAATAATATCTCTACCCTGCAAACGTTTAAAGCTTATTTCATCCGTAATAATATCGAATTCACCAATGAATTCATACACAATCGGATTAAAGCCTAGTTTAAATTGATTATTATTGTAGTGAGTGCTATTTGGATCCAAGTCAGCTGAAATACCATTTAAATCTAAATAGTCAAAACCTTCTCGATATTTTTCAATCATTTTTTGATAAAGAAAATGATATGGATAAAGATGAGCATATGCTTCATCATAACCATCAATAATGATGGTTATTCGATTAAGATATTTGACGACTAATGCTCCAGCAATATGGTGTGATTCACGCTTTTTCAAACCTTCTGTTGCCTCAACAATATTATTCTTTAATTGCAACAATAGACGATCAGATTCCATTTTCAGATTAAGATTTGTTTCGCTTGCATCATCTTTAATTCGTTCATTACATAAGTTATTGTTTTCTAGTTCTTGTTCATAATTTTCTTTAGCTTGAATTAAAAATTCGCGATAATCTACTTTGACTAATAATAAATCTGCCATGTCAGTTTTATCAAAAATATTTAATAGATTTCGGAAATAGCTCAAGTTTTGATTAGTGTGTGACTTTACTAAGTCATGAAAAACATTGATGTCAGATGCTGGTGCATCCTCAAGAATTAAACCTTTATGTTGTGAATAATTTAGCGTAGTTTGGAATTCGTCATTTAGTTTTTTTTCATCATATTTTTTTAAATTAATATAAGGACTAATGCGTGGCATTATTAATTCTAATGGTTGGGCTTCTCTACGTCTTTTAAATTTTAAATCCTTTAAATCATCAATTATTTTAACATTTTGATTATAATCACAAGCAAAATTATTTTTAATCTTAACTTCGCCTATGATAATCTCTGGGTTAATCTTTAAAAAGATGACTTTTCGAGATTTATATCTTTTAGTAATATCTTTAATAAAACTCTTTAGTAATTCAACATTATAATAATCAATCAGAAACCCCTTGGGGGCATAGGCGTATTTATGAACAGTCCCAATTCTTTTATAAAGAATTAATGATGCTGCTACTAGATTACGACTATCATCTTCATAACCAATGTAATCATAACTATAACCCATTTCACCCATAAATCTTGCATAAGCCGAGCTTTGGCAATAATTTCGTAAAGGATGAGTGTTTGCAAATTCATCAAAAGCATTAATCGTCAATTCTACTATTCGCATCAGGGGACACCTCTTATTAAATTATAACATAAACGTAAACAGATTATAATATCCTTGTCTTTTATTTACAGATAAATTATAATTTTTATAGGAGAATAGGTGAAATAATGTTAATTAAAGATATTAAAGGACGAGAAATTTTAGATTCAAGAGGATTCCCAACGGTTGAAGTAGATTGTATTCTAGAAAATGGTATTATTGGTAGAGCAGCGGTACCTAGTGGTGCTTCAACTGGTGAGAAAGAAGCTTTAGAATTAAGAGATGGCGATGCCAGATATTTAGGTAAAGGTGTCTTGAAAGCGGTTGCAAGTGTTAATGGTCCAATTAAAGCGTTGATTGTTGGCCAGAATGTTTATAATCAAAGAGAAATTGATTATGCAATGATTACTTTGGATGGCACAAAAAATAAAGAAAAACTTGGTGCTAACGCTATTTTGGGGGTTTCATTGGCAGTCTTAAAAGCAGCTGCTTTGGCCAAACAACAACCACTATATGCTTATGTAGGTTCCGGAAAGCAACTGCCAGTCCCAATGATGAATATAATTAATGGAGGAGCGCACGCTGATAATAAACTCGATTTTCAAGAATTCATGATTATGCCACAAGCAAGTAGTATTAAGGAACGAATAAGAATTGGCGCTGAGATTTTCCACCATCTAAAAAAAGTGTTGAAAGCAAGAGGTTTAAATACTGCAGTCGGTGATGAAGGTGGTTTTGCCCCAGATTTAGCAAGCAATGACCAAGCATTTTCCTTAATCACTGAAGCAATTAATAATGCCGGCTATATTCCTGGGAAAGATGTTACTCTTGGCATTGATGTTGCAGCTTCAGAATTCTGTCAAGATGGTAAATATGTTTTAACCGGTGAAAATCGAACGTTATCAACATCAGAATTAATTGATTATTATGAAGAATTAATCAATAAATATCCAATTACCAGTATTGAAGACCCAGTTGATGAGCATGATTGGGCTGGGTTTAAATTAATAACAGAAAGATTAGGAAATAAAGTTCAGATTGTTGGTGATGATTTATTCGTTACTAATAAAGAAATTTTCCAAAAGGGAATTGATTTAGGTTGCGGGAATGCTATCTTACTTAAAGTCAATCAAATCGGGACGTATACGGAAACACTGGAAACCATTGAATTAGCAAAAAAGCACAACTATAAAACGATTCTGTCGCATCGTAGTGGTGAAACAGAGGACACAACCATTGCTGATTTAGCAGTTGGATTAGAATTAGGTCAAATAAAACCGGGATCCCTATCTAGAAGTGATCGCTTATGTAAATACAATCAATTACTCAGAATTGAAGAAGAACTTCAGGGATAATATTACTTAAACAATTCAATTTAACTTGATATAAAGGCGATTATATGTTAAATTATTAAGGAAATCAGGTGAAATATATGGAAACAGTGCTATTAATTGTCTCAATACTAATGATTGCATTAGTTTTGCTTCAAGGGAATAAAGCCAGTGATGCAGGGCAAATTATTACCGGGGGTAATACAGAGTTATTTCAAAATCAAAAAGAACGTGGATCAGAGCTGCTAATTAGTCGCATTACGATGGTGTTAGGCTTTGCTTTCTTTATTTTATCTTTTCTATTGTATATTGGAAAATAAAAATCGCTTGTGCGATTTTTTTATCTTTTAAAGCCGGGTCCGTACGTTGGGTATTTTGGGTCTTCCTTAGTGTGAACAAAGCGATCTTGACTAATATTTTCATTAGGAGTGGTTTTTTGAGGGGAAGAATCAACTTGCTCTATTGCCTCACGTAGAATTTCACCAAAAGTAGATGTGTTTGGATGTTTGTCTGAAGCACTTTTTTTGGTTGCCGTATCAGGATAAATATAATTATTTGCTCCTGGTGTTGGTGTTTTGCGAACAACCCTTTTTCCTTTTGGTCTTTCTACATTATTATCATAATCTCGTGGAACCCAACTAACAAACATAAATTAGTCCCTCACTTTTCATTTAATATACATATATTGTATCATATATTAATGAATTTATTGAAAAATAACATTTTTAGAATTAAAAGCATGCTATAATATAATCGGAGGCCGTATGAAAGAACGCATAATAGAAGTTTTAAAAGACAAATATGATGCTCTAGATATTATTAAAATAAATGATTTATTGTCACTTACTACTGCTGGTGAATTAAAAAAATTGCAAGACGAGATCATTGAATTAATGAATGATAATATTATTTTTAAAACTAAGAAAGACAAATATATTTTGTATGCTAATTGTCCAAATTTAAAGGTTGGAGTTTTAACTATTAATAAAGCAGGTAATGGGTATTTACTATTACCAGAAGGTGATTTGTATATTAATTATAACAATTTAAATAAAGCTACTAATGGTGATGAAATACTGGCCGAAACCTTTTTATATAACAACAGACTAGAAGGCAAAGTAATTCGCATTTTAAAACGAAACACAAAGAATTTAGTGGGAATGGTTTATTATAAGAATGGTGTTCCATATTTATTATTAGATGACAAGAAAAAGGCAATTACCATCGAACTAGACCCTAATACAACAAACAACTGTGTTGAAGGGACCAAAGTATTGGTTAATACGGTAAAAGAGTTACCAAATAACCGTTATATTGGTCGTGTCGTTCAAGTCATTGGTCACATTAATGATCCAGGCGTTGATATCAAGTCAATTGCCTATAAGTATAATATTTTTGATGAATTCAGTAAAGAAGCTGAAGCGGAAAGTCTTAAAATTCCTGTCATGGTATCAAATAAAGATTTAAGTGGGCGAAGAGATTTAACCAAAGAAGAAATCTTTACGATTGATGGCGATGATACCAAAGATATTGATGATGCCATTAGTATTAAATATGATGGTAAAATATATATACTTGGAGTCCATATTGCTGATGTAAGTTATTATATCGCTAAGGATAGTGCCCTTGATAAAGATGCATATGAACGAGGGACTAGCTCATATTTAGCAGATTCGGTAATTCCAATGTTTCCCCATAAACTTTCTAATGGAATATGTTCTTTAAATCCAGGGGTTGTAAGACTAACGTTATCTTGTGTGATGAATATTGATCAAAAAGGGAAAGTTATTGATTATGATATTTTTCCTAGTTATATTAAGTCACGTAAACAAATGACCTATCAATGTGTTAACGATATAATCATGCGTGATAAAGTAGCGGAAGGCTACGAAGAGTACGTTGATTCACTTAAGACAATGAATGAATTAGCTAAAATATTAAGAGGGGAAAAGGTTTTCCGTGGTTATATTGATTTTGATTTAGATGAACCTAAATTAATTGTTGATGAAAATGGCAAATGTATTGATGTCCAAAGAAGGTTACGTGAAGATGGGGAAATGTTGATTGAGGATTTTATGATTGCAGCAAACGAAACAGTTGCAAGTCATATTTTTAATATGGAATTACCATTCATTTACCGAATACATGCTGAACCAAAAGCAGAGAAAATTGCTGATTTTATTCATTTAATTAGTTTAATGGGATACCAAGTAGTTGGTAAATTTAACGAACTAAATTCTAGGTCATTACAAGAATTACTAGGCCAAGTTACTGATAAACCAGAATTTGAAGTTTTATCAGGTATTTTGTTACGTAGTATGCAAAAAGCAATTTATTCTCCAGATAATATTGGGCACTTTGGTTTAGGAAGCCAGTGCTATACTCACTTCACAAGCCCAATTAGAAGATATCCAGATTTGATGGTCCATCGTTTATTGAGAGAATATTTAGTGGCTGCTAAAATAGATAACAAAACCATTAATTATTGGACAAGTACTTTACCGGAGATTGCTAATCAATGTTCACTACGTGAACAAGCTGCTGTTGAAGCTGAACGTGAAGTTGATGATATGAAAATGGCAGAATACATGGAAGATCATCTTGGGGAAGAATTCTCAGGAATTATTTCTACTGTAACGAATTTCGGTTTCTTTGTTGAGCTAGATAATTTAATTGAAGGATTAGTACATGTTAATTCCTTAACTGACGATTACTACACTCATGTTCCAGAACTAATGTCTTTAGTCGGGAACGCTACTAAAAAAACTTATCGCTTAGGTGATAGAGTACATGTAAAAGTAGTCGGAGCCAGTAAAGAGGAAAGAACAATTGATTTTGTGGTTTTGGATGGTGAAGAAAATGGAAATAAACAATAAGCGAGCTTACTTCGATTATTATGTTGAAAAACAGATTGAAGCCGGAATAGTTTTGCAGGGTACGGAAATCAAGTCTATCCGTAAAGGTAGTGCTGATTTAAAAGATGCCTATGTTAGAATCAAAAATAATGAAGCATTTATTATTAACATGTATATTGCTAAATATGAAGAAGGAAATCGCTTTAATCATGAAGAAAGACAAACCAGAAAGTTATTGTTACATAAAAATGAAATCATTCGCTTAGGCGCAGACATAAATCGTGATGGCTATACGATTATCCCTCTAAAGATTTATTTAAAGGATGGTAAAGCTAAACTATTAATTGGTGTATGTAAAGGTAAGCACCTTTATGATAAAAGAAGAGTTATAAAAGAAAAGGATTTACAGAAAGAGGCCCGGAAAAATAATGAACTTTAATCGAGCATTAAAAATATTAATCTTACTTTTTCTAATTTTTCCCATTAATGGCCTAACGCTTAATAAAGCTGTCGTTGACATCACTAAAATGGATATTACGGCTTTAAGCGAGGCTTTAGATTTAAAGCTGATTACTAGTGAAGAACTCGTTAACCTATATCTAGATCGTATTAATGAGTATGATAAAAACTATCATAGTATCATTAGTATTAATCATAATGCGATTGAATTAGCAAAAAAGCTTGATCTAGAACGCTCCGAAGGAAAAGTTAGATCAATATTACACGGAATTCCGATTGTTGTAAAAGATAATGTGGATGTCATGGAAATGCCTACTACTGGTGGCGCAAAAGCTCTAAAAGATAATTACCCAAGGCAAAATGCTTTCGTGATTCAAAAGCTAATAGATGCTGGGGTTATTATTTTAGCTAAAACTAATATGAGTGAATTTGCTTTTTATGCCAGTTCTTCCAATAGCAGTTATGGTCGAGTAAACAATGCTTTTAATGTTGCATATTCTTCGTATGGTTCTAGCGGAGGTTCAGCTGTTGCCGTCGCCGCCTCTTTTGCCGTAGCTGCTTTAGGTACAGATACAAATTGTTCAGTGCGTTTACCGGCTGCCGCTAATAATGTTGTTGGCTTAAGACCAACGGTTGGTTTATTAAGTAGGACCGGCGTTCTACCCTATGATGTTGAGCGAGATACTGTGGGGACATTAACAAAGACAGTAAATGATAGTATTATTTTAATGAATATTATGAATGGATATGATGCAAGAGATCAAAAATCATTTAAGCAAGATCAAGTTAAATACGTAGCATTAAAACAGGATTTAAAGGAAATAATTGTGGGAGTCCCAACCGATTTGTTTAAAGGATCAAATAATAATTCTTTTGCTACTAATAAAGCAACTTATAGTGAAATCACTAAATTGATGGAAACTGCATTAAATAAAATGGTAGAGCAAGGTGCTAAGATAGTTTATATTGATACATATTATACTGGGAAAACACATGGTTGGTATCAAAACTCGGTTAGTGGTTATACCTTTTGTGATGGCTTTAATCAATATATTCAGGGGACAACTGGTAAGATTCGTACCTTTGCCCAATTGGTAAATACTAGTGATAAAATCACTCCCATTGATGACTATTTGGTTGATTGTAATAATAATTATTCGATGGTTAGTAAAAATAAGATGAAGGCTGATTATCGGGACTATATTAACCGAATAATGATTAATGATAAGATTGATGCTATTGTTTACCCAGCTACTAAAAACAAGTTGTTGAAGCATAATAACGCCGAAAGTTTGTTAAACGTGTCTGTTCATGCTTCTTCCACAATAAATTATCCTACTATGACACTACCTTTAGGTTTTGATGTAGATGGATTGCCATATGGGATTGAATTTATGGTTCCAACAGAATCTGAACAATTATTGTTTGAAATTGCCTTACTTTATGAAAAAACTAATGGTAATAATACCACACCCTCTATTGCTCCAGCATTATATGAGATAC
>Ga0209737_10002621_pt1 | contig 12567 bp, 10 predicted proteins | sample TergutCu122P3_FD_187284 | JGI IMG/M metagenome (GOLD analysis project Ga0209737, IMG submission 187284) | Cubitermes ugandensis P3 segment gut microbial communities from Kakamega Forest, Kenya - Cu122 P3 (SPAdes) (version 2) | ecosystem: Host-associated > Arthropoda: Insects > Digestive system... | reverse complement strand
GCGCCCCGACAACGATACGATTGATCACAGCAAAATCCTCCAGCACAGAATGAGAGTCAGCGTCAGGCTCACCGCGAACACGACCGCGGCAGAACGACGCGCGGAATCGATGTCGATGCCGATGTGCATATCCAGCAACAGGAAACGGATGCCGGCGCAGAAGTGGTGCATGTATGCCCAGATCAGACCCGCGAACAGCAGGCGACAACAGGGATGCGCAGCGATTTCCTTGAACTCGGCAAAAGCGCTCGGAGAGGTAACGCTCAACTGGAACAAATAGATGAGCGGCCCCAACATCAGGAACAGGAGCACACCGCTCACCCGGTGAAGAATGGAAAGTTTGCCCGGCAAGGGAAGCCGTATCTTGAGAAGATCAGCGAAGCCCAGATTTCTGGGGCGTTCTTTGGGGCAGGTTTGACAGGTGTCGGCCATGGGCGTCATCCTTAATGAAAAGAGTTTGACAGAAAGATGATTATATACATTAAGGCTAAAGTGGAGGCATCAATTTTACTTGATAGGGGTAACGGCAGCGACCGCCCCGACAGGAGACAAACCGCCATCCGATAAAGATTTGCGAGGAAAAGCGCAACAGATGGTCATAAGTTGAATTTCACCACAAAAAAGGTCTCATGTCTAATCTTGATGAGATATTTACGCGCGCATTGACACCCATTCCTCATCCCCCTAACATAGACGATTGCCGCGTTCCCGGTTCAGTAGTTTAGCCTCAGAGCTTCTTAGGTACTGATGAGGCAAAGAGCAAGACCACATGTGCTGCGTCATTCGTGGCTTACGGTTTCTTTTTCAAACCCACCCTGACAGGAGAACATTCATGTCCAAAACCCCCATCCGCGTTGCAGTTACCGGCGCTGCCGGTCAAATCGGCTATGCCCTTCTCTTCCGTATCGCTTCCGGCGAGATGCTGGGCAAGGATCAGCCCGTCATTCTGCAACTCCTCGACTTACCGCAGGCACAAAAAGCAGTTCAAGGCGTCATCATGGAACTGGACGACTGCGCCTTTCCGCTTCTCGCCGGCGTCGTTGCTACCGACGACCCCGCAGTAGCGTTCAAGGACGCTGATGTCTGCCTTCTGGTCGGCGCCCGTCCGCGCGGCCCCGGCATGGAACGCGCCGATCTTCTCCAGGCCAATGGCGCGATTTTCACCGAGCAAGGCAAGGCCATCGCCCAGAACGCCAAGGAAGACGTCAAGGTTCTGGTAGTCGGCAACCCCTGCAACACCAACGCCTACATTGCCCGCGCCGCCGCCATCAAGGTTGGGCGCACCAACCCCGCCAATTATCATGGGATGCTGCGCCTCGACCACAACCGGGCGCTCTCCCAACTGGCGCAAAAATCGGGACGCCCGGTTTCCTCGCTCAAGCAACTGGTCGTCTGGGGCAATCACTCGCCTACCATGTACGCCGATTACCGTTTCGTCACCTCCAACGGCGATTCGGTCAAGAACATCATCAACGATGCCGCATGGAATAACGATGTCTTCCTGCCCACCGTCGGCAAGCGGGGCGCTGCCATCATCGAGGCGCGCGGCCTTTCTTCCGCCGCATCTGCCGCCAATGCCGCAATCGACCACATCCGCGACTGGGCGCTCGGTTCAAGCGAATGGGTGACGATGGGCGTTCCCGCGCCCGCCGATAACGGCTACGGCGTTCCCGAAGGTCTGGTATTCGGCTTCCCCTGCAAATGCGAAAACGGCAGTTTCTCGCTCATCAAGGGACTGGAAATCGACGCCTACTCCAAAGGCAAGATGGACGCCACCCTGAAAGAGCTGGAAGACGAACGCGCCGCAGTAGCTGACCTCCTGAAATAGGTCCTGCGGACAGCAATTGAAGAACCGAATCGAAGATAGACGCGTGTAGGGGCGGCATTCTGCCGCCCGCCAGCGCCATATCGACGTTGTAGTCCGTAGGCTGGGTTGAGGCCTTGCAGACGGCATTTGCGAAACCCAGCACATGTAGGGGCGAAAGATTTTTCGCCCCTACTTTTTTCGTCTGCGACTTCAGGTCGCATTGCAATAGATCGTCGTTTGCCCTGTCACTATAATCACATACTCCGTCTTTCTTTCTCCGTCATTTGCGGCATAATGATGGAGATACAGCGGCGATGATGGAGCATCCATGAAATTGTATGACTACAACGACTTGCCCGAAGCCCTGCTCGTGCCTGATGTCGTAGCGATGCTGACAAGCATCCACGAGCATAAGGGCAAGCAGGAGCTGTTTATCGAAGCTCATGCCGATACCTTGAGTACGTTGGTGGAGATTGCAAAAATCCAGAGTACCGGCGCGTCCAACCGCATCGAGGGCATCAACACCACCGACAAGCGGCTGGAGGAACTGGTGCGGTACAAATCTGCGCCCCGCAATCGCTCGGAACAGGAGATAGCTGGTTATCGTGACGTGCTGATCACGATTCACGAAAGCTATGACTATATTCCCCCGCGCCCAAACATCATCCTGCAACTGCACAGGCAACTTTACTCATTTTCGACAAGCCCCGGCGGTTCGTACAAAAACGCCGACAACACTATCATCGAAACTGATGCTGAAGGAAAAGAAAGGGTGCGCTTTCGCCCTGTTCCCGCCTACCTGACCGCGGCTGCGATGGACAGCCTTTGCTCCTCCTTCATTCAGAGCATGGAAAAGAAGAAGCACAATCCGCTTTTATTGATTCCGATGTTCGTTCTGGATTTTCTTTGCATTCACCCATTCAATGATGGCAACGGGCGCATGAGCCGCCTCCTGACACTGCTTTTGTTCTACCGTGCAGGGTATATCGTCGGCAAATACATCAGCCTCGAAAAGTTGATCGAAAACAGCAAGGACACTTACTACGAGGCGCTACAGGACAGTTCGACAGACTGGCATGAGAACAAAAACGATTATCTACCTTTTATCCGCTACTACCTTGGCATCCTGAAAAAAGCCTATGACGAATTTGAAGAGAGGGTGCAACACCTACAACGTCGTAGCCTGTCCAAGCCTGAGCGCATCAAGGCAGTGATCGAGCGCCGGATAGGGAAAATATCGAAAAAAGAAATCATGGAAGCCTGCCCGGACATCAGCAAAGTCACGGTAGAACGCACCCTGACCGCGCTGGTGAAGGCAGGACATTTGCTAAAAGTCGGCGGCGGGCGAGACGTCGCTTACGTGCTGCGCTGCGCACGGCAATGAAGAACCAACTAGGCGACAAGCCGCATTCCGCACCCTGCGGGATGCGGATTTTTTCTACCCCACCGCCTGGCGGCCAAACTTGGCAAGATTCAGCTTTTCCACCGCGTCTTCGATCTTGCCGGTTTCCTCCTGTTTGATGATGCGACGGGCAATGGGGGTTATCTCGCTCACATCCGCCTGAATGATCCGGCTTTTGACTTCCATGATCTGGGAAGGCTGCATGGAAAAAACCCGTAAGCCCATTCCCAGAAGAAGGCGGGTAAATTTCGGGTCGCCGGCCATTTCTCCGCAGATCGAAATGGGAATACCTGCCTTCTCCGCGCTGGACAAGGTGTGCGCTATCAGGGTGACTACCGCCGGGTGGAGGGAATCGTAGAGGCTGGCAACCTGTTCGTCGCTGCGGTCGATGGCGAGGGTGTATTGGATCAGGTCGTTGGTTCCGATGGAGAGAAAGGCAAGCCTCTTCAAAAACATCTGGATCGCCAGCGCCGCCCCCGGAATCTCGATCATCCCGCCGATCTCGATGCCGTGACCAAAGAGGATTTTATCTGCCAGCAAACTGGCCTTTGCCTGCGCGACTGCGATCAAGGACGCATCTATCTGGCGAGCGTGCGAGAGCATGGGAATCAGGATTTTCACCTTGCCATAGCGCGAGGCGCGCAAAATGGCGCGCAACTGGGTATGAAACATTTTCGGTTCGGCCAGGGAGAAGCGGATGGCGCGCCGTCCCAGAGCGGGATTGATCGGGGTGCGCTGGCGATCCAGGGATTTGTCGCCGCCCAGATCGAAGGTGCGGATGACCGTGGTGCGCCCATCCATTGCCTTGACCACCTTCCGATAGGCTTCAAACTGTTCGTCTTCGCTGGGCATCTCGCCCCGCCCCAGAAAGAGAAACTCGGTGCGGAAGAGACCGACGCCATCCGCGCCGGATTCCAGAACGGCTTCGGTATCGGAAGGAAGCTCGATATTGGCGAGGAGACTGATCTGAACCCCGTCCAGAGTCTGGGAAACCGTGGATTTCAGCCGTTTCAGCTTGCTGCGTTCCAGTTCCAGCAGTTCTTTTTTGATCCGGTATTCGTCGAGAATCTGCTCATCGGGATCGATGATCAATACCCCGCGCTGCCCATCCACGATCAGCCATTCGCCGTCCCGGATCATCGCCCGGGCGCTGGAGAGGCCGACGATGGCAGGGATGGCCATACTGCGCGCCAGAATCGCCGTGTGCGCGGTAGCGCCGCCGACATCGGTGACGAAAGAGGCAAATTGACGCCCCTTGAAGGCTATCGTATCGGTGGGCGAGAGATCGTGCGCCACGACGATGAGGTTTTCTTCCGCTGTTTCGGGCGCTTTTCGCTTACCCAGCGCCGTCCGGGCAGGATTGCCCAGCAACTCCTGAATCACCCGCTCGCCAACCTGCAAGACATCGAATTTGCGCTCTCTGAGGTAGGGATCGTCAAACTGGTCGAATTGCCCGACCAACTGTTCCATCCGCTGCACCAATGCCCATTCCGCATTGCAGAGACGTTCCCGGATGATGTTTTTCGTCGCCTCCACCAGTTCCGGGTCGGAGAGAAACAGCATGTGCAAATCGATGAAGGCCATCAACTCATTAGGCGCGACGGCGGAGGATTCGTTCAGGGCGCGCAGGTTAACAAGTTCTTCCCGCACCATTTCGAGGGCGCGATCCAGACGGACGATTTCCCGCTCCACCTGACGCGCGGTCAAGGTCAGATGCGCTACCTCGAGGGTAGCATGTGACATCAGCATCGCCCGTCCGATAGCGATGCCGCCGGAAACTCCCAAACCGTGCAGGGTAAAACTCACGCTTCTACTCCTCGCCAAAACGACTTTCGATCAATTCTACAATGGCTTGCATTGCCGCTTCTTCATCACTTCCTGTAGTCTCCAGAAGCAGGCGCTTGCCCTGCCCTGCCGCCAGCATCATCACGCCCATGATGCTTTTGGCGTTGATCCGGCGGCCGTTTCGTTCCAGCCAGACTTCGCTGGCAAAGCTGCCTGCCAGTTGGGCAAGCTGGGCTGAGGGACGGGCATGCAAGCCCAGTTTATTGAGAATCTCGACTTCCCGCTGCATCAATCGCCTTTCAGCATGTCGATTGCGCCATCACGCGCCCCGGAAAGCGCCTTGAGCATCAGGGTTTCCATCCCCTGCTCGCGGTAATTGAGGGCGCGCAGGAGCATGGGCAGACTCGCCCCCGCCACCCCTTCCACCCGTCCGGGTTCGAGTAATTTTCCGGCGATATTCGCCGGGGTTGCGCCATAGACATCGGTCATGACCAGAACCCCATCGCCGTCGTCGACCAGCGCCAACATCTTCTCTGCGAGCTTGAGAACGAGTTCAGGCTCGTCTTCTGGCGTCACGCCAAGCTGCGCCAGCAACGGAGGGCGTTTTTTGAGGATATGGCAGGCGTTTTGCAGGAGTGATTCACCCAGGGAACCGTGGGTGATGAGCAGGATACCGATCATGATATTAGTCCAGACTATATAGGCTTTGCATTGTAGCCAAATATTCGTCCTCTGAAGACAGTAGCTTTTTCGGATCAACAAAAAAGCGGCTCAATGGCCGCTTTTTGGCTGGTGCGTTTTCGTTCCAAGTAGCTACGCTTTTACCCTCTCCCCTCGCGGGAGAGGGTGGCGCAAAGCGCCGGGAGAGGGGGGAAAAACCGACTTAGTTCTTCATCTTGAAGTCATCGTGACAGGCCTTGCAGGTACCGCCGACCTTGTCGAACTGTGCCTTTACTTCGGCGGCGCTACCCGTAGCGGCTACGCGCGCCAGTTCATTGGCTTCCTTGTTGAAGGCTTGCGCGACCTTGGCTACTTCCTGGGGCTTGCTGAAAAATTCCGGCTTGACGTAGGTCTTGACCTTGCCCACATCTTTTTCAGAACCGGGAACGTAGAGAGCGCCCATGCCGGAATTGGCGATGGCGGCAATCGTGTTGGCAGCGGCGATGACTTCCGCCTGATTGTAATTGGCGCCTTCCACGTTAGCCTTGATTTTGCCCATGTTCCAGCCCATGTAGCTGTAACCTGCCTGGCGATATTTGATGGCTTTTTCAGGTTCGAGAGCAAGGGCAGAACCGGCAACGACAAGCGCACAAGTAGCGAGAGTTATTTTTTTCAGCATGAGAATTTCTCCGTTGTTGATAGGGGGGATAAGGAAAACCCCCTTCCCGCCCGCGAGGACAGAAAGGGAACTTGCACGGTTGCGGATTATAAACATATTCCCAATTGATTTTTCCCACCACCTTGCAAGCCTGTATCACAAGATGCAACGCATTGTAACTGGGCAGAGGACAGAGGACAGATGTCAGAGGACAGGGATCAGGGATCAGATGGTAGAGGTTGGGCGTAGGGGCGGATAGCATCCGCCCGCATCCTGCTTTAGCAAGCGCCAGGAATAACAGGCGAGAATTGTAGGTTGGGGTGAGCCGCAGGCGAACCCCAACGTCATCCCTCCTGAAATGGCGAAGGCGTTGGGGTTCGCGCGATGCGCTAACCTACAACATTCATTCATCATTCGGCCTTGTTGGGTTCTGCGCCGCGAACACCTCCGGTAGCGTTGATCGTGCCGCCGGTGATGTTGATCGTACCGCCATCGCCGTCACCGCCAATACCAGCGCCACCGCTACCGCCAGTAGCGTTGACCGTGCCGCCATTGATCGTGATCGTGCCGCCGCTGTCGCTGCTCAAACGCCATCCGCCGCCAATTCCAGCACCCCTGTAACCGCCAGTGGCATTGATAGTACCGCCATTGATGGTGGTTGTACCGCCCATGCCATCACTGCCGCCGCCGATTCCCGCGCCATTACTGCCACCAATAGCGTTGACCGTGCCGCCATTGATCGTGATTGTGCCACCAGCACCACTCGTACTTATCGTAATGATCGGCGTTCCCCAGTAGCCAGAGACGTGAGAATCGCCCATCCCGCCACCGATACCAGCGCCACCGTAAGCACCGCCGCTGGCTTTCACCGTGCCACCGTTGATAGTAATCGTACCGCCTGACTGTTTGCGTCCACCACCAATGTCCGCACCGCTGCCGCCACCCTTGGCTGTCAGGCTGCCTGAGATGCCACCAGTGGCCGAGGAGATTGTCAGGCTGTTCGTATCTGTTACATTGATGCCGGCATTATCTTTACTTCCAGCCACTCGCATGTCACAGCTATCACCAAGAATCAGGTTGACATCGCCGTTGATGGTGATAGTGCCGGTGTAGTTGAGTTGCCAGTTGCACAGATACCACCCAGTCTTCAGGGTTGTTGCGCCACCGCCGGTCAGCGCATTAGCCGGCACAGGTGATATTCGCAGCTCGCCTTTTTCATCCACATACCTCGTCTGTGCCAACGCAGGCAGAATGCTCACGAGGAGCAGGCCGTATATGAAGGCAAGCCACCAGAAGAGGCGGCGCGTGCTTTGAGTTAATGTTTTCATTGTCATTTCTCCTCGTGAGGCCAAATGTTAGCGTACTGCCACCGTTCCACCCTTCCACACCGGGTCTTGCCAGCGATAAAAGGCGCTCAGGTTGCCGGGTTTATCGGCGTGGCGTTCCACTGCCAGGGTATTGCGATTCCACAACTCAAAACTCGTTTTGACCTGTCCATTGAGCACGACCTCACGGGCAACCAGCATCTGCTTGTTGCCGGGAACCCAACCGGCGAATTCGATATAGCCAAGCTCGGGATTATCGACAGACGGAGGCACAACTTCGAGCTGCCAGCCGCCCTCTTCCCGACGAAATACCCATAACTCGCGCCAGGTATCCAGCGGCTGAACCGCCAGGGTCATCATGTTGCCATCCGGGCTGATCGCCAGAGAAGCCGTCCACACATGCCCATAAGTGCAAGGCGCGAAATCATCCGCAGCAACCTTACCCTTCTCCGCCAAAACTACCTTGATACAGGTCTGGCCGGGTTTGTCGCCTGCCACGAGCTGAATGCCGGGACGTCCCTTGGCGGGCTCTGCCAGTGTTTGTGGCTGCATCGCCCAGCGCGATGCCCCGACGCGGATGGCGGCGACATTCCAGGCAAGCAGCTCATTGGCATTGAGCGCCTTCTTGTCTACCCCGGCAAGAAAGGCTTCGGCCTTTTGCCCGGCGGCAAGTACGGCGGTGGTATCACCATCCCCCTTCATCGCCAGTCTATGGGCGATGCTTGCCCATACCCCGGCAGCGCGGGTTTTGAGGCGATGGTTTAGATGTTCGGGCAAATCGCCCTGCCGCGCCCCTTCTTCCAGAACGCGCCCCAGTGTTTCCGCACGCTCATGGTCGGCAGCGAGCCGCTCCGAAGGCAGCAGTTCAGGCTTTACGCACTCGTGCCGGGTGAGCGAGAGCGCCGCGCTCGCCTTCTGGGTAGAACTGGCAGGCAAGGCGAGCACATGCCGCCAGGCGTCGCCGTTGTAGCAGAGGGAGACTTTATCGTTACGCTCGACGCTGTAGAACGAGACGCCATAGCTGGCGGCAGTCTCCAGGTGGGCGGAAACCGTCCGCGCCGTTTTCTCGTCATTCTGGGTGAGGCGGGAGGCGCGCCATGCCAGACGGTCGGCCATCACGCCCAAGGCCTCGAACACCCCGGCATCTATCGTTTTGGCAGGCGCAGCCTTCAAAAAGGCCGCGCCATAGGCTATCCCCAAGGCTTCACTGCCGGGCTGGTTCTTGAGGAATTCGGTCACCGCCAGGAGCTTGGGCGCGCTCTGGGCATCGAGCTCATGCCGGGCTGCTTGGGTAGCGAGAATGAAACCTGCGCGTTCGCGGCGATGGTCATAGACCTGAAGATAATCCCCCTTCAAGCCGCGTACCTCCAGGGTATCGCCATGCGAGAGCACGGCATGACGGGCGGCATTTTCTGTCGGCGCGCCACGCAGGGGAATTTGATCCTGAGTGACGATGGCAAGACTGAGCAGAATTTCAAACATGATGTAGCTCTCCAAAGTTGGTCATAAAAACATTGCCGTCTGCAAGACCCGTCAGCAAGACCTGTAAGGCTTACTGAATGCGTCCGATCAGGTTTTCGCCGATAAAACGTCCGTCCGTACCTGGGGGAACGACGATGACCTGTACCTTGTCGGAGAGTTTTTCTGCCAGTGTTTTCTGGATCAGCAGCGGGCTTTGCGTGAGAAGTGCGCCTTCACGCGCCATCTGTTCGCTGTTGACCTTGCCTACCTGATCCAGGCGATAGACTTCGGCATCGGCGAGTTTTCTGCGTGAATCGGCTTCGGCAGCAGCCTCGATGACCCGCGCTTCGGCATTGGCCTGGGCGGCTTTGACCCGCGCCTGCTTGTCCGCTTCCGCTTCCAGTTCGCGCTGTTTGATCTGTTTTTCCTTGAAGGGCAGGATATGCTTCATCGCTTCGGCCTGCGCCTGGGCGGCGATGATCTGCTCTTGTGCTGCTGCTTCGGCAACCTTTTCCCGACGTACTTTTTCGGCTTCTGCTCTGAGTTCGCTTTCCTTGACTTCCTTCTCCTTCAGTTCGATGGTGTATTTCATCTGTTCGCTCGCCAGTTCCGCCGCCAGCATTTTTTCCATGCCTCTCAGGTAATCGTGCGGGAGGTTGATTTTGCCCAGGGTGAAGGATTTCAGCTTAACCCCGTCCTCAGACAGCCGCGTCTGCAATTCCTTGGTGATTTCATCCTGAATTTCCTGACGGCGGGAGGAGAAGATTTCGCGCACCGTGTAGCGGGAAAAGGTTTTATGCAGCACGCCGGTGATGACTGGCAGCACGATTTCGTTATCCATGTCGCTGGGCAGGTTGCTGGCGATGGTAAGCAGTTTGCCCGGATCGAGCGCGTAGCGCACGGTCAATTCCGCACCCAGAGTCAAACCTTCGATGGATTGGAAGGAAAAACCGCCCGCCCCTTCATTTTCTGGCTGATAAGTCCGGTCGCGCAACGAGTATTTGCGAAATGCATGCACCATGGGAATGACCAGTACCTGCCCTTCCTCGAAACGGACGGGAGCGCCTGTCCATTGATTGATACGCAGGCCAACCTCACCGCTGGCAACTGATTCCACGGGAGGATGCGTAGCCGCGCCGTAAATGGCAAGGCCGAGCGCCCCCAAGACACTCAAACGACGCCAGGGAATGCTTATCCCCTGAACGCTCTGTAAACCATTTTTGAGGAGCCGGGATGCTTCTTCCTTCCGGGAACGGGAAGATGGCGCATTGCCGCTCTCGGGTGTTTGGCTGATGTTGTCGGTTTCCATGATCTTTCTCCTTTTGTAGGTTGGCGTCGTTTTCGGATGTGTTACCTGCATCCTTGGCGTGCATCATGAAACCTGTGGTACGGAGCATTCAATACCGTTGCCGCCCGGCTTTGCTCATGGACGAAACCATTTGTTCCGGGAGTGTGAGTAAATGTTCACACTCATCGCTGCCGAACGATAAGGTTTTGCAAACAACAAGCGAACACTGGGGGTACGAGCAGCTCCGAAGTCAGCATGGCCGGTTTGGCGCACTTGTGCCGGGGAGCGAGAACTGAAACCTCTGCCGGGGATGGTGATTCACCAAAACTGTTTGCGCCACGACACACAGCTCGCAATGGATCATACTTTTATGGCGCCAACTCCACCGTCACCGTCCGCGTCCCCGCCCGTCCTCGATCATCGACTACGCGCAGCGTATGACGACCGGATGGCGCATTATTCCAAGGAAGATCTTTGCCGGGTGCGCTTGCTCCCAGGTAGGTCGTCCCGAAAAACCAGTGCAGCGTCTCGACATCTCCGTCGGCAATCGCTTGCAATGTAATCCCATCGCTGTCTTCATTACCGCTTCTGGAAAGTCGTCGCTGGTAGGTGACACCGGCCAGCGGCGATATGATTCTCGGCGCCATGCCAGCCGTGGCAACATTGCCTGTCCCACAATCCACAGGCGATGGCGGCACACGTCGTGGCATACCAGCTTGCACGAACAGCCGCCGCAGATCGGAAGGCCAGAATTCAAAAATCTCGCGCTTGACGAAACGCGGGTCGTAAGGCGGGCATGCAACCTGACCGTTACGGGTATCTATCATCACCGCGCGGTGCAATTCAGATACCTTGATCGGCGATACGCCCGGGATATACCATGTCTTGGCGGTACGCGGGCAATCAGCATTCGGCAAATCCCCAGAAGCCTGACAGACATCAATCCTGATTGCATTCGCCGGTTGTCGACGTACAACTCTGATCTTGTTGTCGGTCGCCATCAATGCATCCGCAATGCTGAAGAACAAAGGCGCTGCAGCATCAACCCCTACCAGCGCCTGATTGCTGCTACCGTCGAAATTGCCAAGCCATACCACCAGCACATAACGACCAAACACCCCCGCTGTCCACGCGTCACGAAAGCCCCATGAGGTGCCAGTTTTCCAGGCAACCGGCAAGGGCATTACCCTGCCTGCGTAGGCAACATCGGGACGCGGATTTTTTTCCAGCATGTCGAGCGTGATGAAAGCTGCTTCTTCCGACAAAAGCTGCTTTCCCCCTGGTACTCGGCTGGATGTTTTTCGACGCGATTCAGGCTCCGCCGATCCTGCGTCGCCCTTGCGCGTCATCAGCGGCTGCCAGTGCCCCTGATTGGGCAGTATCGCATACAATGCCGCCAGCTCGGCCATTGTCACTTCGCCGCCACCCAACGCCAATGCCAACCCATAATGCTCCTCGCTCGCCATTCTTGAGACATGCGCGCTCTTGAGGAATTCGTATAACGACGATTGCTTGAGTTGTGCATTGACAGCGACTGCCGGAATGTTGCGCGAACGATTCAACGCCTGCTGCGCGTTGATCGGCCCGGCAAATTTTCCGTCAAAATTTTCTGGGGTGAATGGGCCAAAACTCTGCGGCGAGTCCCTCAGCACCGTCATCGGATGCAGGAAGCCCTGGTCAATTGCCAGCGCATATATGAACGGTTTCAACGTCGACCCTGGCGAACGCTTGCCGAGTACGCCATTTACCTGACCCTGCAGCGATACATCAAAAAAATTCGCCGAACCAAGCCATGCCTTGACTTCCATAGTCGTCCAGTCGACCAGCAAGGCGCTGCTGTTTCTCAATCCACGCTGCTGCGTTCGTGACAGATAATGCTGCATATGGCGCTCCAGCAACTTCTGCAAACGCAAATCGAGCGTCGTTTGTATTTCCGTAGATGCCCGCGCGTCTTCCTTCAATAGCATCGTCGTGAAATGCGGCGCTTCAAACGGCAGGCGCTTTCTGCCACGCAAAGACAGCGGCGCCGACACCAGGCCGACCTGCTCCCGCGCCTGCGGATATTTTTCTGTCCAGCGTTCGAACAGCTTCATCCTCGCCTTGCTCAACCGCGCCTGCGCATCTTCGCTCGGTGTTCGTGACAACGGGCTTTGCGGAATCACTGCCAGCGTCAGAATTTCC
>Ga0209737_10002620_pt1 | contig 12571 bp, 16 predicted proteins | sample TergutCu122P3_FD_187284 | JGI IMG/M metagenome (GOLD analysis project Ga0209737, IMG submission 187284) | Cubitermes ugandensis P3 segment gut microbial communities from Kakamega Forest, Kenya - Cu122 P3 (SPAdes) (version 2) | ecosystem: Host-associated > Arthropoda: Insects > Digestive system... | reverse complement strand
GAAAGCGCACAGTGACCGAAGTATGATTGCTTACTATTATAATAGCATAATTTCTTTGGCAAAGATTATGATTTCAATTTTTCAAGCAATTTGTTAAAGACTTCCTCACTCATTTCAATTGCTTGAAGTTGTGCTATCGCAGACTGGTCAGAGTCAGCAATAAACTTTTCGCCAGCAAACTCAATTTCCCTAAAATATCGCGGTATGAAATGGAAGTGAACGTTCGGGTCTTTCAGCATATACGCCATATAATGAAACTTTTCTGCTGAAAAATGTCGTCTGAGCAATTCTTCCGCAAAACTTGAAACTTCGGCAAACTCTGCCCACTCGTCGCTACTTAATTCGCCCAAGTGCTTTGCTTCGGATTTATTTATTAAAACTAGCGAACCAAGTGTAACTTGTGCTGGCCTTAATTGAACTGTCCAAAACTTGAACTCCTTAATCAGAGTTTTCGGGTATTCAAACTTTTCCATTGTGATATTCATACTATCATTTTATCTCGAATCACTTCGCAATTCTAGTCCAATTGATTTATGAGCCAAAATCCATTAAAATAACAGAGATGAAAAATCGGGATTTTGGGATTACGTTGGTTAGTATTGGACGCGGCGCTTGGCAGTTGTTTATTCAAAACGTGATTTCCGATTCTGATTTTATACGCTATGAATTGGGGTACACCGAAAAAGTTCCTGTCAGCAGGAAATTCGAAAAAACTCGCGATGGGATTATAACACCGCTCCAACCCGGCAGTGATAAAATTTTCTTGTGCGAATATAATAGCGCGCAAATGAAAAACTCACGGATATTAATGTTATTTCAAGCCGTAAAACGCGTGGGCAAAAACAAACGCGTACCCGTAGCAGTTTACGTGGCACTCTCCCCCACCCCCAGCAATTGGAAAACCACCGTCGGCTCAATCACAGATTTAGAAATTACCAAGATTGAAACTATTAACAACGAATTGCCGTCGGGCGATTTAAGGATTGTGGGGTAAAAAATGAGCCAATCAACAACTAGTGATATTAATAAAAAAGCCAAAAAACTTCTTGAATCGACCGATTATAAAGAACTAAACAAAAGAATCGCCAAAGAAGTAAATGTGTTTGATATCCTACAAGTTTCTGATATGGAAATCCGACATAGCAATATGCTGGGGTGGCTACTCGATCCGAACAAAAACCATGGTTTTGATGATTTTATAATTAAATCGCTTTACGAAAGAATCTCGGGTAAATCTAGTTGGGGTGTAAAATACGATAGCTTCAAAGTTCTGCGTGAATGGCGAAATATCGATTTGCTGTTGGTATCAAATGAGTCAAAAATCGTCATTTGTATCGAAAACAAAGTACACGCCGGTGAGGGTCAGCATCAACTAAAGAAATACAAAAATATCGTGGACGAAGAATATTCGAACAAATTCAAAAAGTATTTTATATACTTGACGATAGACGGCAGCAATGCCAGCGAAAGCAACAAAGAGATTTGGGAACCATTGTCGTACGAATTTATTATCAACACAATCAACAAAGCATTAAAAATCTACGAGCTATATCCAAAATCAGAAATAATCATCAATCAATATCTTAAAATTTTAGAAAGGAACGTTATGGGCGAAGAAAAAGAAATCCAAGAATTATGCGAAAAAATCTATAAAGAAAACGAGGAGTTGATTGATTTGATATACAAAAACGGGCGCAAAGACCCTACGTTAACCGCCCGCGAGACAGTCATGAAATGGCTTGGAACTCTGAAAAGCTCGCCACTAAATCTGGACGAAGAGAAATCCACAAAATCATATTTGCGATTCCGTAGCGACTATTTTGACTTAGTTATGCCACAAAGTCAGGACAAATCTGGTGGGCTATGGGGCAACGGCATGCGATACTATTATGAAATCGAAATTTGGTCTAGCGGCAGTGTCTATGTCATCTTTACTCTTTCTCTTAAAGACACACCGGCCGGTGTTAAGGACAAACAACACATCATATTCGATGAAGCGCAAAAATTCAAGTCTCGCAGACGGAACATAAAGTTCAATATAGAGGCAACCGGTGTACGAGCGTTAAACTTCAGTAAAGCTATCCCGCTTGCGAGTGACGAAAACACCACAGATGGTTTGGATAAATTATCGACAATCTTCCAAAAAGAAATCCCGGCGTTCGAAGAGCAAATTAAAAAAGTATTAAAGTAAACCGTTTGTTTTACGATATAATAATAAAGAAATTTAAGGAGGTGTAAATGAGCAAAAAAGATAATAAAGTTTGTAGCCGCGGTGACGATACCGGCTGCGGTCGTTCACGAATTGGGCTATGGCGGATTTTTTGGGGGTTGTTCTTCATCGCTGCAGCGACGGCCGTGATATTTAACATTTTAAATATCTATACTTTTGCTGGGTTAAATGTCGGCTGGATAATCTTGGGGATTTTCCTAATCGCCTTAACAATAAATTGTTTGTTTAAACTGAATTGGTTTGGAGTGTTTATCCCACTGGCAGGCTTAGCAACCATCGCGAATTATCAGACAGAATATTTGAACGTGACCGACCAAACGATTGGCGCGATTTGGATCGTCGCCGGCTTGCTTGCGATTGGCTTTTCGATTTTGTTTCATCGTTCTTGGCACAAATATGTCCACGTTGGTGGTTTTAAAAACGACTTTTCCGATAAATATGAAAAAGTCATCGATCAAGAAGACGACAGCGAGATTTTCGTCAAAGTTCATATGGGATCAACCATCAAGCACGTCAACACCGACGATTTCAAACGAGCTGTATTAAAAGCCAACCTTGGCGCCATTAAAGTCTACTTCGATAACGCCAAAATCAAAGGCGACAAGGCCGAAATCATTGTCGATGGCTCACTGTCTGGTTTTGAACTGTATATTCCGCGCGAGTGGCGTGTAGTAAACAACGTCAAGTGCAGCCTAGCCGGTGTCGAGGAAAAATATCACCGCGCTAGCGACAGCAAAGCCACAAAAACCGTCGTCCTCTCCGGCAAAATCGACCTAGCTGGCATCGAGATTACTTATGTTTAAAATCATGTAGTTATCATCACAAAAAAGAGACGTCCTCTAGTCATCCGACATGAGGCGCGTCTCTAGTACTTCCAGTATATCAAAACGAACCCCTTATGTCAATGATTTTTCCGTCTTTTGTAATTACGACTACATTTTTTAGCTTGTCGCGTAAACTGCTTTCGTGCTTTATGAGTGACAAACTGCGCACGGGGGCCTTAGCGCGCCGTAAGTCTATAATCAGGTTGCTCGACTGCTTGCTGGCAGCCTGCATCATATGGAGAATTGTATATCTCCCGCTGTTGCGAGGACTTTATTTCCCAATACCTTTTGTTTATCTTAATATCGGGAGTTTTTATGTAACGTTGTTGTGGTCTTGGTGGCACAAGCTCAACAATATAACCAAGCTCAGCCAGAAAGACAACCGTTTTATTCTCGTGTTTTTCCAGAGTAACACCATTTGGGATAATATAACCTTTTTTCTTTTTCGCCATAGTGAATACTCTATCATATATCTCCACCGTCTGGCAAAATCGACTTGGCTGGCATCGAAACTACCTACGTATAATAACCCCATTATCATTAAATCAAGATCTTCTTCAAGATCAGGCGCATTTCGTACACTTCAGCATAGGGTTGAGAAATTTGCAGTTCTTGAGCATTAGCACGGTCCTGGCTTAAAACACGATCGTCAAATCCATAACCACGGCTCCTGAGGTTGCGTTGTTGCTGTGAATTATGGAAACGTAATAATTTTCTTTTCCACTCAGCCTCTTCTTCATCAAAAGCAAGATAAAGATCTGTTTTCATATCCAGTGTTTTATTATCACGATTCAGCATTAAGGCGATAGGCCAATCTAACTTCTCGACAACTTGTGATGCAAGTTCAACCATCGCACGATGCGCCCGGTTTGTATCGTTTTCGTGTGGCATAAAAATTAAATCCGGTTTAACTTGACGCACAATCTCCATAACTAATCGACGATTCTTCTCGTTGTTTATCAGTTGCTCATCATCGGCATTATCCATGTTCAGAAACTGATAGTCTGTTTCTGGCAACCCAAAAAAGTGAAGGCTATTTGCCTGCTCTCTTTCACGAAGTTTTTCTCTATCTCTTATTGACATGCCGGCACCATCGATATCATCTATGCCGCTTCCGGTTACAATAATTGCTGCATGGAGATTATGCCCTGATTTGCAGAGATATTTCAGTGTCACGCCAATAGAATCAAAATCGTCTGGATGTGGTGCCAGAACTAGCATACTTAGACCCGATGGCCAATCAATCTGCCGCATATCCTGTGCTCGCTTATGGCTCAACAAAAAGCCCAACTTCATAATGAATATTGTAGCATTCTCGAGTACATTACTCCAACGCCCAATCTCGCCAAAAACAAAAACCTTGGTGTTAAGCGGTAAAATCGACCTAGCTGGCATCGAGATTACCTACATCTAAAGGTATTGACACATTGTATACCTGTGTGCTAAAATGTTCTTACAGTTGAACTGGCTCGAAAAGTCACCGTATGGTGGCCTGCCCGAAAGGGATAGAGCCAGTTCCGTTTTTATTATAATTTCAAATCAAATGTTTTTACTATCTTGTCACCCAGAGCTTTTTTATAAACCTGAGCATCTGTTTTGTCTTTACTATATGAACGTGCTATCGAGCCAGCGATTATGTCAGTAAGCTGAATTAGCGCATTTTTGCGTGAATCAACTATATAAATTCGTGGTTTTTCAACACCCCTTTCTCGTAAACTCTGACGGATATAGGTTTTGATTCTTTGCGAATATTGCTTGCCAGCTCGACCATCTATCGTGATAACTGGATTTGTTAGTTTTAACCTCAGCAATAATTCTTTTATCGCGTAATGATAAAGTGATGCCTTGTCTTTTGGTATGTCTTTTTGGGTAATCTTACTTTTATCTAAAACAATCGCATAAGCAGAAAAATCGAAAGGTTTCATAAATTTTATTAGGTCTAAAACAATCTCTTTTTTGGCGGTGTTAAATTTAAATTCATGTAATTCGTTCCATCCCAAATTGCGTCGAAATAGGTTTATTGCATCTGCGATTAGCTGCTTTTTATCCTCGTCGACAACCACCACAGCTGCGACAATAAAATGGCTAGATGATGATTTTTTAAACCCCGGATCGCCAGAATCATCAATGAATACAAACTGTTGTTTCATGCGTTTTATTCTAACACATTTTTATAACATAGACCTGGCTGGCATCGAAATTACCTATGTCTAGTCGTCACTTCTCAAATCGCTCGACCCAAAAATTAACAAGTGGCTGAATGTGCCCATTGTCATATTCAGCCAAAGCGTTTTGATATTCTTTAAATCGCACAGTGTCTCGTTTTACAGCAACTTCAATAATCGGCAGATCTAGCCGACCAAGCAATTCCAATAGCAACGCTCGAATCGTACGCCCGTTAAAGTCCGTGAACGGATGAATATGTAGAAATTCTCCTTCGGCATATGCCAACAGTTCAATCTGCAGATCAAGTGTGTCGGCATGTTCCAGCCGCGTTCTCATGTTCTCTATATATTCGTGCATTCGTACTGGGATTTCTGGGGGCTCGGGTGGTATATAACTACCCACCCGAACAAGTTCTTGTCGCCACTTACCGGCAATGCTGGGTAGTACTTCGCCAATTATTCGTCTATGAAATTCCTTACATAGCTCTTCGTCGAACGGCTTATTGACATATTCCCCATTAGCGATATCTTCCAATAGCGCCAGTAGATATGGCGCAATAGCATCAGCCAGCTGAGCATACGTCAATACACCCCGGGCCGTCTCAAAAGTCCGGGTTAAGCTTTGTTTGCTCTCGCTTTGTCCAGCCATTCTCTAGAAACTGGCTCCCCTTCCATCGCCATACTATTTTCAACACGGTCAACCAAAACAGCACGCCAAGCAGACCTGCGCTCGTCAATAGAAGTTTGTCTCCACTCGGTCACCTTTTTTTCTAAAATAATTTTTTGCTTAGTTGTCATAACATTAACAGTATAGCAAACTTCTTGTTTCGTGTCAGTAGTTTATAAAATACGGTCGTAAAAACGCTAGCTCACTATTTTGTGCTACAATATTCGTATGTGCGAGTGGCGGAATTGGTAGACGCGCTAGCCTTAGGAGCTAGTGACTTCGGTCGTGGAGGTTCAAGTCCTCTCTCGCACACCAAAATTGGAGGGTGATGATATGATTTTCGACATACTTGGTTGGGCTGGCATGCTTCTCGTTTTACTTGCCTATATTTTGTTGTCAACAAACAAAATTAATAACGGCAGGGTGTACCAGGTCCTCAATCTATCTGGTGCGTTATTTTTAGCCATCGGCCTCTTCCCCAAGAACGCATGGTTCTCCTTCTCATTACAGATAGTTTGGGGCTGCGTAGCCATCGCTGCAATCGTGAAGATGATTAGTAAGAGAGAGAATGACATATAAAAATCCGCTCACTTTTTATGAGCGGATTTTACTTCTAGCTTAGAGCTTAAAACTCAGAGCTAATCTACCAGCTGCGTCTGCGGAATGATCCGTCACCACCAGATGGGCGATCTTCTTTGGGGCGGGCAATCGATACTTTGATCTCTCGTCCGTCCAATTCTTTGCCATCTAGTTCTTTGACTGCTTTTTCGTTGTTAGCTTGGTCGACAAATTCGACAAAACCAAAACCCTTGGATCGGCCAGAACCGCGATCCGTGATAACACGGGCGCTAGCGACTTCACCAATTTGCTCAAAAAAAGCTTTCAAACTGTCGTCAGTAGTGCTATAAGACAGACTACCAACAAACAAGTTTTGTACTTGTGCTTGTGCCATTAACAAAAATCTTCTTTCCTATTTACTTCTTGATCAGATCGACCGCCCGTTATGTAATTTAATTTCATAATTCTGATAGTGCCAATCATAGCACAAGTCAATAATAAATACTAGTCTAATTTGTAAAAATATGGCGGGGTGGAAAAAAGGTATCGAATATGCTAATATTGCCATGCGCGCGAGTGGCGGAATTGGTAGACGCGCTAGCCTTAGGAGCTAGTGCCCTTGCGGCTTGAGAGTTCGAGTCTCTCCTCGCGCACCAACGGAAATAACTGACAGCTTCATCGTTATAATAACAGATTAAAAAGCATTAAAGTTTTGGAAATGACTGCCTTTTTATAAAACCATAAAAGGTCTATTCGAACATTTTACTATTTAACACAAGCCAACCCTGGAACCGTTCGGCTTCGGGCGATTTTAGTATTGTGCCAATTATGAAAACAACTTGCGAAGTATAATAAGTGGTACGATAAAGTTTTCCGTCGCTTGCTTTGTGCGTCAGGATTGAACTAACTTGTTTTTTATTGAGTTCGCCGGTGCTGAATAGTTTTTTCAACTTTTTACTGATAGTCGGTATGCTCACGCCAAACATCCTTGCCATTTCCTTGCTGGTCATTACGACATCGTTGGCAATTTTGATAATCGCAATTTCGCACCCGCAACTACTTGTATAGATACCACTCGATGATTCACTAACCAACCTTATTTCGTCATTCATTTTAGTGATGTGTTGCAGTCGATACTATCTTAAAAATATCACTGCCCTGCCTTAATTGATTCAATAAGTTCTTGAACATAAACGCCTGCTCATAATTTGATTTTTCCTGAATCATCAACAGTTTTGCCAACAATATAAGAAATTTCACGCTATATTCACCCTTGTTTGCAAGTTCAGGATATTTTTTCGCCTCATCATTTACTTCGTTTAATAGTTTCTCTTTATTTAGAAAATTATCTCTTTCGCTATCTGTTTTTATGGGTTTCGCCGTATTATTCCAGTAATCAATTAGGAAATCCAAAAAGTTTTTCGTATGTTCTGTGTCTTCATTCATTTTTATAAGGACATCAACCGCCCAATGTATGTGTTTTGGTGTTCTTACTCTTGACCAGTTGCCGCTGCTGTCATCTTTTTGACGATACTTAATCAACATGTCATATTTTGATATCGTGCCTTGATAAATACCGAGGATAAAATGGCTATTTACTGGCATTTCAAGTAGCAATCCGATTTTCGTTCCTTTCATACTAATTTCTGATGGCATAGTTATATTATTCATTTTTTAACTCCTCGTATCTTTTAATTGATAGATCTAGGTAGTTTTTTTCAGTGTCGATTCCGATAAACTTGCGCCCGTGTTTTATGGCAGCAATTCCGGTGGTTGAACTACCAGCGAATGGATCTAGGATTACATCGCCCTTATTGCTACTTGCTAAAACAATTCTTTCAAGTAATAAGAGTGATTTTTGAGTCGGGTGTTTACCAAAGGTCTTTTCTTCGGATCGTGGTGTGCCGATAGACCAAACAGAACGCATTTGTTTGTTTGGCACCTTCATCTTATCTTCGGGGAAGTTGCCTTCTTTCATCGCCTCATAGTTAAAGGTATGGCGGGCTTTTTCTTCTTTTCTGGCCCAGATAAGTGTCTCGTGGCTGGCAGTAAAATAGCGACACGATAGGTTTGGCGATGCGTTTGGTTTATACCAGGAAATATCATTTAAGATTTTATAGCCCAGCATTTGTATAGCAAAGCCGCACTGGTATATTGAGTGGTAAGTCCCGCTGACCCATATTGTCCCGTGCGGCTTAAGTACACGCTTACATTCAGCAAGCCATTGAGTATGAAAGTCGTAGTCATTTTCCACACCATTGCTTTCGTCCCAATCGCCTTTATTGACCGAAACTCGTTTCCCAGCGTGGACTGAAAAACCACCGTTTGATAGGTTATAGGGTGGATCGGCGAAGATCATATCTATTGAGTTTTCGGGTATTTGTTTCAAAAACTCTATACAGTTTTCTTTGAATAACATAAAGTCGTCTGCTTTATAGTAAGCGCTTCCCAGCAAGCCCTTATTTAACACTTTTCCCATATGCGAACATTATAGCACAAGTTTTTGAAAAAAATAAGCGCTTTTTGGCAAGTTGTTTCCAAAACTATTATATTATTTCTCTCTGTTGTCCCGCCAGTGAAATCGTCAGTTATTTCCGTTTTTTTTTAAAACTATGCAACCCTAGCAACATGCTTGCTAATATAGTCCAACATTTTGGCATTACGATTGGCTCGATAAGGTCGCTTCTATCTGTAAAATTGTCGCTGATAAGGACTTTTTGGCACAAAAACACCAACTTGCCGAAATCTTTGGCTCGAACCTGTTTTTTCGAGATAAAAAAATCGTCGCCCTTGGCGACTCAAAATCCCAATTTCCCCCTGATTGTATTTACATTTCGCTGCGCGAAATGAATAAAAAACTGACCGCAACGCGGTCGCAGTCAGAATTTTCTACCATACTGGAGGGACCAATGGGATTTGAACCCATGACACCAGGCTTAAAAGGCCCGTGCTCTACCAAGCTGAGCTATGGTCCCGTATTCGGGGCAAATAACAGTGTATAACAATACAACCTGTTTATCAACCAAGAAAAAGTTCGGTACGAACTTTTTCGCAGTCCAGCACCTGTTTCGACAGAAACTGGTGCTGTGGCCACAGAGATAATTGTAGCATAAACGCGATAAAAAATCAAGACCCAAATTGACCCTGACTTGTGTCAGGGTCAATACATATTCAATTTTTATTACCACGAAAATCAATAGACATTCGGCATTAGCTTGTGCATGGTCGAATAAAACTGTCCCATCAACTGCTCCGGGCTCATGCTGAACAACTTCAGTATATCCGGGTGAATAGTATCAACCAGTTCTACACTAGCCCAGGACGAAGATTCCCAGCCGAGTAAACTGGCTTTATCTCTTTTTAGTATTCGTCTGGTTCTACCACCACCATGAGCCCAAAACATCTTTGGGTCATTACGGTCGTGATAGCCCGGTGCTTGTTTTAGATTAGCACCCTGAAACCCATCCACAAGCATCAGATCGAAGCCTAACCCTTCGTAATCTTTTGGAGCTACTGCACCTTCTGGCCAAACTGTTGGCATCCAGTCGACATGTTGTGCGCAGTCACCATACTCTGCCATCAACGAATCACCCTCATATAGCTGCCGCGGACTATTGAATTCATGTTCGCGCCAACACACCGAATCAGGCGTAAGGCTGCGCTGTCGATACATCACATACCAGATCGCATAAACGATAGGTGGCGTTGGTACAGCTTTCGTCACTTCGAAAAAACCTTTCCAAGCGCTCAGGGCTGAGCGTAAGCCCTCCTGGTATTCATTCGATTGTCTCTCGGCGTCTAATTTCGCTTTTTCTACTCCCCGGTTTACTCCTTGAACGATCTTTCCAATCTTCTCTGTGTCTTCTGGCAAAACGTAGTATGTTGCCATTATTCCTCCTTCTGGAATCGTGATGAACTGATATTTTCTTAAAACAGAATGCCTAGAAAAAATTTCTATCGTTCATAAGATAGGAATTTCTTCATAAGCACTCTGTGGCTCTATGAGAAAAAATAGACCAATGTGAATATGTGTTATCAAATTGCGAGACCGATTAACTCCGACCGCAAAAGACCGAGCGAGTATATAACGATCTGTGTCTACATTATAAAGTCACCCCCCATCATGTCAAGCAGTAGCGTTTTATGGACTAAATAATATCCAGCGCTTTTTTGATTTTATCGAGGTCTTTTTCGCCCTTATAGGTGATGATGATTTGCCCTGCACCGTGGCCTTGGACTTTTTGCTGAACTGGCAAGCCAATTAATGACGAAATTGAACGCGTAAAGTCGTTTTCGCGACTAACCGCCCAAACGGCTTTGCGGGTGCTTTGCTTGCCGCCACGTTTAAAAGCAATCACAAACTCCTCGGTTTTGCGCACACTCCAGCCGTGGCGAATTATACTATTTACCAAAGTTTTCTGTGCTTCTTCGTCGCCTTCGAGCGCCAAAACCTGCCGGGCGTGACCTTCGCTCATTTTGCCGTCGACTAGGGCTTTTTTGGCAAAATCTGGCAAGGTAAACAGCCGCAGGTGATTACTAACAACCTGGATGGATTTGCCGATTTTGTCGGCGATTTGCTGTTGATTCATATTGAATTGGTCGCGCATTTTGGCCAGCGCTGTAGCAAATTCCAGCGGGTTTAGATCTTCGCGCTGAGCGTTTTCGATTAATGATAGTTCCAGTCGCTTTTGACCGCTCAATGTCCGCACCAGCGCCGGAATTGTGTCTAGTTTTGCAATCAAAGAAGCCCGGTAGCGCCGTTCACCAGCTACGATTTGAAATTTGTCACCCTTTGCCACCACGATAATCGGCGATATCACGCCGTATTCGCGGATTGATTGGGCCAATTCATTAAGAGCTGTTTCGTCGAATTTGCGCCGCGGTTGGTTTTCGTCGCGCACAATTTTTTCTAACTTAATGTGCCGCAGTTCTGATACTTCACCGTCGGTGTTGCTAGTGACATCAAATTCTTCCTTTATCACTTCGGTGGGTATGAGTGATGCGAAACCCCTGCCCAAGCCTTTTTTCATTGCCATTTTACCCCGTTAGATATCCTTTCAACCTCGTTTTTATATATCTTTTACCCCATGAGGTTTTGAGGTACTTCTCTCTATGCGTAGCGTCTTGCTGATTTATACACGCTTCATAATAAACCAGTTTAACAGGTAGGCGCTTTTTTGTCGCCTCGACTTTTCCCGAATTATGTTCAGCAAGACGCCGTTCTAAGTTATTGAAGTAACCTGTATAAAAATCGCTATCTTTTTGACTCTGGAGTATATATACGTATTGCATGATTATCTAACGGGGTGAACCCTTTCCATTAGTTCCTTGGTAAATGCCTTGTAAGCCCGCGCGCCTTTACTTAGTCCATCATACGAGCCAATCGGCAGGCCATTACTGGGGGCTTCGGCTAGTCGCACATTGCGCGGGATTTTCGTGGCAAAAATCTTGCCCGGGAAGTGCTTGGCAACTTCGTCGTAAACTTGGGAAGATAGCGTGGTACGCACATCGAACATAGTAACCAACACACCAACTAGTTCGATCGTGGGGTTAAGTTTTTGACGCACTAATTTAATTGTTTCAAGCAGTTGACTTAGACCTTCCAAGGCGTAAAATTCGGCTTGAACTGGCAATAAAACATATTTCGCCGCCGTCAGCGCATTAACGGTCAAAAGCCCAAGACTAGGCGGCACGTCAATGACTATATAATCGTAATTGGCCTTAATCTGCTCGACGGCTTTTTTAAGCCGCGTGAAGCGATCGTCCAGCGCAGCCAGCCCCGGCTCGGCATTGGCGAGGTCAGCTATGGCCGGTACTAATGATAAATTCTTAAACTGTAAATCGATTTTTACGCTGTCGATATCGGCGGTTTCTTCCATTACGTCCAAAATGCTGGTTTGGAGTTGAGATTTCTCCACCCCCAGCCCACTGGTTGCGTTGCCCTGTGGGTCGAAATCAATCAGCAGGGTTTTTCTACCAGCTTTGGCTAAATAATACGACATATTCACCGCCGTAGTGGTCTTACCCACCCCGCCTTTTTGATTGGTCACAGCGATCACAGTCGCGCTCATAGAGTTACCCTCATTGCAAAATTATTATATCATAATTTTGCAGTTCGTAAGTTAGG